>OGYM01001824.1_pt1 | contig 14825 bp, 14 predicted proteins | sample 1576491 | NCBI WGS metagenome assembly OGYM01 (sample SAMEA3541515, study PRJEB24748) | human gut metagenome | biome: human gut; feature: human-associated habitat; material: faeces | place: China | collected 2012 | reverse complement strand
GACTATGCCAGCCAGGTCGTGGCCCCCGTCGTCGGCAACATCATCAGCGAGATCGCGCCCTATCTGGGCATCGAGCAGGACGCTGACTACAACCCCACCGGCACTGTGACCGTGCAGACCTGCCTGGACTACACCTGGACGAACGCGCAGGTTACGCTGAACCGCCTGGGCCTCAAGCATAAGCTGATCGGTCCCAGCAGCGGCAATATCGTCTACCAGTACCCCGTCGGCGGCAGCGTGGTGCCCGCGGGCTCCACCATTTACCTGTACACGGCCACCGACCAGAACTCGATGACCACAACGCCCGACGTCGTCGGCAAGACCGGCACCTTTGCCGAGCAGATGCTCAAGGCCGCCAACCTGAACGTGCAGTTCGCCGGCGACAGCAGCGGCAAGGTCGTGACACAGGACGTCGAGGCCGGAACCTCCGCTGCCTACGGCACGATCATAACGCTGACGATGGACAGCGGAGAGGATACCACCCATGACGCCCCGACGGTGACCGAGGAGATCGACCCGGCAAACGAGGAGGGGTAAGCAACCCCGCAGGGGCACCCGGGCTTTTGCGAAACGCTGCATTTCTGTATAGGAGGTCTTTTTCATGCAAACCATTCCTGCCAATCAACTGCTGGCCGGACTGACACTGGCCGAGCCGGTCGCCATCCGCGCCGTTGTGACCGACAGCCGCAAGGTCGAGCCGGGCTGCGTTTTTGTCTGCTTCCCCGGCGAGCGTGTTGACGGCCATGACTACGCCGCCGGTGCCTACCGGAGCGGCGCAGAATATATCGTTGCCAACCATCCCGTCGAGGGCGTGCCTGCGGACCGCACGGTCATTGTGCCGGACAGCGGCAAGGCCATGATCCGCATGGCGTCCAACTACCGGATGCTGTTCAACCCCAGAATGATCGGCGTCACGGGCAGTGTCGGCAAGACGACGACGAAGGAGTTCTGCTACGCGGTGCTCTCCGCCTTCGGCAAGACCCTCAAGACCGAGGGTAACCAGAACAATGACATCGGCGTGCCCAACACGCTGTTCCGCCTGACCGATGACACTGAGTACGCCGTTGTCGAGATGGGCATGGACCACGCGGGCGAGATCGAGCGTCTGACCCGCTGTGCCCGGCCCAGCGCGGGCATCATCACGATGATCGGTGTTTCGCATCTGGAAAATCTTGGCACGCGCGAGAATATACTGAAGGCAAAGATGGAGATCTGCACCGGCCTGCCCGACGGCGCACCGCTGGCCCTGAACGCGGACAACGACCTGTTGCCCACGGCAAGCATCCCCAGCCGCCTGCGGCCGGTCTGGTTCGGCATTGACGCCGCGAATGCCGATGTCCGCGCGGTGGATGTCGTCACCGGCGCAAACGGCACGACCTTCAAAATCATCGATACACAGTACGGTACGTTCGATGCCGCCATCCCGACAGCGGGCATCCACACGGTCTACGATGCGCTGGCCGCCTACGCCGCCGCGACCCGCCTGGGTCTGGACGCTGCCCGCTGCGCTGCCGCGCTGGCGACTTACCGGACGACGGGCATGCGCCAGCATATCGTGGAAAAGGGCGGCATCACCTTCATTGAGGACTGCTACAACGCCAGCCCCGACAGCATGAAGGCCGCGCTCTCTGTCCTCAAGGCACTGCCCAATGCCCGGAAGATCGCGCTGCTCGGCGATATGCTTGAGCTGGGCGGTGCGAGCGAGGAGGGGCACCGCCATACCGGCGAGTGGGCTGCTGACGCGGGCGTTGATGCACTCATCGCCTACGGCCCGCGCAGCGCCGCCATGGCCGAGGCCGCAAAAGCGCGCGGGGTTGCAGCGGTGCATTGCCAAACGGCGGAAGAAGTGCTACAATATGTACGGCAATTCGTGCGCCCCGGTGACGCTGTGCTGGTCAAGGCCAGCCACAGCATGGGCCTGGAGCAGCTGCTGCAGGAATACTATAAGGAATTGCCGCAGGGGTAAGCACCCCAACACACGTTTGGAGGAATCAACGGCATGGAGCAAATCTCATCCCTGTTGGCGGCGGCAGCCGTCGGCGGCTTTGCCATCACGGCGGTGGCGGGCAAATTCATGATCCCGGCGCTGCACCGGCTGCACTTTGGCCAGACCATCCGCGAGGAGGGCCCTACATGGCACAGCAAGAAAAACGGCACCCCCACCATGGGCGGCCTCTGCTTTATTCTGGGCATTCTGGCCACACTGGGCATCGTCTGGGTCATGTACAGCCCTAAGCTGCCGGAGGTGCTGGGTATGCCGCAACTGCAGGCCGGTATGCTGGTGCTGTTTCTCGCGTTCGGCTCGGGCCTCATCGGCTTTCTGGATGACTTCATTAAGGTCGTCAGGCATCGCAACCTCGGCCTGACCGAGGCGCAGAAGATGATTTTGCAGATCGCGCTGACCTTCGGGTTCATGTTCGGCCTGCACAGCCTCGGGCTGCTGACCACGCAGGTCCAGTTCCCGATTTTTGGGCTGGTGGACATGGGCTTGCTCTACTATCCCATCGCCTTCTTCGGCATCATCTTCCTTGTCAACGCCGTCAACCTGACCGATGGTCTGGACGGCCTGTGTACCGGCGTGACCTTCGTGTCGATGATCGGCTATCTGCTGGCCGGCAGTCTGCTGGGCTTTGTACATGTTTCGCTGATCGCCGCTGCCACGGCGGGTGCCTGCGCGGGCTTTCTGGTCTGGAACTTCTACCCGGCCAAGGTCTTTATGGGCGACACCGGCAGCATGTTCTTCGGCGGCATCGTTACGGCGCTGGCCTTTGTGATGCAGCGCCCCGAGCTGGTGCTCTTTTTCGGCATTGTCTACATCTGGGACGCGATGACCGTTGTCATCCAGCGCACGTATTTTAAGGCGACCCACGGCAAGCGCATCTTCCGCATGACGCCGATCCACCACGCCTTTGAGATGCGCGGCTGGCGCGAGGTCAAGATCGACGGCTTCTTTGCGCTGATTGCCGTCATCGGTGTGGCAATGGGAATTTTTTACATCTGTGTGGCATAAGCAGCGGGGCCGGGCCTACCCGGCCTCTGCCTGTTTCTGCCCCTAAGGGAGGTGACCGCCCATGAGCACTGCCGTGAGCATTGTGCGTACACTGCTGGGCCTTTTGTTTGACCATACCATCGGAAATATTGTGCGCATGATACCCATCATACGCCTGCCCAAACTGGAGCGGGGGCCGGTCTCCCGGGGCTTTCTCGCCATGCTGCTGGGCATTTTGTTCTTCGGGCTGACGATGCTGTTCTCGGCCAGCTATTCCAGCGCCTACGCCACCAGCGGTAAACTGTACAGTATCATCAAACCGCAGGTCATTATTGCACTTGTGGGGCTGGCCTTTATGTGGATCCTGTCCAAAATCAACTACCGCGCACTGCGTCTGATGAGTGAGAGCCTGTACATCATCACCATTGTGCTGCTGATCCTGGCGCTGCTCAGCCCGGAGGACACCAACGGCACCTACCGCTGGGTGTATCTGCCGGGCGGTGCCTCCTTCCAGCCGTCGGAGCTGGCAAAATTCTCACTCATGATCTGGACGGCAGATATGCTGGACCGCGACTATGACAAGAAGAACAGGCTGTGGTACGGCGCGATAAAGCCTGCGCTGCCGCTGCTGCCCATCCTGTATCTGTTGCACAAGGAGCCGCACAACTCCGCCATGATCCTGCTCTGCCTGATTTTTGCCACGATGCTCATCTGCACCCTCTCACCCGGCCGCTGGCTGCTGCCGCTCGTTCCGGCGTGTGCAGTAGCCGTCATGTACTTCCTGAAGGGGCTGGCCGGCGGGGAAGGCTACGCCGCGGGCCGTATGGACGCTACCTGGGGCCTTGCGCCGCTGGATACTGCCGGTATGGGGTGGCAGACCCGTCAGAGCATCTATGCCATCTCCACAGGCGGCATGTTCGGCGTGGGCATCGGCGCGAGCGTGCAGAAGCACCAGTGGCTGCCCTACGCCGAAAACGACTTTATCTTCGGCGTCATCGGTGAGGAACTGGGCTTCTTCGGCTGTGTTATTCTCATCGGTGCGTTTGCGGTGCTGTTGATCATGGGCGTTATGATCGCCCTGCGTGCGCCCGACCTGTACGGCACGGTGCTGGGCATCGGCATCATCTCGCAGATCGCCTGGCAGGTATTTCTGCATATCGCCGTCGGCACGGCACTGATCCCCAACACCGGCATCAGCCTGCCGTTCTTCTCCTCCGGCGGCACCAGTCTGCTGCTGCTGCTGAGCGAGATGGGCGTGCTGTTGAGTATCTCGCGCGCTGGAAATGCCCGGGAACAGCGCCTGGCAGAGCAGCACCGCGCCGAGACAGAACGGATGCTGCAGCGCACCCGCTCCCGCTGCATCTCCCTATTTTGGGCTTCCTGCTGTTCTGTCTGTATCGGCCGCTTTGCCTGCTCCGGCTGGTTTCCACCTTGCCCCTGTCCTTCGATTTCCCCCACCGTAACCGGTGCAATCGCAGTCACAGGCGCAGGTACTTTCTTCGCACCAGCCGCTCCTGCAAACCGCCCTATGATCTCAAAATTACGTTCCAGGGGAATGCGTATCCCCAGTGTCGGCTCCCAATCCGCTTTTCTGGAAATTCTTTTTTCACAGGAAACGGTCCCCCGTTCTGCCGTCATTTCACATAACAGTTCTTCTCCGCTTTCCCGCTGCAGATACAGCATCATCTCCTTGCCAGACACGATCCCCTGTCCTCTCAGCTGCACCATCAGAATCTCTTCCTTTTCCCAGCTTTCCAGCTTTGCATACCCGGCTCCCCGGATCCGTTGCCCGTTTTCCTGTAATTCCAAATAGCTGATCTGTTTCCGATATGACATAAAATCCCCCCCGTATAAAGTTTCTATCTAACTTTATGCGAGGGGTTGTCCTTAATATTCCTGGCTGTCCAGATATTTCATATAATTTACGACCATCAACGCGATCTTGAAAGTCAGTGCATCATCAAAGCTCCGCAGATCCAGGCCGGTGCTCTTCTGAATCTTCTCAATACGATATACCAGCGTATTACGATGCACGAACAACTGTCTGGAAGTCTCCGACACATTCAGATTGTTTTCGAAGAACTTGTTCAGGGTGTTCAGGGTCTCTTCATCCAGATCCATGGGTACATTGTCACCGAAGATCTCCTCAATAAAGATCTTGCACAGATTCACCGGCAGCTGATAGATCAGACGTCCGATTCCCAACGTGCTGTAGGCGATCACCTTTTTCTCTGCGTAGAATATCTTGCCTACATCCAGTGCCATCTTGGCTTCCTTGTAGGAACGGGATACTTCCTTGATCTCGCCAACCACCGTACCAAATGCCACATGCACCTTGGTCATGGCCTCTGTATTTAACATATCCAGGATCGTATTGGCAGTCTTCTCCAGATCTTCATAAGTCTCGCCCGGTTTTACTTCCTTCACCAGAATGATGTTCTTCTCATCCACAGCGGTGATAAAGTCCTTGGTCTTTCCTGCGAAAATGCTTCTGACCGTCTCTAATGCGTTGGTATCTTTTTCATACTTGGTTTCAATAATATAAACCACACGCTTCACACTGGTCTCAATGTGCAATTTCTTCGCCCGGTTGTAGATATCCACCAGAAGAAGGTTATCCAGCAGAAGGTTTTTGATGAAGTTATCCTTATCAAAACGTTCCTTGTAAGCCACCAGCAGATTCTGGATCTGGAATGCAGCCAGCTTACCAACCATATACACATCATCACTGCCGCCCTTAGCCAGCAGGATATACTCTAACTGATGCTCGTCAAATACTTTGAAAAACTGGTATCCCTGAATCACCTGACTGTCTGCTGGAGAATCCACAAACGCAAGGATCGAATTCTCATATTCCTCTGCATCCGGAAATGTTGTTGCCAGCACTTTTCCCTCGGTATCGCAAACACAAAGATCAATTCTGGTGATTCCCTTTAAACCATCAATGGCGTTCTGGAGTATCTGATTTGAAATCATAGCACACTCTCCTTTATTTTCACTTTATCGTAATCAAAATTCTTTTAAAGTTACCCTTATTTTATATTAAAGCAAAAATTAAAAAAAAGCAAGCAAGTATGACTACTTGCCTGCTTTTAATTCTTAAAATATTATGTACTTTCACCAGTATCTGTCAACTAGTTGCAGATGATCAGCTCAGTCTCTTTGTCAAATACATGAACCTTAGACATATCCAGAGCAATCTTAACAACACTGCCAACTCTAGCGGTTGTACGTGGATTTACTCTTGCGATGAACTGTGCATCGTCGATATCGAAGTATAAGTTAACCTCAGCACCTAACAGCTCGTATACACGGATAGTAGCTTCGATCACGCTCTTTGGAGAAGCCTGTAACCAAGCCTCGTCATCATGCAGATCCTCTGGACGGATACCGATGGTAACGGTCTTTCCTACATAACCTTTTTCTTTTACAATTTTTGCTTTCTCTGCTGGAAGAGTGATAGTATGTCCGCCAAATGTTAAAGTAACATCAGCGCCGCTTTCTTTCACATCAGCATCGATCATATTCATCTGAGGAGCTCCGATGAATCCTGCAACGAACTTGTTGCATGGTTTGTCATACAGATTCTGTGGAGAATCTACCTGCTGGATCACACCGTCTTTCATAACAACGATTCTGGTACCCAGTGTCATAGCCTCGGTCTGGTCATGTGTTACATAGATGATAGTTGCCTGCAGTCTCTGATGTAATTTAGAGATCTCAACACGCATCTGGCCTCTCAGTTTTGCATCCAGGTTGGACAGAGGCTCATCCATCAGGAATACCTTAGGATTACGAACGATAGCACGTCCCATAGCAACTCGCTGTCTCTGACCACCAGACAGAGCCTTTGGTTTACGATCTAACAGATGCTCCAGATCCAGGATCTTAGCTGCTTCATGAACCAGTTTATCGATCTCAGCCTTTGGAGTTTTTCTCAGTTTCAGACCAAATGCCATGTTGTCGTATACAGACATATGTGGATACAGAGCGTAGTTCTGGAATACCATTGCGATATCTCTGTCTTTTGGCTCTACATCATTAACCAGCTTGCCGTCGATATATAACTCACCAGAGGAGATATCCTCCAGACCTGCGATCATACGAAGGGTTGTGGACTTACCACATCCAGATGGTCCTACGAAAATGATAAACTCTTTATCTGCAATCTCCAGATTAAAGTCTTTTACTGCAACGAATCCGTTTGGATAAGCTTTTGTAACGTTCTTCAGTGATAAACTAGCCATAATAGAAATCCTCCTGTTATTAAGATAATCTGAAAACCTGCCAATCCCCACAATCTCGGGTTTTCATATCTGTGCTCTTTATAGTACCTATCATACACGAAGGAGGATTATTTTGCCATATTGTAAATCACCAAAATAAATTTTTTGATTTTGTTTAATCTGTATATTGAATTTAAAAATTAATGGAAACGTCAAAGAAACCTTCTTTTTTCCTTCTTTTTTCTGTCAATATTCTATAAAGCCTTCTCCAAAGACTTCCCTTACATCACTCACAATGACGAAAGCCCCCGGATCGAATTCCCGGACAATCTCCCGGATCTTGACGATTTCCTTTGGAGCCACCACACAAAACAGGATTTTCCGCTCCTGTCCGGAGTACATGCCATTGCCGTCCAGACTGGTAACCCCACGCTCCATCCGTGTCATGATCGCATTGGCAATCTCCTGATAATGGTCAGAAATGATAAATGCCTGCTTGGAAAATTTCATTCCATCTAAGATCCCGTCAGAAATCTTCGATACACAGAAAATAGCGATCAGGGCATAAAGAGCATATTGGACACCAAATACCGCCGCACCGGCCAATACCACCATCCCATCTAACACCTGCATGATCTGGGCAATGGAGTACTGGCGCAGCTTTCTCTGAATAAGAGCCGCCAGCATATCGGTTCCTCCAGTAGTTGCCGAGAACATAAACACCAGTCCGGTGCCGATTCCCGATATGATTCCGCCGAATAGTGCCGCCAGAAAAATGTCATCCATCAGAATATGTGCTTCCGGAATCACATATAAAGAAACGGACAGGGCGACTGTAGCCACCGCTGTCCGTTTGATAAATCCCCATCCTTTGATCTTCCATGCTGCAAGGAAAAGCGGGATATTGAGCACAGTATTGGTGACCCACAAAGGAACACGAGCCAGTTCCTTCATAATAATTGCCACGCCGGAAACGCCTCCTGTTACCAGATTCACAGGATCATACATATTTTTGATCGCAAATCCCATAATAAATGCGCCTATGATAATCATGGTATAATCCACCCATACCGGTCTCTTTTTCATATTTAGTTTTCCTCCCGCCAATCCATATGCCTGCATTTCAAATCCCTAACATCCGCTGCCGCCTTTTTCGCTGACCGCTCCTAACGTTTTCTTGCCAGCAGATTCACCCACACCGTATCCGGGTGGCTGGATCTGACATCATCTGTCTCCCAGACCTCCAGAATTTCAAGCAGACCAGTCTTTTCCAGCATCGCTGTCAGACTTTCTGCAGTATAATCGCAAAAATATCTTTCTCCGCGGAATCCTTCTGTATCTCCTTTTTTTACCGAAATATATAAAATGCCATCACTGCACAAAGCGTCATGGATTCTCCCCAAGATCTCCGGCATCTCATTTTTCGGAATATGGATCAGAGAACCGCATGCCCAGATTCCATCAAATACATCCTCAAACTCCATGTCTTCGAAATTCATCTGGAGTACATCTAAATCTGTATGGATCTCTGCCAGCTTGCACATCTCCTCCGATGCGTCAAGGGGAGTCACATCATATCCCAGATCATACATGGTCTTGGAATCCCTGCCTGAACCGCATCCCAGATCCAGGATCGTATCTCCCTCATTTAAAAGGGACAGAAATTTGTTCAGGATCTCACTCATATCCACATCCACGGTATCTTCGTATATCTTTGCCGCATACTTGTTATAATATTCTATCGAGTCCAAAATATCCTCCTACACTCTTTCGATGGTTTTATCTGTGATCTTGATCTTGCCTTCTTTTAACAGATGTCCCACAGCCCGCTTAAACGCATTCTTGCTCATATGGAACTCTCTCTTAATGGTCTCCGGTGATGCCTTATCGTTAAATGGCAACACACCGTCAAACTCATCAATCACCTTTAATACCAGTTCAGAATCTGCATCCATCTGCAGATATGCTTTTTCTCTTGGGCACAGATCCAGCTTGCCGTCCTCACGCAGTTTCGTGACTCTGGCTTCCACCACATCGCCCTCATGAATATCTCCAAACAGCTCTCTCTTCGGAATCAGACCGTAGTACTTATTGTCTACTGCCACAAAAGCGCCCAGGTTTTCATTGATCTCATAAACAGTACCGGTTACCTTATCATCCTTCTGATATGGGGATTCACTGCTCATATGAGAATATACCTTCATGGTTGCAGCCAGACGGCTGCTTTTATCCACATATACTGCCACCAGGCACTCTTCGCCCTGACGCACTTTATGGCTCTGCTCCTTAAATGGAAGCAGCAGATCCTTCTCCAGACCAAAATCCAGAAAAGCACCTATTTTTCCTACTTCCTTTACCTTCAGTACGCCAACCTCGCCAACCTGGAGCTTCGGCATCTGAGTAGTCGCGATCAGACGATCCTCAGAATCCTTGTAAATAAATACCTCTATACTGTCACCAATCTTGGTTCCCGCAGGCACCTGCTTTTTGGGCAGAAGCACCGATGCCTCATCGCCCTGCTTCTCTGCCAGATAAATACCAAAGTCCTTCTCACGGACTACTACAAGAGTCTGTTTCTTTCCTAATTCAATCATTTTTTCCTCCATTTTGTCTGGTCATGCCTTCATAACCGCCGATACTTTCTAATCCCTATCTTTTCTCTGCCAGCCAGATCACCGCATGAGGCTTTCCTTCCTCATCACATAAGGAAGCTACATAGCCCTCTGTGATCCTGCTGATCCTTGGGTACATCACATCTCCCAGCACTGCCGCTTTCTTATATTCTACCCGCATCTCCCCGATCTGGAAATGTTCCGGCAGAAATTCGCGGACAATCTCCACGTACTGCGCGTTATTCACATGATGGTTGGTGTCTAAGTGATGTTTCATCACCAGAACCGGCTCTTTTTCTTCATACTCCTCAGGAACCGTAATCCTCCTGGGCGCATACTCCATATCAAGCCTTTCTTCTCCTGTTCCATACCGTTCCACATCCTCCAAACGGATACGGGCTGGTCTCTCGGCCTCTAGATCATAGAAAAACCAGATGGAATTGGCTCTTACCAGATAATTACCGGCTTTATCCTGGATCGTAAAATTACGATAGGCATAAATTCCCTTAAAATCGTAAGGCCACGTGCTGATGACGATCTCTTCTCCCAGGACCGGATATCGGTCAATGATGATCTGCCAGGAAGAAAGCCACCATGCGTGTCTGGTCTTTTTCAGATATTCAATACCAAGGCCAATATCTTCTGACTGAAGGGTAGAACAATCCTGAAGATAGTTGAGTATCCCGGTCACACTTAACCTTCCCTGTTCATCGGTCTCACTGTATCTCACTCTGCTGTCAAACTGGTACATTTCTTCTGTTCCCTTTCACTCAAAATTAGCTTTAATTATATAGCATATTCCCGGAAATGTCCACACTGAAACCAGGGAATCTGAGGGAAATGATGTCTTTTCGCTATTGCCTGATCATCCACATTCCCCGCTCCAGCAACAGTCTGGAAATTGTGGCACTTTCAATCAGAATGATGTTTGAAATTGTGAAAACTCAGTTGTATATTTTACGTTTATAAAAAACATATTTAACACATTGTCGCAGCAAATTGACGGTGCTTCTGGAAGAAATGATGAAAGAGCTGTAAAAATTTTTCTAATTTTTGCTTAAATAAAAGAAGAGCATCTAATGAATTTTTCTCCATTAGATCCTCTTCTTTCATTATTATGCGTTATTCCCTTGATTACTATAACCACCAGGCGTTGGCCAGTGATAACCTCTTTGATTGTAAAGGCCATAATCTGCTTTGGAGTGATATTCTCCCGGAGCAAATCCGGTTAACTCCCCATCCGTGATCCATGCAAGGTCATTTCCATAAAGATTTTCAATCAGCATCTGCTCCATCGTTTTCCGTGTTTCCTGATATGCCAGATCTGCTGCACAGTTATGTGTCTCTTTCGGATCTTTCTCCAGATCAAACAACTGCCGGATATTACCACATGGATAATAGATCAGCTTATACTGCTTCCACCGGATCATTCTGGCTGCTTTTTCATTCTCGTTGACCTCGCCGTAAATATACGGATGCTCTTTCTCAGAAACCAGTGAGATTCCTTCTACAGTTTGGGGGATTGGAAGGCCGCACAGATCCAGGAGGGTCGGCATAAGATCTGCCATCTGTCCTAATTTTTTCTCTACTGTTCCACGTTTTGAAACAACCGGTTTACCGGAAATAATCAGCGGAATGCAGGTCGCTTCCTCATAAAAAGCCCGTTTTGCAACCATCTCATGATTGAACAGCATATCTCCATGGTCACTTGTAAATACAATGATCGTATCGTCTAACAGATTGCTTTCTCTCAATGTTCCAATCAAAAGGCGAATCTCATAGTCGATATGGGTACACTGGGCGAAAAATGCTCTTCTGGCACGTTTTTTCTCTTTTTCTGTATAAATCCGCTCCGCTTCACACATGGCTTTGAAAATATAGCTGTCATCCAGCCAGTCCTGTCCCGATGGTTCTTCGATCTCATCCTCATTATACATATCCCAGAAGGTAGAAAGCGGTACCAGCGGCGGATGCGGGAACTGATAAGAACAGTAGAAGAAAAATGGTCTGGTCGGATCTTTTCTCTTAATCTGCGCCATCATCTGTTTGGTTACCCAGTTGGTGGGATGCGCCTGTTCATCCAGATGCCAGGTTCTTGTATAATAGGTGTTATTGCCCATTCCATGCAGGAATTCCTGTCCCAGATACCCATGTTCTCCCAGCCAGATCTGGTAATCATCCACGGCTCCCATTTCGTATCTTCCTTCTTCGGTTAAAATCACATCCTCAAACCCGATCCGGTTTCTCTGTGGATACACATGAAGTTTCCCTACTGCCATGGTCTGATAACCATTTTCCCGAAATGTTTCCGCCAGAGTCGGAACATCTGGCATTGGCATTCTGTCCGCATACGCCCTGTCTCCATGGGTTTTGGGCGTCAGTCCTGTCATCATAGAACGTCTTGCCGGAATACACACGGGACATTCACTATAAAAATTCTCATAGCGGATACCATTATTTGCCAGATAATCCAGTGTCGGCGTCATAATATCTTTTCGTCCAGCGCACCCAAGTAAAGAGCCTGACCAGTGATCCGTACAGATCATCAATACATTTTTTCTGTCACTCATAAAGACCTCCATATCTTTACAATAATCCCAATAATCCCGGAAGTGTCAGCGTAATTGCCGGAATATAAGTAATCATCAGCAATACCAGAAGCATCATCAAAAGGAACGGCACGGTATGTTTAAACAACCGTTCAATCGGCACTCCTGAAATGCCGCTTCCAATAAAGAGAACGCCGCCTACCGGAGGTGTCAGAAGGCCAATACCACAGTTTAAGATCAGTACCGCCCCAAACTGGATCGGACTGAAACCGATGCTTAATAATACTGGCATTAAAATTGGAGTAACGATCACGATGATAGACGCCATTCCCAGAATTGTGCCAAGCACCAGGATGATCAGATTGATCAGTAATAATAACAGGAATTTACTGTCAGTTAGTCCAAGCATCGCATTAACAACCATTTCCGGAATTTTCAGATAAGTGATGCAAAATCCAAAAGGACCGGATGCAGAAATCAATACCAGTACGGTTGCTAAGGTTTTCAGACTGCTTTTTACTACCTGTATCAATTCCTTAAAATTCATTTCCCGGTAAACACACATAGAAACAATCAGTGCATAAACACAGGCAATGGCAGCGCTCTCAGTCGCTGTAAAAATTCCAAATACCACACCAACCACTACAATCAGAACGGTTCCTAAACCCCAGATAGATTTCTTTAATGCAGTCCAGAGTCCGGACAAGGAAAATGGCGTCCCCTTTGGATAATTCCGCTTTACTGACAGATAGTAGCTGAAGATCATCAATACAACACCAAGAAGTACTCCAGGCACAATACCTGCCATAAACAACGCGCTGACGGAAATTCCGCCTGCCGCCATGGCATAAATGATCATGTTATGGCTTGGTGGAATCAGCATTCCCTGTACACTGCTGCTCATGGTAACTGCTGTTGAAAATTCCTTATCATATCCCTGTTTATGCATCATGGGAATCAGTATCGCACCTAAAGATGCCGTATCCGCCGTTGCTGAACCAGAAATTCCTCCAAAGAAAATGGATGCCAGAATATTTACCATAGCAAGTCCACCTCTCATCCATCCGATCAGAGCATCTGCCAGAAGAATCAGTCTGTCCGAAATTCCTCCATGAGCCATAATATCTCCAGATAGAATAAAAAATGGAATTGCCAAAAATGTAAAACCATCAATTCCATCTACCATAGTATTCACCACCTGTGTAGGAGAAAGCCCCAGGTAAAGGATCGTAACTGCCGCAGAAGCCATCATGGAATAGGAAATATGGAATCCCAAAAAGATCAGCGCAAAAAAAGTAATCATTAAAATTAAAATTGCTGTCACATTCATGGCCTAAAATCCCCCTTTCCAGACACGGTACAGAGACATTGCCAGACCATAAATGCCCCCAACTACCACAGAAAGATACGTAATTCCCATAGGCCATCCAGTTGCTGACATTTTCGCTCTTTTTGTCAGCTCCAGAAGCTGGGTTCCATAGATGATCCACATGATATTGACTGCCGCCTACAATACATAGGCACAGCAGTGAAGTCCGGAAGCCAGTTTTTTCGGCACAATATATTCGATCACGGTCATTCTCACATGAAGCCCTTCTTTGATTCCGTAACCAGAACCAAGAAAGCAAAGCCATACCATACACAGAATCGCCAGCTCCTGAGTCCATCTTGGGTTTTTGATAAATGGGATATATCTTCCAATTACGCCATAGGAAACTGAAAAAACCATCACAGCAAAAATAATGACACAGATGATTATCATGATTCCGGATAAGCCATCTGCAAGCTTATCCGGCAATCTTTTTTCTTCTTGATTTTTCATAGACGCACGCTCCATTTAATAGGATGTGTTTTTAACCTCAGAAATGATATCTGCATATTTTTCACCGTATTTATCATATACGCTGCTGCAGGCATCCTGCCATTCAGACACATCTACCTGTACGATTTCTGTACCAGCATCTTCAATTGTCTTTAAATACTCAGCATCTTTAGAATCTGATAACTCCTCAAAATACGGAACAGACTCCTGGAAGCTCTCTTCGATCAGATCACGGTCTTCCTGGCTTAACTGATTCCATGTAGCTTCAGAGAACAGGATCAGGTTTGGACTGATCTCATGCTGATCCATGACATAATATTTTGCAACCTCCTGGAATGCATTATTTACAAATCCGGAAAGCGGCTGCTCTGCACCATCTACCACACCGGACTGCAGGGCACTGTATAACTCAGAAAATGCAACAGACTGGGCATATGCTCCCATGGCCTCTACTGCATCATAGTAAACAGAACCTTCCTGACAGCGGATCTGCATATTTTTCATATCAGATGGATGCTCTACTTTCTTCTTGGTAAAGAAATAATTTCTGGCAGATTCCTGATATGCTCCAACCAAATTGGCAAATAAACTATATCATTCTGTTTACGATTCCTTATTTCGTATTTC
>OGYM01001819.1_pt1 | contig 14859 bp, 13 predicted proteins | sample 1576491 | NCBI WGS metagenome assembly OGYM01 (sample SAMEA3541515, study PRJEB24748) | human gut metagenome | biome: human gut; feature: human-associated habitat; material: faeces | place: China | collected 2012 | reverse complement strand
AAAGATCCCAGTATCTACTGCCACCGCACCAGTTGTGGTAAGTGTACCTTTTTCAAAACCTTCTAAACCTGGTTTCGTTTCTTCTTCAAAAAGTTGTTCATAACTTGGGTTATAAACCACTTCTTGTACGTTACGAATGCCAACGGCTTCAAGTTCTTTAATTACATTTTTAACATCAGTCATAGTTCACCTCTTGGTTAAAGTTTAAAAATTTTTCCTGTAAACATTGTAGGTGAATTACCAGAAAAAAAATGTTAACTAGATCTCATTTTTGAACATCCATTAGAAATTCCTACCTATTTTGGGGTGGTTTAAGAGGCCAAAATACAACAAGGTTGATTTACCCATCACATTTTCGATATAGTGAGAACCATTATCAACTCAAAACTCGATAACCATGTTCTCATTTCTGCGTTTATTCTTTTTATTTTATCTGCTGATGTTTACGCAAAGCACGCAAGCAGAACCCGACTTTAAGATTCCTCCTATTCAAGAAAGCATGAAAAAAATGTATCAAATTCAACAAAAAGATTTTACCTTTGAAGACAAACATTACCGTTTGTTCATTGCGGCACCGCCAAAAACATCGCAAAAACTGACCGCACTTTACACTTTAGATGGCAATGCACAATTTCCAATGGCGGTGAATACTGTCAATCCCAATAAACCACTCCCGCTTATTGTTGGTATCGGTTATGTATCAGATAAAGCCTACGTCATTGAAGAACGCACTAGAGACTACACTTTTCCGGCTGAAGGTACTGAATTTGCCAAAGGAGGGAAAGCTGCCGATTTTTTACGTTTTATTCAACAAGACGTAAAGCCTTATATTGAACAGCATTTCGATATCAATAAGGAAAAACAATATTTCTTTGGCCATTCTTTTGGTGGGTTGTTTGGATTATACGTGCTCTTCCATCAACCGGATTTATTTCAACATTACACATTGGCAAGCCCGTCTCTCTGGTGGGGGAATGGCTCATTTTTACCTCAACATGAACCTTGGATTAGCCAAAAACCATCACATATTCTGATTACATTAGGCTATTACGAAGAACATCCTGAACAAGATCCGAATATCACTGAAGAACAATTACAGCGTATTAATCAACGGAAACAAATGCGAACAATCAATGCGCATCAATTAGCGGAAATATTGGAAAAACAAGGCAATTCTGTGGAGTTTATTTCCATTCCCAATAAAAACCACGGTGGCTCAATTCCAGACGCAATCAAACATTGCTTGGAACAAGTGCAACAATAAAACGTCCAAAAAAATTTGACCGTTTATTTTCTCTTCATTTTCCGTGGTTCGAAACCTTCCCACGGTTAGTCAATATTTGACTAGAAAACAAAACTAAGGATGTTTATGCAACAAAATAAAAAAGCCCTTGTGATTTTTTCAGGCGGCCAAGACTCTACAACTTGCCTATTTCAGGTCATCGCAGAATTCGGCAAAGAAAATGTCGAAGTAGTGACCTTTCAATACGGACAACGTCATGCAATTGAGCTAGAAAAAGGGCTTAACGAATACTTAGCAGAAAAAGGACTAGCAAATGTTTAAAATTGCAAAAGAATTCAGTTTTGATATGGCACATATGATTAATAGGCATGATGGCAAAATGAATTTATTAGAAACTATCACTCAATTAGGTCAATTAAATATTCGTGCTAATAAACCTAAATGGCAGTTAAGCCTTCAAACTCATAAGATTATTGGTATCGAGTAATATCTTATTAACATCTTTCTGAGAAGAATCAGGCGATTCTTCTCAAATTTGTCTTTCTATTTTCTTCAAAAACTAAAAAATATTGCTATTTATTCAGTATTTTCGTGAATTTTACATTATTTCCACACAATTCTGTGAGGTGATTCACAAATTCGAGAAAAAAGCATTTACTTTTCCCTCTGTTGATTTTATGTTCATTAACAATCTTGTAACAAAGCAACAAGGGGTGATTACTATGTCCTTCCAACTTTCTAAAACCTACCGTCCTGAACGACAACTCATCACCGAAAACTATCGCTTAGATGAGAAAACGGCAGTAGATAACTTGCTTAAAACCTTAGATTTTACCCAAGAACAAGAAAAACGCATTACTGACAATGCGATCAAACTTATTAACAAACTTCGTCATCTTAAACAAAAACAATATGGCGCAGATGCCTTAATGCAAGAATTCTCATTAAGCAGTGAAGAAGGTGTCGCACTAATGTGCTTAGCTGAAGCGCTGTTACGTATTCCTGATGCAGAAACCCGCGATGATTTGATTTATGAAAAATTACGTGATGGTAACTGGAAATCTCACATTGGTAACGCTAACTCATTTTTTATCAACGCAGCTAGTTATGGCTTAGTTTTCGGTAAAAAAATTAGTGAAAATTTAGACGAAAAAAGCCTCGCAAATGCGTTAAGCCGTAGTTTTGCTCGCTTCTCTGCCCCGATTATGCGTACGCTCATTGTAAAATCCATGCAAATCTTAGGGAAACAATTCGTAACTGGCGTTACCATGCAAGAAGCGCTAACGAACATTAAACCTCGTTATGAAAAAGGCTTTACCTTCTCTTTTGATATGCTTGGTGAAGCAGCCATGACCCAAGCGGATGCAGATCGTTATTTTAATGATTATCTCCATGCCATTGAAAGTGTGGGAAAAGATGCTGCAGGTCGCACTATCTATAATGGTAATAGTGTTTCCGTTAAACTTTCTGCTATCCATCCAAAATATTGGCGTGCAAAATATGATCGTGTTATCGACGAGCTTTATCCGCGCGTTAAAGAACTTTTCTTACTCGCCAAAAAATATAACATCAGCGTAAACATTGATGCAGAAGAAGCTAGCCGCTTAGAGCTATCTCTGGATTTAGTAGAAAAATTACTAGATGAGCCAGAACTCAAAGGCTACAAAGGTATTGGCTATGTTGTTCAAGCCTACTCTAAACGTTGCCCATTTGTGTTGGATTACTTAATCAATCTTGCTCGCGAAAAAGACGGTTACTTGATGATTCGCCTTGTAAAAGGAGCTTATTGGGATAGCGAAATAAAATGGGCGCAAGCGGATGGCTTAGATGGTTTCCCGCTTTATACTCGCAAAAATCATACCGATATCTCTTATATTGCCTGTGCGAAAAAATTACTTGCTGCTCAAGATGTGATCTATCCACAATTTGCAACTCATAACGTACAAACCATGTGTACGATCCACGAATTAGGTCAAGGCAAACAATTTGAATTCCAATGCTTACATGGCATGGGTGAAAGCTTATACGACAACATTGTTGGCAAAGAGAATTTTAATCGCCAAGTCCGTGTTTACGCACCTGTAGGTACACATGCGACCTTATTAGCTTACTTAGTTCGCCGTTTATTAGAAAACGGGGCAAACTCATCATTTGTTCATCAATTGGTCGATGAAAATATTCCGGTAGAACAATTAGTGATTCCGCCTTGGAAACTTTATGAGAAATCTAATGGTGAACCGAATAAATTAGTGCGCAATCCACTTGAGCTATTTAATGATCGTAGAAACTCTGCAGGTTTTGATTTAAGCAACGAATTTGAGTTAGCTAAATTGGAACAAGCATTAAACGAAGCACCTATCGAAAATGCGCAATCACTCACGGTGCTGGCTAATGCAGAAAACTTAGCTGCACATACCGTCGTCAATCCAGCTAATCTGAAAGAGAACTTAGCGGAAGTTGCCTTCTTAAACCCAACTGAAGCACAAGCTGTGTTTAATGCGGCAAATAATGAGACATGGGCAGCACAAAGCGCAACTGAACGAGCAAATGTATTACGAAAAGCCGCCGATTTATATGAAGAAAACTTCGGCTTATTGATGAAACTTGCCATTGTTGAAGCGGGTAAAACATTACCAAATGCAATTGCAGAGCTACGAGAAGCGGTCGATTTTCTCAGATATTATGCAAATCAGCTTGAATATCTCGCCAAAGATCAACACTTAGGTGCACCACGCGGAAAAGTTCTCTGTATTTCGCCTTGGAACTTCCCTTTAGCTATCTTTACTGGACAAGTCGCTGCAAGCCTTGCAGCAGGAAATGCGGTAATTGCTAAACCAGCAGAACAAACTTCTCTTATTGCATATGCAGCAGTAAAACTTTTACACCAAGCAGGCGTACCAAAAGAGGCATTACAATTGGTGCTTGGGGCAGGCGATTTAGGGGCGGCATTAGTACAACAAGCTTTTGATGGCGTTGTGTTTACTGGCTCAACTGAAGTTGCAAAATTGATTGAAAAACGAATTGCACAAGCGGATAACGATCCTGTTTTAATCGCTGAAACTGGTGGACAAAACGTATTAGTATCTGACTCTTCTGCATTACCAGAACAAGTTGTTGCAGACGTTTTAAGCTCTGCATTTGACTCTGCTGGTCAACGCTGTTCTGCGCTACGTATCTTGTTATTACAAGAAGATGTCGCAGATCATTACTATAAAATGATTACAGAAGCGATTAACGAATTTAGTCTTGGTGACCCTCGTTTACTCTCAACGGATATTGGCCCAGTAATTGATCAAGAAGCAAAACAAAACCTAGAAAATCATAAAGCGAATATGCGAAAAGTCGCTCGTGCTTATGTCGAATTAGAGGCACCAACCAATGGTCATTTTGTCGCACCAGCAGTCTATCTTTTAGATAATCTTAACCAATTACAACGTGAAGTGTTTGGCCCAATCTTACACATCGTGCGTTATAAAAAAGAGAACTTAGTTAACGTACTCAATGAAGTTAATGCGAAAGGTTATGCGCTAACTGGTGGTTGCCATAGCCGTATCCGTAAACAGATGGACTTAGTTGAAAAACACCTCCACTGCGGTAACTTCTATATTAACCGTAATATTGTTGGTGCAGTTGTGGGCGTACAACCATTTGGTGGTCATGGTTTATCTGGTACAGGCCCGAAAGCCGGTGGCGAATTCTATTTGCAACGTTTAACAAAAACAGACCGCTACTACAGCCAATTCGGCGATGAAAACACTCTGGGTAATGCACAACCTGTTTTAGACAGTATTACTGGTGAACGTAACTCATTAGCTTACCTGCCTTCTGAAGTAGCAATTTTAAATGGCGATTTAACTGCATCAGAAAAAGCTGCCAATCAACTATTGGCAAAAGGCTTTACGATTTTAGTTGAGCCAAGTCATCCATTAGCTAAATCTGGTAAAGCTGGCGTACGAGTTGATACTAAATTAGGCCACTGCCAAAAAGGTATCTACTTAGCAGAATTAAGCAAAGAACGACGCCAATGGTTATCTGAAAACAGCTCAGCTATTTTTAAATGCTATGATTGGCAAACTACCCAAGATATTTTACCGTTATACGATGAGTTCTCTCGCAGTTACAACACCACAGCTGCTGGCGGAAACACATCGTTAATGTCTTCTGAAGAACATTAAGAAGGAGTGATTTATGCAAATTTACATTACCTTTGGGCTCTATTTGCTCGTTATTTTAGGCATTGGATTATATGCCTACCGTTCCACGCAGAATTTTGACGACTATATTCTAGGTGGTCGCAAAATGGGCAGTTTTGTTACTGCCATGTCTGCTGGTGCATCAGATATGTCCGGCTGGTTATTAATGGGATTACCTGGAGCAATTTTCCTCTCTGGTTTATCCGAAGCTTGGATTGTTGTTGGGTTAACTATTGGGGCTTATTTGAACTATCGTGTTGTTGCTGGCCGCTTGCGTATTTTTACTGAAAAATATAGCAACGCCTTAACGTTACCGGAGTTCTTTGCACAACGTTTTCCACGTCAGAAAAAAGCACTGAAAATCATCTCTTCAGGTATTATCTTGTTCTTCTTTACCATCTATTGCGCCTCTGGAGTAGTGGCTGGTGCGAAATTATTCCAAAGCCTATTAGGCATGGATTACACTACCGCACTTTGGTTTGGTGCGATTGCGACCATTAGCTACACCTTTATTGGCGGGTACTTAGCAGTTTCTTGGAGTGATACCATTCAGGCTTCATTGATGATTTTTGCTCTAATTCTTGCTCCTGTGATGGTTATTCTCTCGATCAGTTGGGATGATCTCACAATGGCACTTGAAGCAAAATCTGCTGTAACAGGTATTCCTTATAGTAACTGGTTGCACAACGTTTCTGGTATTGGTGTAGTGTCTGCCTTGGCATGGGGTTTAGGCTACTTCGGTCAACCACATATTTTGGCTCGCTTTATGGCTGCAGACTCTGTTGCTTCTTTAAATAAAGCACGCAAAATCGGTATTACTTGGATGATCCTTTGCTTAGGTGGTGCAGTTGCTGTCGGTTATTTTGGACTAGCTTATTTCACTGAAAGAAACATTGACCTTGCGAATGCAGAATCTGTATTCATTGAATTATCCAAAGTCATGTTTAACCCTTGGATTGTCGGCATCATATTATCTGCAATTCTTGCCGCAATTATGAGTACCTTATCTGCGCAATTATTGATGTGTTCTGCGGCTATTACAGAAGATTTCTATAAAGGTTTCTTCCGTAAAAATGCCTCTAGCACAGAATTAGTTTGGGTTGGTCGCTTAATGGTGTTACTCATCTCTGTCATTGCTATCGTTATCGCACATGACCCTAACTCAAAAGTGATGGGATTAGTTTCGTACGCTTGGGCTGGCTTTGGTGCTGCATTTGGACCAGTTGTGATTCTTTCTCTCTTTAACCGTAACATTAGCTCAAAAGCTGCATTATGGGGAATGCTATCTGGCGCTATCACCGTCGTTGCATGGAGCCCACTCATGCGCTATCTAGGCTGGGACGATTTATCCAAACTTTATGAGATTATTCCCGGTTTCTTAGTTTGCTCATTTATTACTTTAACATCATCTGTCTTTGCACCTGTTCATCCGAAAGTGCAACAACAATTTGATGAAGCCCTAGCAGAATTTGAAACAAGATGCTAACTTTATTTAACAAAAAACCTAAACAAAATGATCTAACCTCAAAAAGTTAGACTGTTATTTAAAGGACTGCTTTCGATATTGTATCGGACTCAGTCCTTTTAATTTTAATTGGATTCGTTCTTCAATAGTACTGGACATAATCATTGATAACCTTTTCAAGTTCATCAATGCCAGTAAACGATTTTCCGTGAAAGCAAGATTTCCGTGATGTTCGAAATAGAAATTCACGACTTGTTGTTTGAAAAGTTGATTATATTTAGTCATAAAAAATCTGCACCTTAATCAGTTAGAAGTTTAGTCTAACTTTTGGGGTGCAGATCATGAACGAGGATTTTTCTTATTGTACTTGTTTGAGTTTATTGATGGCTTCTTTATTGAAGAAATAATGCGTGCCACAACATTCACACTGCATATCAATGCTACCTTTATGCTCTTCTAAGATTTCATCAATTTCAGTTTCTGGAATTAGCAATAATGCTGCACCAGAACGTTCAGGTGAGCAACCGCAGAAGAAAGAAACAGTTTGCGGTTCAAAAACTTCCACTACTTCTTCATGATATAAACGATAAAGCAATTCTTCTGCGGGTAATCCAAATAACTCCTCATCTTTTACGGTTGCAGCTAACGTAGTTAAATGCTCAAAATCCTCTGGTGTACCTTGGCCGTCTGGCATAATCTGTAGCAACATCCCAGCTGCAACGGCTTTGCCTTCATATTCACCTGTGCGAATAATAAGTTGGGTTTGTAATTGTTCTGAACGAACAAAATAATCTTCTAAACATTCCGTAATCGTTGGTTTATCTAAACCGATAACGCCTTGATAACGTTCACCTTCAGTGGGAGCAATCGTAATCACTAATACGCCTTTGCCGATCATATCATGAAGGCTCATACCGTCTTGAATATCGCCTTGTACACGTGCTAATGCACGGATCTGTTGTTGGTCATTACCATTTACTAAAGCTAATTTTAATGGACCATCACCTTGAATTTGAACAGTAATATTACCGTTAAATTTTAATGTTGCAGTCAATAAATTAGTCGCCACCATCATCTCACCTAATAAGTTTTGTACCGCTTTTGGATAATGATGAGTATTCAACGTATCAGTAAAAGTTTGATTTAATCGCACCCATTCACCACGCACGGCACGGTTTTGGAAAAGGTAGCGGTAAAGTTTGTCATTGTCTTGAGTGTAATTCATTATTTGTTCCTATTTATTCTTTGAGTAAAAAGCGCGGTCAATTTTTCGAATAAATCGTAAACATTCAAAAAAGATGTCATTTTGTTACCGCACTTTGCGCCTGAGCAGTATTATGGGGGTGAAAATCAAAATTACAAGCCAAAAAGAAAAGCGGATAGCTTTCACTATCCGCTCGTTTTATAAGATTAAACTGATAAATTACCAGTATGCACGTAAACCGATAACAGTTTTGAAATCACGGCTACGATCAAGCTGTTTACCTGCGTCATCAAAGGTATTCTCGTATTTAGTACGAGTCGCTTGCCATTCAATGAATGGTTTAACTTTTAATGAACCTTGATTATACACATAGTATTCAGTACCCACTAAGAATTGGCGATCTGTTGATTTTGAATATGCAGAACCCACAGGTAACATTTTCTCAGTTTTATAAGAATACATTGCATATACGTTCCAGTCTTCATTTAAACCTTGGCGAATTACTGCGGTTACTTCATTATTTTTTACCTTGTTACCTGCGCCATCTTTATTTTTAGTATCTTTGTGAGCAAAGTCTAAACCATAAGTAGTGTGAACAAAGTTATATGCTAAGCCTAAAGCATAAGCATTGCTGTAGTATGCTGTTTTGTCAGCATTTTCAGAAATTTCACGAGTGAAACCTGCTGCGACAGTTACATTTTGGATACTATCAATTTCATGATCAAAGATAAGACCTGTACCCCAAGTGTTTTTACGGTTATTTTTTAAATCTACGTTTTTGATGTCACGTTTGCTTGAACCGCCATAGTACGCACCAAATTTCACTTTATTTGAACCATAGTCACCATTATAAACATATTGTGTTACACGACGAGCTGAAGTCTCTAATAAACCATCAGTCAAGCTATAAGTATTTGCTAAATCACTTTGTGTTACTTCATCAGTGATAGTTACCATGTTACCGTAAGTTAACTCACCGAATTGTTTGTGGCCAAAACCAGCATAAAGTTGACGAGTATAAACATGGTCAAAATCATGTTGTGAAGGCGCTTCACCACGCATACGCCATTCCGCACGACCTAAAGCATAGAAATCGCCACCTAAACTTTGTTTTAATTTAAAGCCAAAACGTGAACCATCGTTATCAACTGCATGGTTGATGTGCTCTTTGCTTTCACCGCCCGCTACATAGTTAGTTTTGTTAGAGGTGCTTTCCCATTTAACACGTAAAGAACCGTAAAAATCAACATCTGTACCAGTTTGGTCAATGTGGAAGTTATAAGCTTGTGCAGAACCTGCTGCTAATGCCGCTACAGATAAAGCAAGAAGTGTTTTTTTCATAACGCTTTCCCTATTATTTAATGAAGTTTATTAAAAAATTGAACTTTTTGCAGTTTATACACTACAACCTAAATGGTCAACCCTAAATTTTTCTAACTATCAGAAAATAGGCAATATTTTGACTAAAATCAATCCAGATAAATACATATTCGATTATTTTATCGCCTATTTAGTTAATAAATTAAGCGCAGAAAATACTTGGTCTGAGGTAATATTTTCCATTGAATTCGCTGTTAAATAGTGCTGATTTTGACCATAACAGCCAATTAAGGTCGGATCTGTTGCGCCATAAAGCGTAATATTTGGTTTATCCAGTGCGGCTGTCAAATGGGCAAGCCCCGTATCCACGGACACCACGGCTTTCGCATTAGCTATTTGGTCAGCCAATTCATTCAATGAAAGTTTAGGTAAAACGACCACATGAGATAAACCTGTGGCTAATCGCTCTGCTCTCGCCTTTTCTTTTTCATTCCCCCAAGGTAAACGAACTTGAATAGAAAGTGCGGTCAGTTTTTCGATTAAATTTCGCCATTCATGTTCTGGCCAATGCTTTTCATCTCTTGTCGTAGAATGAAAAAAGATCACGTAAGGATCGATAGAATCTGCGGAAATAAAATGACGTGCAATGTCATAATCCCCTTTCTCTTTCGGTAATGGATAAGATAAGGCTTGTGCAAAAAGTTGACGAATACGTTCTACCGCATGTTGTTGATAAGAAATCGCGTATTTTTTATCGTAGAACAAGGAAGCTATCGGCTCACGGATACTCTTGCGATCATAGCCATGTTTGACGCCATTGGCTAAGCGTGTCGCAAAAAAAGCGCTCTTAAAAAGCCCTTGTGCATCAATCACGGCATCATATTGATTTGTTTGTAATAAAGTGCGGTAAGATTTCCATTCGGTCTTTGTTTGAGCTGAAAAAGGTGATTTTCGCCAACGTCTTAAAGCAATTGGAATGATTTGATTCACTGCATAATGCCAACGTGGTATTTCGGCAAAATTCTCTTCCACCACCCAATCAATAGAGAGATTAGGAATAGCACGCTGTGCATCAGTCAATGCCGGCAAAGTATGAATCACATCCCCCATAGAGGAAGTCTTAATCACACATACTTTCATTTAATTAACCTTCTTCCCCAGTGCATAATTCCAAGCCCTGATACGGCTAAAGTGCCTCCAATAATTAAAGAGGAATCCACCGGTTCATTCAACCAAACGGCTGAAAATAAAATGCCTAAAATTGGCACAAGAATAATGTAAGCCGAGGCATTGCCTGCCCCTAAGTATTTCACCCCATCAAAATACCATGCATAGGCTAATACCGTTGCACCAAATGCAAGACCGAGTAAACTTATCCACTCACCTTGCGATAAATTCAGTACTGTCAGCCAATCATCCGAGCTTTCCACGCATAGAGCACTAATAAACAACAATAAAAAACCAAAAATGGAAGATAATGTGGTTGCAGTAAGAGAATCAATACCCGCAAGTACTTTTCTTGCTAACAAGGTGTAAACGACCCAACAAATTAGTGCACCAATTAATAATATTTGCCCAAAACCAAAGGAATCCATCATTTGTAAAAAATTCCCTTTTGTGAGAGCCAATAATGTTCCGCTCATGGCAATAACCATTCCGATTATTACCCAACGATTCCATTTTTCTTTAAATAAAAAAATCGCCAAAAGCGTGGTAAATACAGGGTTTGTCGCCACAATAACAGCCGCTTGTCCCGCTGGAAGATATTTCAGCCCCCAGATAAAAAATGTGGAATAAGCGAAAACACCGAAAAAGGCAGTCACAAACAAACCTATCCACTGATTAGCGTTTAGTTGTTTAGCATATTTGAAGCGATTCGCCGCATATAGCCAAATAATGAGTGGAATAATGGCGAAAAAAAAGCGCACGCTTGAAGCAATAAATATCGGCATAGCTTGGGCAACCACTCGTCCCCAAGGCCAAGAGGCGCCCCATAAAATCACCATTCCAATTAATTGTAAATGTATGCGGAGAGGGTTCATATCATTAACATATCCTGTTAGACCTTTTCTATTTACTTAAAGGCTCCGCTTGGTAAGCTTTTATTTTTTCTCGTAAAGCGGCTTCAAATGCTTCTCGATGAGCATCATCTTGAAAGGCCGAATGAGGAATATCTAAAAACAATCCAGAACCAACTCGAATTACTAAATAGCCATATTTATTTTCAATGTGATGAATATAATGATAACTATATAATGTTTGGCAGAGATCTATTTTAATATATAAGCCATCTTCTTGAATTCGTATGGTTTGACTTCCTTTCTCCATTTTGTCGCCTATTTGGTTTTTAATCATACACATATTCAAATAAGGTCGTATTATAAGAGCATAGAAAAAAGAAAATATTGAAATAGCAGACAATATATATCCCGCATAATAGGCAAAAATATTCTCATAATAATCATAAAGAACTTCAGCCCAATTCCTCATGAAAAATGCAATAAAAAGACTTGGTATCAAGCAAAATAAATATAATAAAAAATCGCCAAGCCGCATCATTTTACGAAATTTATTATGCTTATAAATTTCACGACTGATTTTACGGGCTGCTTTGGCATTATTTTTATCTAATACGGGTTCGTATGTCACTTCCATTTTATATTCTCTCTTTCTTAAATATCTAAAAGTGCGGTCAATTTTTCTACCACTTTTTCAGGCTCAATATCAATTAAACTTTGATGATACCCTTCCAAACTATCTGTACTTTTACGCACCTTAATTAAATCGCCTTCAATTAAACGAATAATCACGGCTTTATCAGATAATGGTGGCGTATAAGTTGGGCTAGTAGGGCCATAAAGCGCGACCAATGGACGGTCCGTTGCTGCAGCAATATGCATTAAGCCGCTGTCATTGCTCACCACTGCTGTGCAGTTAGCGATTAAATCCACGGCTTGATTCAAGTTAGTTTGTCCTGCCAAATTCAAACAGAATGGTTGCAGTTCTGCTGGCAATGCATTGCGAATTTGCTCACCTGCTTCCACATCTTTTGGTGAACCAAATAATTCTACTGCATAGCCTTTTTCAATGAGCATTTCTGCCAATTTAACATAATGATAATGCGGCCAACGTTTAGCCGGACCAAATTCAGCCCCAGGACAGAACCCGATAATCGGACGTTCGCCTAAAAGTGCGGTCTGTTTTTCAAAGTTTTTTAAGGTTTCCGCTTGCTGAGTTGAATCAACCGTTAAATAAGGTTTTAGAACAGGAATATCTGCCGCTTTCGGTACCGCATTTTGCTCAAAAGCTAACGCGACATAACGTTGCACCATCATGGGGTAATCACGTTTGTTATTGCGTAAATCGTTAAGCAAGAAATAACGGCTTTCTCCTTTCCAGCCACGACGCACCGCTATTTTTGCAAAGGCGGGAATAAAAGCTGACTTCAAGGAGTTGGGTAACACAATCGCCATATCATATTGATTGCGCAATGCCTTACCTAGACGATAACGTTCACACAAGGCAAACTTGCCGTGTCCGAGTGGCATTTCAATAGCATGACGCACTTCAGGCATACGCCTTCTGGGAGAAGCTGGGCCTCAAGAAGACTGACCCTCTCGTGGAGAAGCTTTCCAGCCCCCAGGCCCTCAGCGAAGCGGCCGCTCTGCTGGAAGACCCCAGCAGTCTGGACGAAGAGAACAGCGTCCTCATCTACTACCTGAAAGACCGTCTCGATTTTCTCTGCTCCATCTACCCCGGCATGAACCTGGCCGAAATTTTGCAGCAGTATTATTATCAGACGGATTTTGTGAACTATGTGGCCCAGTTCGGCTTCCCGGTGGATTATGTCGGGCCGGAGTACCACGCCTTTTTCCGGGACAAAGACCTTGTCCCCAACGCCCACGCCCACGGCTTCAAGGTCGCGCCCTGGCCGGTGGGCAATGACAGCCGGGACGATCTGCGCCAGCTGTTCCGGCTAGACCCGGAGCTTGTGGTCACGAATAAGCCCGAGGTGGCCGTTTCCATCCTTACCGGGCTGGGCCAGTGGGACGAATCATCCAAAGAGGGTTGACAGCCCTCTTTTTTCGGAGCATAATAGTCCTGTATCGAACAGTTTTATGTGAAACAGTTCGACGATCGAACATTCACAGCAAAAGCCAAACCAGAAGGATGATACTATGAACCAAGCCTTTGAACCCGCCTGCACCCCCATCGCGCCGCCGTGGGAGACACCGCAGGTCATCCCGGCCCAGCTGCGCCGGGTGAACAACCTTATTTTCCGCAAGATAGGCCAGATCGCCCGCACCAATGGCGTGGAGGCCGTGACCCCCATGCACGGCTGGATCATGGAGTACCTCTACCGGAACTCCGAGACCCCCGTATTCCAGCGGGACATCGAGCGGGAGTTCTCCATCACCCGCTCCACCGTTACCAATATTTTACAGCTCATGGAGCGCAAGGGCTACATCGCCCGTCAGAACGTCGCGCAGGACGCCCGCCTCAAGCAGCTGGTCCTCACCGAAAAAGGCCGCCAGTTCCACGAAAACACCATGCTCGCCCTCCACCAGACCGACGAATATGTGGCCGGCCTGCTCACCGAAGAAGAGAACACCGAGCTGCTGCGGCTGCTGAATAAGCTGTATCTGGGACTAAAGTGAAACAAATATGAACTTTTTCCGAAACTTTGGAAAAAGCATTGACTTTAATATTGTTTTGTATAAAATTGTTCCGTACCAAACAATTATTCAAAGGAGGCTCAAAGTATGATAAAGAAGCTTGCTTCCCATCTGGGCGAATACAAACGCGCCGCTCTCCTGACGCCGATGTTTTCCGCACTGGAAGCAGTCATGGACATCCTGCTGCCCACCATCATGGCCTTCATCATCGACCTTGGCATTGAAAAGGGCGATATGAACGCCATCGTCAAATACGGCCTGCTCACCTTCGCGGTGGCGGCCATCGCTCTGCTGCTGGGCGTTTTGGCCGGCAAGTATGCCGCCGAGGCGTCCACCGGTTTTGCCGGCAACCTGCGCGATGCGATGTATGAGAACATCCAGCACTACTCCTTCTCCAACATCGACAAATTCTCCACCGCCGGCCTCGTCACCCGTATGACCACCGACGTGACCAACCTGCAGAACGCCTTCCAGATGATGGAGCGCATGTGTGTGCGCGCCCCGGTCCATCTGGTGTTCGCACTCATCATGGCGTTCAGCATCGGCGGCCCTCTGGCCCTCATCTTCGTGGTGGCTGTCGCCTTCCTGCTGGCCGTGCTGGCAAGCATCATGGTGCCCACCTTCAAGATCTTTGACCGGGTCTTCAAGAACTACGACAACCTGAACTCCTCGGTGCAGGAGAACGTCTCCGCCATCCGCGTGGTCAAGAGCTTCGTCCGCGAGGGCTTCGAGAATGAGAAGTACACCAAAGCCTGCGA
>OGYM01001818.1_pt1 | contig 14884 bp, 9 predicted proteins | sample 1576491 | NCBI WGS metagenome assembly OGYM01 (sample SAMEA3541515, study PRJEB24748) | human gut metagenome | biome: human gut; feature: human-associated habitat; material: faeces | place: China | collected 2012 | reverse complement strand
ATGCGAACAACCTGCTTTGGGCTTTTAATTTTCCTTCTCTGTGCGGCGTGCAGCGAGCAGCACGACCATAAAGGGCGGACACCGTTAGTGGAGTTGGACGGCAATTTCCTTTACCGGGAAGATTTGCAATCGGTACTTCCTGCCGGTTTGTCCAAAGACGACAGTCTGTTGTTTGCAGAACATTATATCCGTAATTGGGTGGAAGATATTTTGCTGTACGATAAAGCGCAGAGCAATATTCCCAATAATGGTGAGATTGATAAACTTGTGGAGAATTATCGCAAAGCATTGATAATGCATACCTATCAGCAGGCTTTAATACATCAGCGGCTATCAGAGGAGATTTCAGAACAAGACTTGACGGAGTATTACGAGAAGAACCAGGCGCTCTTCAAGGTGGAACGTCCGTTGATGAAAGGCTTGTTCATCAAAGTTCCTTTGACAGCCCCGCAGCTGGGCAATGTTCGTCGCTGGTACAAGACGGAAACCCGTGAGGCGGTGGAACATCTGGAAAAGTACAGTCTGCAGAATGCTGTGAAGTATGAGTATTTTTATGATAAATGGGTGCCGGTATCGGAAGTGCTGGATATGCTGCCCTTGAAGGTTCCTGATGTGGACGAGTATCTGGACAAGAATCGCCATGTAGAGCTGAAGGATACGGCTTTCCATTATTTCCTGAATGTGAGCGATTATCGCCCGGTGGGAGAGCAGGAACCCTATGAGTTTGCCCGTAGGCAAGTGAAGGATATGCTGCTGAACGTGAAGCAGGTGGAATTCATGAAGCAAGTGAAGGATGATTTGTACCAACGGGCGGTGAAAAGAGACAAGATTAAATATTATTTAGAATAAGACACCAAGAATGAAACAGTGTATGAACTTTAAGTTTGTAATTTTATTTGCCTTGACGCTATTAGTCGGTTCTACCGTTTATGGACAAGACAACGTAATTGACGAGGTAGTGTGGGTAGTAGGTGACGAGGCTATACTGAAGTCCGAAGTGGAAGAAGCACGCATGAGTGCATTGTATGAAGGACGCAAATTTGACCGTGACCCTTATTGCGTGATACCGGAGGAGATAGCCGTGCAGAAGCTGTATCTTCACCAGGCTGCCCTCGACAGTATCGAAGTATCCGAGAGTGAGGTTATCCAGCGTGTGGACTATATGACGAACATGTACATCGCCAACATCGGTTCGCGCGAGAAAATGGAGGAATACTTCAACAAGACTTCCAGTCAGATTCGTGAAACGCTGCGCGAGAATGCCCGTGAAGGATTGAAGGTTCAGAAGATGCAGCAGAAACTGGTGGGTGAGATTAAGATAACTCCGGCTGAGGTGCGCCGTTACTTCAAGGATTTGCCGCAGGACAGCATTCCTTATATCCCTACCCAGGTGGAGGTGCAGATTATCACTCAGCAGCCTAAGGTCCCTTTGGAGGAAATAGAAGATGTAAAGAGGCGTCTGCGTGAGTATACCGACCGTGTCAATAAGGGCGAAAGCTTTTCCATGTTGGCTCGTCTGTACTCCGAGGACCGTGGCTCGGCCATGCGTGGCGGTGAAATAGAGTTTTCGGGACGCGGTATGCTGGACCCCGCTTATGCCAATGTAGCTTTCAACTTGCAAGACCCCAGCAAGGTTTCCAAGATTGTAGAGTCTGAATATGGTTTCCATATCATTCAGTTGATAGAGAAGCGCGGTGACCGTATTAAAACACGCCACATTCTGTTGAAACCGCATATTCCGGAAGAAGCTCTGGCTGCCGGTTGTGCCCGTTTGGATTCTATTGCCGATGATATCCGCAATAACAAGTTCTCTTTTGAAGAGGCTGCCTCAGTGCTTTCGCAGGATAAGGATACGCGTAACAATCATGGTTTGTTGCCGAATCCCAATACGAACACTTCCCGTTTTGAGATGCAGGAACTTCCCCCTGAAATAGCCAAGGTGGTGGATAAGATGAAAGTGGGCGAAATCTCTGAAGCCTTCACTATGATTCCGCAAAAGACCGGAAAAGAAGAGTGTGTGATTGTGAAACTGAAGAGCCGTACGACGGGACACAAGGCTACCATTGCCGATGACTATCAGAACTTGAAAGAGATTGTGTTGGAGAAACGCCGCGACGAAGTGCTAGACAAGTGGATTCGTGAGAAGCAGAAGCACACGTATGTCCGTATCAAGGATAATTGGAAGAATAACTGTACGTTCAAGTATCCGGGCTGGATCAAAGAATAATCCGGAAGGATTTACATGGATTTGTATGCAAAAGAAGAATACAAAAAATCATTTCCTGAACAAGCATAGATACCTCCTGGTAGGCATTCTATGCTTGTTTGGCATCTGTCTGCTGAGTGCGCAGGACAAAAAGAAGAGTACTGGTGCACCGGAGAAGAGGAAAGTGGACTCGATTGAACAGAAAAAGACGGAGACGTCGGAAAAGAAGAAGACGCGCGTCGATTTGTTGTACGCAGATGAGGCGCAGGCAGACAAACAGTTGCGTCCTGATGTGCAGGTACTCATCGGTTCGGTGAGGATGAAGCATGACAGTATGTACATGTTCTGTGATAGTGCGCTGATATTCGAAAAGATAAATTCTGTGGAGGCATTCGGCAATGTGCGTATGGAGCAGGGTGACACCTTGTTTATCTATGGAGACTATCTGTATTATGACGGCATGTCGCAGCTGGCCATGCTGCGTGAGAATGTACGTATGATAAATCGTAATACGGTGCTGACAACCGACAGTTTGAACTATGACCGTCTGTACGATTTGGGTTATTACTTCGAAGGCGGTACGCTGACCGACGAGGATAATGTGCTGACTTCCGAGTGGGGAGAATATAGCCCTGCCACCAAGTTGGCTGTCTTCAACCACGACGTGAAGCTGGTCAACCCGAAGTTTGTCTTGACTTCGGATACCTTGAAGTATAGTACAGCTACCAAGATTGCTACCATTCTAGGTCCCTCCGACATTGTGAGTGATCAAAATCATATTTATTCCGAACGTGGCGTGTATAATACGACTACTGAGCAGGCAGAACTGCTCGACCGTTCCGTACTGACCAACGACGGCAAGAAATTGACCGGTGACAGCCTTTTCTACGACCGCATCTTGGGATACGGTGAGGCTTTTGACAATGTACAGATGAATGATACGGTCAACCGGAACATGTTGACTGGCGACTACTGTTTCTACAACGAACTGACCGGAAGCGCCGTTGCCACCAAACGTGCCGTAGCTATCGACTATTCGCAGGGCGACAGTCTGTTTATGCACGGTGATACTTTGCGGCTGATTACCTACCATATGAATACCGATTCCATGTACCGGGAGATGCGTGCCTATCATAAGGTGCGTGCTTATCGCACGGATGTGCAGGCCGTATGCGATTCGTTGGTGTATAATTCCAAGGACTCTTGCATGACGATGTACACCGACCCTATCTTGTGGCACGGGGAACAACAGTTGTTGGGCGAGGAAATTAAAATTTACATGAACGATAGTACCATCGACTGGGCACATATCATCAATCAGGCCCTGACGGTAGAGAAAAAGGACAGTATTCACTATAACCAAGTTTCCGGTAAGGAGATGAAAGCTTTCTTCATAGATGGAGACATGCGTCTGGTGGAGGTAAACGGCAATGTACTGGTGGTGTATTATCCGGTAGAGGAGAAGGACAGTTCGCTGATTATGATGAACTATTCGGAAGGTGGACTTTTGAAAATGTACTTGAAGGAGAGAAGAATGGAGCGCGGAGTCTTTGTTGGAAAGACTACCGGTACAGCCTATCCTTTGGACCAGATTCCACCAGATAAGAGCAGGCTGCCTTCTTTTGTTTGGTTCGACTACATCCGTCCGCTCAACAAGGAGGACATCTTCGAGTGGAGGGCTAAAAAAGCAGGTGAAGTATTGAAGAAAAGTGACCGGAAACCTGTAACTTCGCCAAGGAATATGCATATTAAACGAAATAATAAGTAGCGTCATGGGAATGTTTGCAATGCGGAAGCCTCGTGGCTTCAATCATAGCTATATCTATGTGGATGAGCGGAAAGAGAAGTTGGCGAAGATGGAAGAAAACGCCAAGCGTGACCTGGGTATGCTGCCGGAAAAGGAATTCTCGCCCGAGGATATACGGGGCAAATTCATAGAAGGAACAACTCACTTGAAGCGGCGCAAGGAGAGCGGACGTAAGCCGATGCATTTGGGCATAATCCTTGTTGTCATGGCTGTGTTGATTTATCTGTGGTATGCCATCAGTAACGGAATCATTTAATAATGATTAATCATTAATCCCTAATCATTAAACATTATCATGAGCGATATCATTCATTTGCTGCCCGATTCGGTTGCCAATCAGATTGCTGCCGGAGAGGTGATTCAGCGTCCGGCATCTGTTGTGAAAGAATTGGTGGAAAATGCAATTGATGCCGAAGCAGGGGAAATACATGTGCTGATTACCGATGCGGGCAAGACCTGCATTCAGGTGATTGATGATGGGAAGGGTATGTCCGAAACGGATGCGCGCCTTTCTTTTGAACGTCATGCGACTTCAAAGATACGCGAGGCTGCCGATTTGTTTGCCCTACGCACCATGGGCTTCCGTGGAGAGGCGTTGGCTTCTATAGCAGCGGTAGCTGAAGTGGAGTTGAAAACACGTCCGGTCAGCGAGGAGCTGGGGACGCGGCTGCTGATTGCCGGCTCTAAAGTCGAGAGCCAGGAAGCCGTTTCCTGCCCTAAGGGAAGCAATTTTTCCATCAAGAACCTATTCTTCAATATTCCTGCCCGGCGTAAATTCCTGAAAGCCAACTCTACGGAGTTGAGCAATATCCTTACGGAATTCGAGCGTATAGCGCTGGTGCATCCTGAGGTAGCCTTCTATCTGTATAGTAATGATACGGAATTGTTCAATCTTCCGGTAATGCCTTTGCGGCAACGCATCATGGCAGTTTTCGGAAAGAAACTGAATCAGCAGTTGCTGTCCGTAGACGTCAATACGACGATGATAAAGATTTCCGGTTTTGTTGCCAAGCCGGAAACCTCGCGCAAGAAAGGAGCGCACCAATACTTTTTTGTGAACGGGCGTTATATGCGTCACCCCTATTTCCACAAAGCGGTGATGGACGCTTATGAGCAGCTGATTCCTGCCGGTGAGCAAATCTCCTACTTTATTTATTTCGAGGTAGACCCTGCCAATATCGATGTGAACATCCATCCGACGAAGACGGAGATTAAGTTCGAGAATGAGCAGGCTATCTGGCAGATTCTGTCGGCTGCGGTCAAGGAATCCTTAGGCAAGTTTAGCGCTATACCTACTATCGATTTTGATACCGAGGACATGCCGGATATTCCTGCATTCGAGCAGGCTCGTCCGATAGAGCCTCCGAAGGTACACTATAACACGGATTTCAATCCCTTCAAGACGTCTTCCGCTTCTTCCTATGGAGGCGGTGGCAATTATTCGCGCCCCAAAGTGGAGTGGGAGGGGCTTTATTCCGGTTTGGAAAAAGCCAGCAGGATGAACGAGCCGATGGAGGAAGAGCCTTTTGTAGAGGATACGGTTACCGGTACGGCTCCAAGAGAGGAGGAGAGGGTTCCTTATTTCCAGGAAACGGTTCCTTCCGGGGCAAGCGCCTCTTTCTATGGCAATGAGGCAACGGTAGAGAAAGGAGCGCAACACTTCCAGTTCAAGGGGCGTTTTATTCTGACTTCCGTTAAATCGGGTCTGATGCTGATAGACCAGCACCGGGCGCATGTCCGGGTATTGTTCGACCGCTATATGAGCCAGATTCGACAGAAACAAGGCGTATCCCAGGGGGTATTGTTTCCGGAGATTATCCAGTTGCCGGCTTCGGAAGCTGCCGTACTGGAAAGTATATTGGAAGATTTGTCGGCAGTAGGCTTCGATTTGAGCCCGCTGGGTGGCGGCAGCTATGCCATCAACGGCATACCTTCGGGCATAGAGGGGTTGAACCCGGTAGAATTGGTCCGGAATATGGTACATACTGCTATGGAAAAAGGGAATGACGTTAAGGAAGAGGTGCAGACAATTCTTGCATCGACCTTGGCACGTGCTGCGGCCATCGTCTATGGACAAGTGCTGAGCAACGAGGAAATGTCCAATCTCGTGGACAATCTGTTTGCATGCCCATCCCCGAATTATACTCCGGACGGAAAGACGGTGCTGGCGACCATTAAAGAAGACGACATAGAAAAGCTTTTCTCCAAATAAGGAAGAGTACTTTCTTTTGCATCAAGGCAAAAAAAGTACAAATATTCAGAACCTTTTAGTTCTGTTGGCGTTAATTAGACAGTTTGAATGATAAAGAGTTTAATTAACCACTTAACTATTTTAAGGTATATGAAAAAGATTCTAATGTTACTGGCTTTAGCTGGTGTGTCTTCTGTTGCCATGGCGCAGCAAAAGACTGAAGTTGTGGAAGAATTTGGTGTTATCCAGGTTCAGGATAAATATCAGGTAATCACTAATCCGTTCTGGAGTAATTGGTTTTTCTCTATAGGCGGTGGTGCCGAAGCAACTTTTGGAGATAATGATAAGGCAGGAAGTTTTGGCAAGCGTATCAGTCCGACGCTGAATTTTGCCATCGGCAAATGGTTCACCCCGGGACTGGGAGTACGTCTGCAATATAGCGGCCTTCAGGCAAGAGGATATACGTATGATGCAGGTGCTGACTACGTGAAAGGCACTCAGATGGATGACGGCTACTACAAACAGCGTTTCGACTATATGAATCTGCACGGAGATGTGATGTTCAATCTGAATGCGCTGTTTGGAGGATACAACCAGCACCGTGTGTATGAAATCATTCCTTATGTAGGTGCTGGCTTCACTCACAACTACACAAAGCCTCACCGCGAAGCTCTGTCTGTAAACGCGGGTATCATCAATCGCTTCCGTATTTCCAATGCGATAGATATTAACCTGGAGCTGAGCGCAATGGGCGTTGAAGATAAGTTCGATGGCGAAGTTGGCGGCGATCATGGATATGATGGCGTGCTGAGTGCAACGGTAGGGTTGACATACCGTTTCCCCGCCCGTGGATTCCGTCGCCCGATGCCTCAGTTGATTTCTCAGGTAGAGCTGGCTGCCATGCAGGCACAGCTTGCAGAGATGGGAGCTGCCAACCAGCAGCTGCAGAATGCATTGGTGGCTGCACAGAACCAGCCGGTGGCCGAAGTTACGGAAACCGAAGTGATTGTTCCCGATCCGGATATAGCACCGCGTACCGTATTCTTCAATATCGGTTCTGCCGAAGTCTCTCCACGTGAAGCAATGAACTTGTCTTATCTGGCAGACCAGATGAAACAGTTCCCGAACGCCACTTACACTGTAAACGGATATGCAGACTCTGCAACCGGTACGCCGGCATTCAACAAAGAGTTGAGTTTGAAGCGTGCACAAGCCGTGGTCGATGTATTGGTAAAACAATACGGAATTCCTGCTGACCGCCTGAAGGTGGATGCCGGTGGTGGTGTCGATAAGTTCGGACAGCCGATTCTGAACCGTGTGGTATTGGTGAAATCTGCCAATTAGAAAGCTACGAGCTACAAGCTACAAGGAGTTACGAGTTATAGAAATGAGAAGGGGCATGCGTTATTATGACGCATGCCCCTCATTTTTTGTAACCAGTAACTTGTAACAGGTAGCTCCTTGTAACTCGTAACTTCTGTAACTCGTATCTCCTATCCCTTATTCTCCGCCGAATTTCTTTACTTGCTCTGCAATCAGTTCCGCATCATCAAAGTAGTTTATCTTCATAGCCTTGCGTACATCGTCCAAGGTTGCGGCAGCGGTTTCCCTGGCAGTTTCGCAACCTTTCTTCAGCATGTCGTAGATGGCGGGGATGTCTTTTTCAAACTCCTTGCGGCGGTTGCGGATAGGCTCCAGTGTCTCCTGCATAATTTCGTTGAGGAACTTCTTCACTTTCATGTCGCCCAGACCGCCACGTTGGTAGTGGGCTTTCAGTTCGTCCAGATTCGGATATTCGGGCAGATAAAGGGCGAAGTGTTCCGGACGGCAAAAGGCATCCAGGTAAGTGAATACGGTGTTGCCTTCCAATTTTCCGGGGTCTTGCACACGCAGGTGGTCGGGGTCGGTATACATGCTCTTCACCTTCTTCTGCACCTCGTCGGCAGAGTCCGAAAGATAGATACAGTTGCCGAGGCTCTTGCTCATCTTGGCTTTGCCGTCCGTTCCCGGCAGGCGCAGGCAGGCTGCATTGTCGGGCAACAGGATTTCCGGTTCCACGAGGGTTTCACCATATATATAGTTGAAACGGCGTACGATTTCACGAGCTTGTTCAATCATCGGCTCCTGGTCTTCGCCCACGGGCACGGTAGTGGCGCGGAAGGCGGTAATGTCCGCTGCCTGGCTGATGGGGTAGGTGAAGAAACCTACGGGGATGCTTGTCTCGAAATTACGCATCTGGATTTCGGTCTTTACCGTCGGGTTGCGTTGCAGGCGGCTCACGGTCACCAGGTCCATATAGTAGAAGGTCAGTTCGCAGAGTTCCGGTATCTGGGATTGGATGAAGATGGTACTCTTCGTCGGGTCCAGTCCGCAAGCCAGGTAGTCCAGTGCCACCTCGATGACGTTCTGGCGCACCTTTTCCGGATTCTCCATATTGTCCGTCAGCGCTTGTGCGTCGGCGATGAAGATGAAAATCTTGTCGTACAAGCCGGAGTTTTGCAGTTCCACTCTTCTTCTCAATGAGCCTACATAGTGTCCTATGTGCAGGCGTCCTGTGGGGCGGTCGCCCGTAAGGATGATTTTTTCTTTTGCCATATTATGTATTTTTTAGTTTCTTCATTGTATAAAAGCCATTAAGACCGGCAAAGATACCTATAATTATCGAAACCTCAAGGGATGACGCTTTCTTTCCTTTTCACGTATACCTTATGGCTTCCGATGCCGCTTGTATCGATTCCGCTGCCGGGAGTATGTGCCCATTTGCGCAGTTCCACGGTGGCGGTGGAGCGGACGAGTCCGGTCAGTTGCCGGTAGATGCTGACAGTAAGGAAGGCATGCTTGTCCAGATACTGATGCGCCAGAGCCAGACGTTGTTCGGGGGTGTATTTCTTCGACGAGCGTGCGGGTTTCCAGGAGGCACGTTCCAGTTCGCACCAATGGTTGGTTTCTCTAATCAAGGCCTTGTCTGTGCGGAAGTTCACGCCACTTACGTAGATGCTCCGCGCGTTTCGCTTCGTGGTGCTTTCTTGGGGCTGTTCGCGTTCCTTGTCGGGGTAGATGGACAGTGCGGGGGTGAATACGCCCAATCCTTCTATCTTCACCGAGCGTCCCATTCCCATTTCGTGGGCCAGGGCTTCGCCCAGCTCGCAGATAATTCCTTCGGTTACGCCTTTCGAGAATCCCGAGGTCATGGCGATGTATTCCGCCAGTTCGCGCGTGCCGGTCTGTCCGGTCATCACCATCTTGGGGTAGGTGATTGGTTCGCCCGTGCCTTGCAAGTCGGGCATTTCTTTCATTTGGTAGCGTGTGGTCATTGTTGCGTTCTCCTTTCTTTTCTTTCCTTCGTTGCAAAGTCCTTTTCCCTGCGGAGCAAAGTTCTTTTGGTGGCGGAGAAATCTTAGAATAAAGCCTTTATTCCAAGGAATAGAAATTTTATTTTTAAGAATAAAGGCTTTGTTTGTAGAAACAGAATCCTTGTTCTATTTTTGTATAGGCACAAAGGTAAGTTTCCGTGGCGAGAAAAGCAAGTTTTGGTGGGGAGAATCTTCATATTTATCCGCAAATGCCTTTACTGAGATATAGTCTTTCTTTTTTATATGGAATCGCATTTTTCGGAAAAAGATTTCGGTTGTGGGCGACGGCCGCTCTTCTATTATGGAGGATGACGTTTCTTTTATGCAAAAAAATATGCCACAATTTGCTCTTTTCGTAAATAAGTCGTTACTTTGCACAAATTTTAAAGAGACTATGCAATCGCAGGAAATGAGAAGCAAATATAACCTCCGTTCGAATGAATTTCATTCGGGAGCCGTCAGTTTCTCTTTTTTCGAGAAAGATATTTTTAGTTCTTTGGTAATGCGTTAATCCTTTATTGGGTGACGCATTTTTTTTGTGAAATAGCTACAACTCGTAGTTCGTAGCTTGTAACTCGTAACTTAATAGACAACAAGAGAATATGGAAAAGAATTTAAAGAAAGTGCTTGTCTTGGGTTCTGGTGCGCTCAAGATTGGTCAGGCCGGAGAGTTTGACTATTCCGGTTCGCAGGCGCTGAAGGCGTTGCGCGAAGAAGGTATCGGTTCTGTTTTGGTAAACCCGAACATTGCTACTATCCAGACATCGGAAGGTATCGCCGATCAAGTTTATTTCTTGCCGGTAACTCCTTATTTCGTGGAAGAAATCATCAAGAAAGAACGTCCCGACGGCATTTTGCTGGCATTCGGCGGACAGACGGCGCTGAACTGCGGTACGGAACTCTATCAGAACGGAATTCTTCAGAAATATGGCGTGCGCGTGCTGGGTACTTCCGTTGAGGCGATTATGTACACCGAAGACCGTGACCTCTTTGTGAAGAAGCTGGACGAGATTCCGATGAAGACTCCGAAGAGCCACGCTGTGGAGAGCATGGAGGACGCACTGAAGGCAGCCCGCGAGATTGGCTACCCCGTGATGGTGCGCTCGGCTTATGCTCTGGGTGGACTGGGAAGCGGTATTTGTCCGGACGAGGAAGCCTTCATTAAATTGGCCGAAAGCTCTTTCACTTTCTCCAAGCAGATTCTGGTAGAAGAGTCTCTGAAGGGTTGGAAGGAAATTGAATTCGAGGTAATCCGCGATGCCAACGACCACTGCTTCACGGTGGCAAGCATGGAAAACTTCGACCCGCTGGGCATCCATACGGGTGAGTCCATCGTAGTGGCTCCCACTTGCTCATTGACCGACGAGCAGGTGAAAATGTTGCAGGAGCTTTCCACCAAATGTATCCGCCACCTGGGCATCGTGGGCGAATGTAACATCCAGTATGCGTTCAACGCCGAGACAAACGACTATCGTGTCATCGAGGTGAACGCCCGTCTGTCCCGTTCTTCCGCATTGGCTTCCAAGGCTACCGGTTATCCGCTGGCATTCGTGGCTGCCAAGATTGCGTTGGGCTATACGCTCGACCAAATCGGCGAGATGGGAACTCCCAACTCGGCATATGCAGCTCCGCAGCTTGACTACCTGATTTGCAAGATTCCGCGTTGGGACTTGACAAAGTTCGTAGGTGTCAGCCGCGAAATTGGCTCCAGCATGAAGTCGGTAGGCGAAATCATGTCTATCGGACGTTCCTTTGAAGAAATTATCCAGAAGGGCTTGCGTATGATTGGTCAGGGAATGCACGGATTCGTGGGCAATGAGGGAGTGGAGTTCGATGACTTGGATTACGAACTGTCACATCCCACCGACCTGCGCGTCTTTGCCATTGCCGAGGCTCTGGAAAAGGGATATGCCATCGACCGCATCTTTGAGCTGACCAAGATTGACCCCTGGTTCTTGGGCAAGCTGAAGAACATCGTAGACTACAAGCAGAAACTTTCCCAATATAATAAGGTGGAAGACATCCCCGCCGACGTGCTGCGCGAAGCCAAAGTGCTTGGCTTCTCCGACTTCCAGATTGCCCGCTTCGTGCTGAATCCGCAAGGCAATATGGAGAAGGAAAACCTTACCGTACGCGCCCGTCGTAAGGAGCTGGGCATCCTGCCCGCCGTGAAGCGCATCAATACGGTGGCTTCCGAACATCCGGAACTGACGAACTACCTCTACATGACGTATGCCGTTCAGGGTTATGATGTGAACTATTATAAGAATGAAAAATCAGTGGTTGTGCTTGGTTCGGGCGCTTACCGCATCGGTTCGTCTGTAGAGTTCGACTGGTGTTCGGTGAATGCCATCCAGACTGCCCGCAAGCTGGGCTACAAGTCCATCATGATTAACTATAACCCCGAAACCGTTTCTACGGACTACGACATGTGCGACCGTCTCTACTTCGACGAGCTCTCCTTCGAACGTGTGCTCGACGTTATCGACCTGGAGCAGCCGCGCGGTGTCATCGTGTCCGTGGGTGGACAGATTCCTAACAACCTGGCTATGAAGCTTCACCGCCAGTCAGTTCCCGTGTTGGGTACTTCCCCCATCTCCATCGACCGTGCCGAAAACCGTAACAAGTTCTCTGCCATGCTCGACCAGCTGGGCATCGACCAACCGGCTTGGCAGGAACTCACCAGCCTGGAAGATGTGAAAGGCTTTGTAGAGAAGGTGGGCTATCCGGTACTGGTGCGTCCGTCTTACGTGCTCTCCGGTGCTGCGATGAACGTATGCTACGATGAAGAAGAACTGGAAAACTTCTTGAAGATGGCTGCCGAAGTATCTAAGGAATATCCGGTGGTGGTATCCCAGTTCTTGCAGAACACTAAGGAGATTGAGTTCGACGCTGTTGCCCAAAACGGTGAAGTGGTGGAATACGCCATCTCCGAGCACGTAGAGTTTGCCGGTGTACACTCCGGTGACGCTACGCTGGTATTCCCGGCACAGAAGATTTACTTTGCAACGGCACGCCGCATCAAGAAAATCAGCCGCCAGATTGCGAAGGAACTCAATATTTCCGGTCCTTTCAATATTCAGTTCCTGGCACGCAACAACGAGGTGAAGGTTATCGAGTGTAACCTCCGTGCATCGCGCAGCTTCCCGTTCGTATCCAAGGTGCTGAAGCGTAACTTCATCGAGACTGCTACCCGCATCATGCTGGACGCTCCCTATACACAACCGGACAAGTCGGCATTCGACATCGACCGTATCGGTGTGAAGGCAAGCCAGTTCTCCTTCTCCCGTCTGCACAAGGCAGACCCGGTATTGGGTGTGGACATGTCGTCTACGGGCGAGGTAGGCTGTATTGGCGACGACTTCTCCGAAGCATTGCTGAATGCCATGATTGCTACCGGATTCAGAATCCCCCGTCCCGAGAAGGGCGTGATGTTCTCCTCCGGAGCCATGAAGTCCAAGGTGGATTTGCTGGATGCCAGCCGCATGCTCTTTGCCAAAGGCTATAAGATTTATGCTACGGCAGGTACAGCCGCTTTCCTCAACGCCCATGGCGTGACGACGGAAGCCGTTTACTGGCCGGATGAACGCCCGGATGCGGAAAACAACGTGATGACGATGATTGCCGACCATGCCTTCGACCTGATTGTCAACATTCCGAAGAACCATACGAAACGCGAGCTGACCAATGGCTACAAGATTCGTCGCGGTGCCATCGACCACAACATTCCGTTGATTACCAATGCCCGCCTGGCAAGTGCCTTTATCGAGGCATTCTGCGAAATGAAGCTGGAAGATATCCAGATTAAGAGCTGGCAGGAGTACAAATAAATTGTTTGCTCTATAAACGATTGCAGGAGCGGAAAGCCGAAAGGTTTTCCGCTCTTTTGGTATACTGCGTTTATTTCCGTATTTTTGTTCGGGGCTGAGTCTCTGTATGAATCAAAAGAAGAAATAATATGAATGAAGTGGAAAAAATGCGTAGCTCCCAGTTGGCGGATATGTCCGTTCCGGAGATACAGGTGAAGTTCAAGCATGCCAAGCGCTTGCTGGCAAAAATGCGTGTGATGAGTACTTACGATGAGGATTACCGGAGCTTGCTGGAGGAGCTGGTACCGGGCATTCCCGCCACGTCCGTCATCTGTCCACCGTTCCATTGCGACCATGGGGATGGTATCCGGCTGGGTGAACATGTCTTTGTCAATGCCGATTGCACTTTCCTGGACGGGGGATATATCACGATTGGTGCCCATACGTTGGTCGGTCCATGCGTACAGATATACACTCCCCATCATCCGATGGATTATATCGAGCGTCGTACGGAAAAGGAATATGCCTATCCGGTGACGATAGGAGAGGATTGCTGGATTGGCGGCGGTGCCATTTTGTGTCCAGGCGTCACCATCGGCGACCGTTGTATCATCGGTGCGGGTAGTGTGGTGACGAAAGATATTCCATCCGATAGCATAGCCGTTGGCAATCCGGCAAAGGTTATCCGGAAAAATGAGGCAAAAAAGTGAACGTACTAAATGCTTGAAAAACAGAGTGTGTCGCTAAATGACTAAAAAAATATCGAAAAATATTATGCAAAAGTTTTGGTAATGTCAAAATAAGCTGTACCTTTGCATCGCTTTTGAAACGGAAGTGTACGGGCGTTTAGCTCAGCTGGTTCAGAGCATCTGCCTTACAAGCAGAGGGTCGGCGGTTCGAATCCGTCAACGCCCACACATTGTTACGGATTTTAGCTTTGTATATAGTATGCAAAGCTATTTTTTTATTCTGAAACTTCATTTTTTTAATTTATTTCCCCATTATACCTGATTACTCGGAAAAAAGCCGTAATTTTGCAATCCGATAATTATCATAAATACGACGTATGGAACTTGATTTACTTACCGCAATCTCCCCGATTGACGGTCGCTACAGGGGCAAGACAGATGCTTTGGCTGCCTATTTCTCAGAATTCGCACTGATAAAATACCGTGTACAGGTTGAAGTGGAATATTTTATAACCTTATGTGAACTGCCTTTGCCTCAGTTGAAAGGGGTGAATAAGGATGTATTCGAAACTTTGAGAAATATTTACCGTAATTTTTCAGAAGCCGATGCCGGACGTATCAAGGATATTGAAAGCGTAACCAACCATGATGTAAAGGCTGTTGAATATTTTTTGAAAGAAGAATTTGATAAGTTAGGCGGAATGGACGACTATAAAGAGTTTATCCACTTCGGGCTGACTTCACAAGATATTAACAATACTTCTATTCCTTTGTCTGTAAAAGAGGCATTGGACCAGGTGTATTATCCGCAGATAGAGGAATTGATAGC
>OGYM01001808.1_pt1 | contig 14936 bp, 17 predicted proteins | sample 1576491 | NCBI WGS metagenome assembly OGYM01 (sample SAMEA3541515, study PRJEB24748) | human gut metagenome | biome: human gut; feature: human-associated habitat; material: faeces | place: China | collected 2012 | reverse complement strand
GGTATACATCGTGTCAACACTTTTATACGTTCAGTAAAAGGAATGAGAGGTATTATCACGGACGAACAGATTAATGAGTATGTGGCGGAAGCTAAATTCCTTCGTGCAATGTTCTACTTTTCCTTGACAGACCTTTTCGGTGGGGTCCCCTACTATGATGAGTCGACTAATGTCAACGAAGAGTTTATGAATTTGAAACAACCGAGAAGCAGCCTCGAAGAGGTACGTGCTCATATTTTAGAAGATTTGGACGAGGCGATCAAATACCTCCCTGTCGAACATGCTGCCAGCGAATATGGTCGTGCTACTAAAGGTGCTGCCTACGCCCTTCGTGGAAAAGTGCATCTTTACGACAAAGAGTGGCAGTCTGCCATCAACGATTTTGAAGAAATCGTCTATAACAAGTCCAATAATTATGGCTATGCTCTTGACGATGATTACGCTCGTGTTTTTAAACTCTATAACGGGGCTAAGAGCCCAGAAACGATCTTCTCTATCCAGAACAAGAGTGGTGTCGGAACTGAGTATGGTATGCAGATACAGGCTTTGATGGGTTGTCGTGGCGCTTATGGGAGCTGCTGGAACAATACTGTTCCTTCCACACAATTGGTGGATATGTATGAGTTCAAAGATGGTCGTCCCTTCAATTGGGATGAGATTTTCCCCGGTTATAATGCTATGACCCCCGAACAGCGCAAGGAGCTCCTCAGTGTCGAGATGGATGGGTCTGGAACGATAGTAGGACTTCGTGAGGCGGATACAGCCAAGATACTAAGTGCCTATACCTGTCGTGATCCGCGCCTGATGGCCACTGTGATCGTTCCTTATTCACACTATATGGGGAATATTGGCCGAACAACCAACGTGGATTTGATCTTCGCTCTGGATCACAATCTGGCAGGAAATGCCAATGGCGGTATAGCTTTCATAAGCCACCACCTTGGCATCCACCTTGGTTTTAAGGTCGATGGTCTTGCCGGTCAGGCTTTCCAGCTTGGCGTGCAGCGCCGCGCGCTGCGGCTCTGTCAGCGGGATGGCTGAGATTGCCGTAGCTTCCAGAATGCCGTGCGCCTGATTGTAGCGGATGCGGTAAGCCCGTGCGCAGCCGGACAGCTCCCGCAGGGTGCCCTTCTCGCACAGGATCTTTAAAAAGTTCAGCACATAGAGGTGGACCTGCCCGCGCAGGGCTTCGTCCAGCAGGCCGCAGCGCTCCTTTTTGGGGATGCTGGGGGTGCTGAGCAGCCGCAGGTAGTCCGGGTTTTGCTTCAGAAGCTGTTGCACCTCGTCAAGTTCGCCCAGAATGCGGGTCTCCAGCCCTTCCTCTGCCGCCAGATCGTACAGACTGCCGCCGTACATCTTTGCAGTTTCGGTCATGATGCTTCACCCACGTTTTTGATAAATTCGTCGATCAGGTCCTGATGGTCAGCCTCTTTGATCTCGCGCTCGACCACCTTGGAGGCGATCTCCATCGCCATACCGCCGATCTCGTCCTTGACCTCGTTGACAGCCTTCTTGCGCTCCTGCGCAATGTCGGCCTCGGCCTTCTGCTTGAGGGCAGCGGCCTGTGCGCGGGCCTCGTATCGTTCATCATGTCCGCAAACGCCTCTACCGAGCCCGCCGTGTGGCACGCGAGCGCGAGCGCGGCGTCATTGCCGGACACGAGCATCATGCCATAGAGCAGCTCCTCGACCGTATACGTCTCTCCGGCACGCAGATACATCGACGAGCCCTCGACCGCCGTGTATTCCGGCAGGATCTCGACCGATTCCTCGAGCGCACAGTGCTCGAGCACGACGAGCGCCGTCATGATCTTCGTCGTGCTGGCAATACCGAGGCGTGCGTCTGCATTCTTTTCATAGAGCACCGTTCCGGTCTCGGGATGCACGACGATGGCGGCCTGTGCCGCATTGTCCGTTCCGGCAGCGTGGGCGCGCGGCGCACACGGAAAGAGCATGGTGAGCGCGCACAGGAGCGCAAATATCATTCGTTTCAAAACAAGCACCACCCTTCTGAAATTTCGGGCGGTGCTTATTGTGTGCGCTCCGGGCGCGGATTATGCTTTGTCGGCCTTGCGCTGGTCGATGAACCGGTCGATGCGGTCAATGACCTGCGGGGTCATGTCGATCAGGCGGTCGAACGTGTTTGAGGCGGGCGGCATGACATTGAGCATTCGCACATTGCCGTCCTTGACGATCAGAAAGCCCATCGGCTCGACCTTGACGCCTGCGCCGCTGCCACAGCCAACGCCGTTTTTGTTCTCCTTCATCGGGAACTCCGACCCGCCGCTGGCGAAGGCGAAGCTGACGCGCGAGAGCGGAATAAGCGTGATGTCATCCGGCGTCGTGATCGGTTCGCCGACGACGGTGTTCGTGTCCACCATTTCCTTGATCTTGCTCATAGTCGCAGTCATGACTGCGCTGATTTGATTATCCATTGCTGACCTTCCTTTCCTGCGTGTCCGGCGCGGTCTTTGCGCGCGCGGCGCGAGCCTTCTTTGCCTGCAGCTTTTGCTTCAAATATCCGACGCCGAATATGAGCGCGACGGCGACGATCTGCCCGATGCGGATCGTGCAGACGATGCGTGTGTCGATGCGCGGACGCTCGGCGTCAAAATCCACACCGGTCTGAATGTCCCGCTCGTCGATGCACAGCGTCCGCTCAGCCAGCGGCGTGAGCGCGCCGAGCGCGGCGTTGACATAGCCGAACGCCAGCGCCGTGTCATACGGGTCGGGCGCGCCGGACACAAACACCAGCCGCAGCAGCCGCACGTGCAGCTTCTGCCGCAGACGATCGAGTGCCTGCAAGCCGAGCTCCGCCAGCTCAAGCAGCGTCTGCGCGTCCGGCGGCGCAGACTTTTTCTTCTCTTTTTTCTTCTTTGGTTTCTTGGTTCTCGCCTTCCCGGGCTTTGCGTCCGGTGCCTTCGGCAGCAGGTGCAGCCGCGCCGGACCGATGCGCGCCACGAGGGAAAACACTCCCTCGGCGTACGCCGCATCCACGCCGACCGGCAGCAGATTCAGCAGCGTCAGCACCAGCGCGATCGCCAGAATGATCCACAGGGCCGTCAATCGGCATCACTCCCCTGTCGGTTTTTCCTCCGTGTCGGTCAGCTCCATCTGTTCGCCGCGGCCGCGCAGCTCCGAGATGGCCTGCTCGAGCTTTTCCGCGCCCTCATCGGACGACAGATCCGGCAGCACAGGCAGCTCGTCGAGTGACTGCATACCCATGGTGCGCAGAAACAGCGCGCTCGTGCGGTACAGTGACGGGCGGCCGGGTGCATCGAGCTTGCCGCAGGACTCAATGAGTCCGCGCTCCAGCAGCGTCGTGACCGTGTAGGCGCTGTCCACGCCGCGCACCTGATCGACATATGCGCGCGTGACCGGCTGAAAATATGCCACGATCGCCAGCACCTCCAGCGCCGGCTGCGAGAGCCTGGGCGGCTTGCGCTGCTCAAGCGCGCGGCGGATGAAATCCGCATACTCCGGTGCGGAGCAAAGCTGCAGCAGATCGTTCATCTGCACCAGGCGCATACCGCAGCGATTTTCTTCATACGCCGCAGCCAGTTCCTTGGCAGCCGAGATGATCGTCTGCGTCTGCTCACCGGTGACAAGCGCGATGCGCGACGCCGGCACGGGATCGCCCGCTGCAAATAAGATGGCCTCAATGACCGAAAGCAATTCATCGTGTTCCATAAAAACTCTCACTCAACAATGGATTCCAGAATATCGTCCGTCGTGCCGCCCGTGAAGCTTGCGACGTATTCACCGTTTTGCTCCGAGAGCATCAGGTGACCGAGGCTGCACAGCTCGAGCACGGATAAGAAGGTCGCCACGATCTCGCTGCGGCTCTCACACTGACCGTAGAGCGCATTGAGAGACATGCTCCCCCGCTCACGCAGCTCGTCAATGAGCGTGCGGCACTTATCGCGCACACTGTAGATGATGCGCTTGGGCGCTGCCATTTGCAGCGCTTCCGTCGACGCCGTGCCGCCGCGCGTGAACACGGACAGCAGCGCGCGCAGAAGATCGGCTTCCTCGATGCGGTAGCGATACTCCCCCGCCGCCTTCGGCAGCGGCTCCGGCGGGCGCGACAGATAGTGCAGTCCGGTCTGCGCCGCGGCCTCGAGCATCGGCGTGACGGTCTTGACCGCCGCATACGTATCCTTGCACTTGAGCTGCTCGAGCGAGGCGATGAGCTGCTCAAGCTCTGTGACCTCCTTCTCCTCGGTGAGGAGCATACGTGTCTTGATATAAAGCAGATACGACGCCATCTGCACAAACTCACTCGCGATCTCGAGATCGAGCTTTTCCATGGCGTTGAGGTACTCCAGATACTGATCGAGGATGTCCGAGATCTTGATGTCGCGGATCTCGATCTTATTCTTCGACAGCAGCAGCAGGATCAGACTCAGCGGACCTTCAAAATCCGCCATCTCGCTCTTGTCATGGATGATGCCCTCGAGAAAATAAGTTGGATCGCCCGGCTTAGCCGAAGATGCCGATAAGTTCATAGCCCCACTCCGCAAATACAAAGAGTTTGTCAAACGCGGCCTCCGTCACCGTGGTGAGCGGCTTGCCGAGCACGCCGCTCGCGACCAGCACGAGCAGCAGGATCATCCCGTAGCGTTCATAGCGCATGAGCTTTGCATAGGCCGCGTCGGGCAGCAGCGCAAAGAGCACCTTCGACCCGTCGAGCGGCGAGACCGGGATGATATTGAAAATGGCCAGTGCCAGACTGATGTATGCCGTCAGCCAGATCATGTCCAGCAGAAACTGCACCGAATACAGCGCCCGGTACAGCAGACCGTATAAAAACAGAAACACCAGCGCAAGCAGCACATTGGACGCCGGCCCTGCCAGCGCCGTAAGCGCCATGCCGCGCTTGGGATTGCGAAAGCGCATCATGTTCACCGGTACGGGCTTTGCCCAGCCGAACTTGAACACGACCATCATCAGCAGACCCATCATGTCGATATGTTTGAGCGGGTTGAGCGTGAGACGCCCGGCGTCCTTCGCCGTCGGATCGCCAAGGCGATATGCGACCCAGCCGTGCGACACCTCGTGAAACGTGATGCACAACAGCGCCGGAACGACCGACAGCACGATATTGAGCAGATACGACCAGTCCAGCCCGTGCCAGATCGATTGCAGTGTGTTCACGCACGCACCTCCCATTCCTACAAAATTGCATTATAGCAAGTCCCCGTCAAAAAAACAAGTGCAGAGCGCGCGATCGCACGCTCTGCACAGCGTTTTTGATTCAGCCGACGGCACGCAGGATCTCACCGAGCAGCGCCTCGCGCCCGGTGCCCTTCTCCGCCGAAAACGGCAGCAGCACGGCGTCATCCGGCAGCAGCAGGGTCTCGCGGATGCGCACGAGATTCGGCTCGATCTCCGACTTTTTGAGCTTGTCGCACTTGTTGGCCACGACGACCATCGGGCAGCCGGTGGAATGAAACCACGCGGCCATCGTCTCATCATCCGCCGTAGGTTTGTGGCGGGCGTCGACGATCATGACGCCGAGCGTGATGCGCGCAGGGTCAGCGAAGAAATCCTCCATGAGCTTACCCCAGCGGTCGCGCTCCGTTTTTGCGACGCTGGCATAGCCATAGCCCGGCAGGTCGACAAAGTACGCACGGCGGTCGATGCAGAAGTAATTGACATGGACGGTCTTGCCGGGCTGCGAGCCGACGCGGGCAAAATTTTTGCGGTTGAGCAGCCGGTTGATGACCGAGGACTTGCCGACGTTTGACTTGCCGGCAAAGACGATGCACGGCAGGTCAGCCGTCAGGAAGCCGGACGGGCTGACAGCGGACTTGAGAAACTCCGCCTTGTTCAGGTTCAGGGTCGGCATACGCTCACCTCACTGGCGCAGATTGACGTTTGCGGTGTCGGCGTGCGCATCAGTATGCGCCGCCTTGACGGCCGCAGCGAACCGGCGGCCGAACGCAACATCGAGGATCTTGTCCACATGGTCGGTCGTGACGAACTTGAGCGCGCTGCGCACGGTCGGGTCAATCTCCTCGAGATCCTTTTCGTTCTCACGCGGGATAATGACCGTCGTGATGCCGATGCGCATGGCAGCCATCGTCTTCTCCTTCAGGCCGCCGATCGGCAGGATACGGCCGCGCAGCGTGATCTCACCCGTCATGGCAAGATCGCGGCGCACGGGCGTGTTCGTGAGCGCGGAGATGACCGCGATGCAGATCGTGATGCCGGCCGACGGACCGTCCTTCGGTACGGCGCCCTCCGGGAAGTGGATGTGGATATCCTTGTTCTTATAAAACTCCGGGTCGATGCCGAGCAGCTGTGCACGGCTGCGGATATAGGTGACGGCGGCCTGCGCCGACTCCTTCATGACATTGCCGAGGTTGCCGGTCAGCTCGAGCTTGCCCGTGCCGTCGAGCACGGCGACTTCGACATCGAGCACTTCCCCACCGACAGACGTCCACGCAAGGCCGCGCACAAGGCCGACCTCGTCCTGCGCATAGACGCGCTCCGGCTCATAGCGCGCGGGGCCGAGATAGTTGGCCACGCTGCCGGCGCGCAGCTGTACGCGCTTACACTCACCGAGCGCGATGCGCTTGGCGGTCTTGCGGCAGACGGCGGCAAGGTTGCGTTCAAGCACACGCACGCCGGACTCCCGCGTATAGAGCGTGATGATCTCACGGATGGCATCGTCGCTTACACGCAGCTGCGCCTGCTTGAGGCCGTGCTTCTTGCGCTGCTTGGGCAGCAGATGCTGCTTTGCGATCTGGAGCTTTTCCTCATCGGTATAGCTCGAGAGCTCGATGACCTCCATGCGGTCGAGCAGCGGGCGCGGGATGGTGTCGAGCGTGTTTGCCGTGAGAACGAAAAACACGTCCGACAGGTCGACCGGGATCTCCATGAAGTTATCCCGGAAGTGATCGTTCTGCTCCGCGTCGAGCACCTCGAGCAGCGCCGAAGACGGGTCGCCGCGGTAGTCGCTGCCGAGCTTGTCGATCTCATCGAGCACCATAACAGGGTTCATGCTGCCGGCGATTGTCAGGCCGTTGATGATACGGCCGGGCATCGCACCGACGTACGTCTTGCGGTGGCCGCGGATCTCCGCCTCGTCGTGCACACCGCCGAGGGAGATACGTGAGAGCTTGCGGTTCGTGGCATGGGCGATGCTCATGGCGATGCTCGTCTTACCCGTGCCCGGAGGGCCGACCAGACACAGCACGCCGCCCTTGACATCGGGCGCGAGCTGGCGCACGGCCAGATATTCCGTGATGCGGTCCTTGACCTTTTCGAGGCCGAAATGCTCATCGTCGAGCACTTTGCGCGCGGCGCGCACATCGAGCCGCTCCTCGGTGCGGGTGTTCCACGGCATCTCGAGGCAGATGTCCAGATAGTTGCGGATGACGGACGCCTCCGACGAGCCGAACGGCTGCTTTTTGAGCCGGTCGACTTCCTTGAGCAGGCGCTGCTCGGATTCCTCCGGCAGGTGCAGCGCCTGGATCTTCTCCCGATAGGCGGTGCTCTCGGAGTCGGGGTCATCCGCCTCGCCGAGCTCTGCCTGAATGATCTTCATCTGCTCGCGCAGCAGATACTCCTGCTGCGTCTGGTTGAGGCGGTCCTGCGCAGCCTCCTCAAGCTGATGCTGCAGGCCGAGCACACTCGTCTCATGCAGCAGCATTTTCGACAGCAGCGTGAGTCTGCGGCTCGGCCGCGTCTGCTCAAGCAGCTCCTGCTTCTGCTCGGGACGCAGAAACACGTGCTGCGCGATGAAATTCGACACAAAGCCGGCGTTCGTGCTGCCGAGCACCGTGATGACCGACTCCGGCGCCATGTTGCCGGACACGGTCACATAGGCGTCAAACAGGTTGCAGCAGTGGCGGATGAGCGCCTCGATCCGCGCGGTCTTGCGCTCGGCGACGTCCGGCATCGGTTCGACCTCTGCCACGAAACAGGGCATATCGGTGCGCACGGCCAGCGTCCGGCCGCGCTCGATGCCCTCGGCCATGACGCGGACGGTCTTGCTGCCGGGCTGCTTCATCATCTGCTTGATGCGGCAGACCGTGCCCACACCGTAGACGGCCTCCGGGGTGGGGATATCCGTCGCAATGTCGATCTGCGGCACCAGATAGATGATCTGATCGTCACTCATGGCCATGTTCAGCGCCGCGATGGACATGCTGCGCTCGACCTCAAAGGTCAGCATCATGCCCGGGAACACGGTCAGGCCACGCAGCGCCATCATCGGCAGGCTGCGCCGGTCGGTAAATTCCACATGATCCATAGAATTTGTGTTATCCATTCAGATTCCTCTTTCGCTCAGGGGTACAGGGGGGCAGTCAGCACCGGCTCACTGCTCCCGATGCTCGATGCGCGGCGGCTCGGTGCCGTCCACGCACGCTGCGGTGATGGTGATCTTGCTGATCGTCGGGTCGGACGGCACGGAATACATCAGATCCGTCATGACGCCCTCCATGACGCTGCGCAGGCCGCGCGCGCCGATCTCCATCGCGATCGCCTTATCCGCAATTCTGCCCAGCGCCTCATCCTCAAATTCCAGCTCGACGTCGTCAAACTGCATCAGCGCCTGATACTGCTTGGTCAGGGCGTTTTTGGGCTCTTTGAGAATGCGCACCATGTCCTCACGGCTGAGGCTCGCCAGCGCCGTGATGACCGGCATGCGGCCGATCAGTTCCGGGATGATGCCGAACTTCAGCAAATCATGCTGCTGCACATTCTTCATGATCTCGGTCAGGTTGCGCTCCTTGGCACTCTGGATCTCGGCGCCGAAGCCCATGGACTTTTTGTCCATGCGGCGCTCGATGATCTTATCCACGCCGTCAAACGCGCCGCCGCAGATGAAGAGGATGTTCGTCGTATCGACCTGAATAAACTCCTGCTGCGGGTGCTTGCGTCCGCCCTGCGGCGGGACGTTTGCGACCGTGCCCTCGAGCAGCTTGAGCAGCGCCTGCTGCACGCCCTCGCCGGAGACGTCGCGCGTGATGGACGTGTTCTCGCTCTTGCGGGCGATCTTGTCGATCTCATCGATATAAATAATGCCGCGCTGCGCGCGCTCAACATCAAAGTCTGCCGCCTGCAGCAGCTTGAGCAGGATGTTCTCCACATCCTCACCGACATAGCCGGCCTCGGTGAGCGTGGTCGCATCCGCAATGGCAAACGGCACGTCGAGCATCTTGGCCAGCGTCTGGGCGAAGAGCGTCTTACCGCTGCCGGTCGGTCCGATGAGCAGGACATTGCTCTTTTGCAGCTCGACGTCACTGTCCTGATCGCCGCGCAGGATGCGCTTATAGTGGTTATACACCGCCACGGACAGCACCACCTTGGCACGGTCCTGGCCGATGATATAGTCATCGAGCGTCGCGCGCATCTCAGCCGGCTTCGGCAGCTGGTCGCGCCGGAGCGTGACCTGTGCCGTAGAGACGCTCTCGGGCTCATAGCCCTCGTCGATGATGCTCATACAAAGGCGCACGCACTCATCGCAGATATAGACGCCGTTACCGGCAACGAGCCGGTTTACCAGCGACTGCGGTTTCCCGCAAAAAGAGCAGCGCACGCTCTTCTTTTCGTCATTTCTGGCCATAAAAACCTCACATTTTCTACATTTGAAACAGGGAGGGAACGGCGGTTCCCTCCCCTGACAGATTATCGCTTATAGATGACCTTGTCCACCAGACCGTAGGCCTGCGCTTCCTCTGCGGTCATGAAGTTATCGCGCTCGCAGTCCTCAGCGATGGTCTCGACCGGCTTGCCGGTGTTCTCCGCGAGGATGTGATTGAGGCGATCCTTGATGCGCAGGATCTGCCGTGCCTGGATCTGAATGTCCGTGCACTGACCCTGACTGCCGCCGGAGGGCTGATGGATCATGATCTCCGAGTTCGGCAGCGCCAGACGCTTGCCCTTCGCGCCGGACGAGAGCAGAAACGCGCCCATCGACGCAGCCAGGCCGACACAGATGGTGGAAACATCCGCCTTAATGTACTGCATGGTGTCATAGATGGCGAGACCCGCAGTCACACTGCCGCCGGGGCTGTTGATATAAAACTGGATGTCCTTATCGGGATCCTGCGCCTCCAGATACAGCAGCTGCGCCACAATCAGGCTGGCGGTGGTGTCATTGACCTCCTCGGACAGCATGATGATGCGGTCGTTGAGCAGGCGGGAAAAAATGTCGTACGAGCGCTCCCCGCGGGAGGTCTGCTCGACAACGTACGGTACTAAACTCATGGTACGCTCCTTTCGGTGTTTCGCTTATCCAAGAGAGCATAACCGTTCTGCCCGGAATCCAAACAGCTTTCGGGGAATTACTCGGCTGCCTCTTCCTTGGCCTCAGCGGGCTCTTCCTTCGCCTCGGGCTCCTTGTCCACCGCGGTGTCGCGGATGAGCTGAGCAGCCTTGCGGCGCTTCATATCCAGAACGATGATCTTCTCGTCGACATACTGCTTGATCTGGTCGACTTCCATCTTGTACTCGTCGGCCATCTTCTGGTACATCTCGTCGAGCTCGCCCTCGTCGAGCTCGATGTTCTCGGCCTTGACGATCGCATCGAGCAGCAGATCGGTGCTGATCTCAAACATGGCCTGCGGGCGCATGATCTCCTGGAAGGTCTTCTCGTCGAGGCCCATGGAGGCGAGCACCTGCTCACGGGTGAGCTCGGGGCTGACACCCATGGTGGAGATGTAGTTGCGCAGCTGCTCGTCGAGCTTGGCCAGAACCATGGGCTCGGGGATCTCAACGGTCATGTTGTCAACGGCAGCCTTCATGAGGCGGGTCGCGTAATCGGACTCCTGCTCCTCGTTGAACTGCTTTTCCAGATCCTCACGGACATGGTCGCGGTACTCGGCGATGGTCTCGTAGTCGGAGATGTCCTTCGCCAGCTCGTCGTCCAGCTCCGGCAGTTCAGGCTCCTTGACGCTCTTGACGGTGACCTTGAAGGTGGCCTCCTTGCCGGCCAGCTCGGCAACGTAGTTCTCGGGGAAGGTGACGACGACGTCGCGCTCGTCGCCGGCCTTCATGCCGACGATCTGCTCCTCAAAGCCGGGCACAAACGTGTTCGAGCCGAGCTCGATGTCATAGTTCTCGGCTGTGCCGCCGTCAAACTGCTCACCGTCGATGAAGCCGGCGAAATCGATCGTGGTGTGGTCGCCCATCTTCGCCTCGCGCTCAACGTCGATCAGACGGGCGTTGCGCTTCTGGACATTCCGCATCTCCTCGTCGACCTTGCTCTCGTCGAACGTCTCATGATTCTGGGGGACTTCAAGGCCCTTATACTGGCCGAGGACGACCTCGGGATAGACGGCGACCTCAAAGGTGTAGATGAGCTCCTTGTCGTCGTTGATCTGCTGATCGAGCAGGCTGGGCGCGCCGACGCACTCAAAGCCGCACTCGGCACGGCCGGCCTCAAAAGCCTCCTGTGCCAGCGTCTCGATGGCTTCGGGGTAGAACACGTCCTTGCCGTACATGCCCTCGATGACGGCGCGCGGCGCTTTGCCCTTGCGGAAGCCGGCCACATAGAGCTGGCTCTTGTTCTTTTTATATACTTCGTTGACCGCGTTATCAAACACGTCGGCCGGGACCTTCACCTCAAAGGTCGCCATATTCTTTTCTTTCTTTTCGATGTTCTGGATGTTCATTGGATTTCCTCCTCTAATCATTTATCGCCGGGTATCTTGTGTACATAAAAATTGGTATGAAAGAACATGCCTAAATACTATAACAGATTCGCATCTCAAAATCAACACCTGTTTCACGGGAGAATCCTGCGCGGGCAAAAGGAAATGTAGTCCGCCGACAGCAGCCGAAACTCTGTGTCATGATACATTCCCTGAAAGGCACTGCGGCAGCCGCGGCTGTGGATATGCCCGTAACAGCACAGCGGCACATGGTAGGCATCGAGCAGCGCCAAGATCTCCGGGCACTCATAGCCCTGATACTTCGGCGGGTAGTGCAGAAAGACAAGCTTGGTCTTGTCCCCCGCCGCCTTGAGCGACGCCTCGAGCCGGCCGACCTCACGCAGCATGATCTTGCGGTCATGCGCCTCGCCCTTGGCCTCCTCGTAAAACCAGCCGCGCGTGCCGCAGATGGCATAGTCACCATAAAAATAGCAGTTATTGTTCAGAATATCCATGGTGTGCATATCATGCGCCTCGAAAAAATCGTAGGCTTTTTTCGCCGTGCTCCACCAGAAGTCGTGGTTGCCCTTGAGCAGGATCTTTTTCCCGGGCAAAGCCTCGATGAACTGGAAATCCGGCAGCGCCTGCTCCATCGTCATGCCCCACGCGAGATCGCCGCAGAGCACGCAGACATCGTCGTCATGCAGCGCCGAGAAGCCGAGCCGGATCTTTTCCACATAGTTTTCCCACGGCCCGCCAAACACGTCCATGGGCTTGTCAGCACCCAATGACAGATGCAGGTCGCCGATCGCATACAATGCCATTTGCGTTCCTCCGTATATTTTGCGCCCCGCCGCACACAATAGATCTGACCGGCAAGGCCGGAATCTGATCTGGAGGCACGATCATGAGCGACCATACCAAAGACTGCTGTGAGCACAATGTCGCGTGCGATGTGAGCAACTGCGCCTACAATGCCGACGGCAAGCGCTGCCACGCGAACCACATTCAGGTCAAAAACACGCAGGGCACCTGTTCCTGCAAGGATGAGACGTTTTGCAGTACCTTTACCAAGAAAGGCAGCGCGGCGTTCTGACCCGGCGGACGGGTCTCCCGTCCGTTACATATTCTTTCGTTATTTCAGGAATTCGTCCACCGTGTGCAGCATCTGCGTCCGATCCACGCAGCCGCCGAACCGCACCGGGCGTGCATCCAGGCCGGTCAGCGGCGCTGGCGCATCGATCTGTGTCTCGCAGGTCAGGCGGCGGATCAGCTCCGGACCGAAGGCGTCAGCCGTGCCGCCGATGCCGCGCAGCACCTGATCGCAGAACTTGAAGGGGCTCGCCGTAGACACGACGACCGCCGGGGCGGCATCTCCGGTCTCGCAGCGGTACTCGTCGAGCACGTGGTAGGCAACAGCCGTATGCGTGTCGATCAGATAGCGGTGGTCGCGCCATGCGCGGCCGATCTTCTCGCGCGTCTGGATGTCGTTGCAGCAGCCGCCGGCAAACGTCTCGCGGATCTTGGTAAGGAGCGCATCGGAAACGGTATACCTTCCCTGCTCGCGCAGCTGCTGCATATAGCCCGCGACCTCCGTGTCACTGCCGCAGAGGGAATAGAGCAGCCGCTCGAGGTTGCTCGACACGAGGATATCCATCGACGGGGAGGCCGTGGTGTGAAACGGACGGTTTTTGTCATACGTGCCGGTATGGATGAAATCCGTGAGCACGTTGTTGGCGTTGGACGCGCAGACGAGCTTGCCCACCGGCAGCCCCATCTGCTTTGCGTACCAGCCGGCGAGAATGTCGCCGAAGTTGCCGGTCGGCACGACGAAGTTGAGCTTATCTCCCATTGCGATCATGCCGCCGTTGACGGCATCGCAATATGCCGAGAAATAATAGACGATCTGCGGCAGCAGGCGGCCCCAGTTGATGGAGTTGGCGGAGGACAAAAACCAGCCGCGCTGCGAGAGCGCATCGGCAAACGCCTTGTCGCCAAAGATCTGCTTGACGCCGGTCTGCGCATCGTCAAAGTTGCCGCGCACCGCGCTGACCGCGACATTGCTGCCGGTCTGCGTGACCATCTGCAGGCGCTGGATCTCCGACACGCCGCTGTAGGGATAAAACACGAGGATCTTCGTGCCCGGCACATCGGCGAAGCCCTGCAGAGCGGCCTTGCCGGTATCGCCCGAGGTGGCGACGAGAATGCACACCTGCCGCTGCTCGCCGCACTTTTTCAGGCTCGCCGTGAGCAGGTACGGCAGGATCTGCAGCGCCATGTCCTTGAACGCGCAGGTCGGCCCATGCCAGAGCTCGAGAAACGCGGTGGTATCATCGAGCCGGCGCAGCGGCGCAACGGCCGCATCGTCAAACTGGCTGCCGTAGGCTGCGGCGGTGAAGCGCGAGAGCTCCTCGTCGGAAAACTCGCTCAAAAACGGGCGCATGATCTCGACGGCGCGCTGCTGATACGTCATGCCGCACAGCGCCTGAAGCTGCTGCGCAGACACCTCCGGCAGCGTCTCCGGCACAAACAGGCCGCCGTCGGGCGCGAGGCCGCAGGCGATCGCCTGCGCGGCGGAAACAATGTGCTGATGGTCTCTTGTGCTGAAATAGTTCATATCCGATCCCTCATTATTCAAATGCATTTTCGATCTGATTGATCCTGCGCTGGCGGCGCGGCGTGTCCGCATCGCCGTAGATCTCGATCACGTCAAAGCGCGGCTGCAGCGGCGTCTCGTGTTCCGCCAGCCAGAGCGACGCCGCCGTGCGGATGCGCGCCTGCTTTGCCTGTGTCACATAAGCGCCTGCGCGCACGAACCGGTCGGACGCGCGCAGCTTCACCTCCACGAACACGACATAGTGCCGGTCGGAGGCGATGATGTCGATCTCGCCGAAGCGGCAGCTATAGTTGCGCGTGAGGATGCGATACCCGTGCCGGCGCAGGTAGGCCGCCGCGTAATCCTCACCCCACGCGCCGCGCGTTCCCCTGACTGCACCGGCCATATCAGTGCATCTTCTTCAGGAACGACGGCCGGTGGATGGGACACGGCCCATATTCCCGGATGGCGGCGTAATGCGCCGCCGTTCCGTAGCCCTTGTGCTTTTCAAAGCCGTACTGAGGATAAGTCTGCGCCATGTCGCGCATATAGCGGTCACGCGTAACCTTTGCGAGCACGGAGGCCGCCGCGATGTCGGCACATTTGCCGTCGCCGCCGACGACGCAGCGGCTCGGCACGGTGATGCCGGTGCTGCGGTTGCCGTCGATGAGCGCAAGCCGCCTGCTCCTCTTCAGTCAGGTATAAATCCGGGTCTTCGAGGGCTTCGTCCGC
>OGYM01001796.1_pt1 | contig 14993 bp, 16 predicted proteins | sample 1576491 | NCBI WGS metagenome assembly OGYM01 (sample SAMEA3541515, study PRJEB24748) | human gut metagenome | biome: human gut; feature: human-associated habitat; material: faeces | place: China | collected 2012 | reverse complement strand
GTTAATGAACTGTCTGGAATGGCTGCCGATTTATTTTGGAATTATGAAAACAGGAGCGCTTGCCGTTCCGCTGAACTTCCGTTATGCGCCGGATGAAATCCGGTATTGCGTAGAAAAGGCAGAGGCAGATGTGCTGGTATTCGGACCTGAATTTATCGGACGTGTGGAGGAGATTGCAGATGAAATCAGCCGCAACCGTTTATTGTTCTTCGTAGGAGATAACTGCCCGACCTTTGCAGAGGATTATGCTTCACTGACCTCGAATTGTTCCAGTGTGGCACCGAAGGTTCATCTTACGGAACAGGATGATGCAGCAATTTATTTCTCTTCGGGAACAACAGGATTTCCGAAGGCCATCTTACATAATCATGAAAGCCTGATCCACTCCTGCCGTGTCGAGCAGAATCATCATGGACAGACCAGGGACGATGTGTTCCTGTGCATTCCCCCGTTATATCATACAGGAGCGAAGATGCACTGGTTCGGCTCCCTGTTCACCGGCAGCTGCATAAGCTAAAGCTTCTTTAATTTTTGATACTTCTTCTTCAGCAGTTCCTGGAGTGTAAGCATCAATATAAGATTGTAAATCTTCTCCGAGTTTCATTACTTTGGCAATAGAAATACCAGTAATAACTCCTTTTCCTCTTAATTCGTACGGCAAAGTACAAATCCCCCTCTCTCATTAACTCTCAGTTTAGAAATTATTCTTCACCGAATTTGTTTTTGATGAGACCAGTAAGAGCATCAAGAGCTGCTTGAGCGTCGTCACCTTCAGCATTGATAGTGAGTTCAGTACCCTGAGTAAGACCAAGGCTCATGATCATAAGAATGCTTTTAGCATCAACAGTTTTACCTTTAGCAGTAAGTTTGATTTTGGAGCTGAATTTGTTAGCTTCCTGTACAAACATAGATGCAGGACGTGCATGTAAGCCAGTTTTGTTTTCAATAATAAGTGTAGTTTCCATTATAAATAAACCCCTCTCTTAATACATCATAGAACATAATTGTATATTTAACATTATCGTTTGAAAATTATGTCTTTGTTAATTATAACTAAAAATTGCAAAAATGACTAGTGCATTTTGGAAAAAAATAAGAAATTTTCTAAAAAAACTTTAATTGAACATCATTTCTGTCATTTCCATAACTAAAACATAATAAATCAAAAGAAATGTTATTTTTAAATATCGGTTTTATTACGAAGTGAAAGTCTTATAATAATGGATAAATTTTTATTTGTTAAAGTAAATTATATCTGAAAATCTCTCAATATATAATGTTAAATGCTGTTTATTTTAACTTATAGAATTTTATTCATAGAAAAATTTTTGGTTGGTTTATTTTTATATTAAGAAATAAATAAAAAAGTTAGCTTTTTCTTGAAATCAAAAAAAACGTAAATTATAATAAAATTTATCTATAAAGGCAGGTGAAAAAGTGTGAAACAATTTAATCAAGATAATATGAAAAGTATAAGTGATTATATCAACAATTTTTATGAAGATAATCCCTTTACAAAACATTTAGGTGTAGATATTGTTTCGATTGATAAGGGTAATGTATGTGTTAGTCTGACAATTAAACATGAACATACAAATGTTTATGGCATAGCTCATGGTGGTGTGATTATGTCCCTTTGCGATATGGCTATGGGCGCAGCCTGTCTTAGTGTGGGAAAAAAAGTAGTAACTTTGGATTTTAATATTAATATTTTAAAATCTATTGATATGGAAGATGTGGCTATTGTAAAAGGAATGATTATTCATAATGGAAGAAGTACAGTAGTTGCTGAATGTGAAGTTTTTAATAAAGATAATAAATTATGTGCCAAAGCTCGTGGTACATTTTTTGTGATAGGACGATTAGCTAGTGAATGAGATGATTTTTAAACGACTTATAATTTTTAGTATAGTTTTTGTACAAATTTTTATAGCATTTAACCCAGCAAGGGCTATGGATAGCATAGTAGATGATGCTCCACCAGTAGATGAATCAAAACCATATATTCCTGTTACAGCAGATAATCTACAAGATATGACTGCTCAAGCTGCAATTTTGATAGATGCAACTACAGGTAGAGTTCTTTATGAAAAAAATCCAGACGCTAAGGCAATGCCTGCAAGTACGACTAAGATGATGACTTGCATACTTGGACTGGAAAATGCAAATGATGATGACATTGTTGAAGTTGATAAACGTGCTGTAGGTGTAGAAGGTTCTGCCATTTATATAAATGAAGGCGATAAAATAAAAATGTCAGAACTGTTGCAAGCTACAATGCTAGCCTCTGGTAATGATGGTGCTGCTGCTATTGCTTATTATGTAGGAAAAGGTTCCCTAGAAACTTTTGTGCAAATGATGAATGATAAAGCAAAAGAAATTGGCGCTACTAATACACATTTTAATAATCCTCATGGATTGACAGACCCAAATCATTATACAACAGCTAGAGATTTAGCTAAGATTGCAAGATATACATATCAAAATGAAAAATTCCGTAAGATAGTATCAACAAAAGAACAAGAGATACAGTGGGTAAATCCAGCGGAACGAAAAGATATCTATGGTAGTACAAATCGTTTATTGTGGAATTATGATGATGTAACTGGTATAAAAACAGGGTATACTGATGCTGCTGGTGGCTGTTTAGTAGCTTCTGCACAAAAAAATGGTGTTACACTTATTGCCGTAGTATTGAAAACATCAGATAGTAGAGCTCGTTTTGTTGAAGGCAGAGCTTTATTGGATTATGGATTTAAACATATAAAAGAAATGAAAACTGTTGATGAACAGAAATTAATTTCTAGTATATATACGCATAATAGCACTAATTATAAGACTACAGTAAAACCTATACAGCCTTTTACTTATTTAGTCATGGATACAGATAATGTAGATGATTTTTCCTGGAAAATGAATTTACCAGCATATATAGATGCTCCATTAAAACAAGGTGCTAAAGTGGGAACAGTTGATTTATTATATCAGGGAAATGTTGTTGGTAGTGTAGATATGGTAACGACAGAAGAAGTAACAGAAGGATTTAATCTTTTAGGTTTTTTACACAAATTATTTTTTAGTTAATAAAGAGAAAACTTAATAAATGAAGGGAATGATAATATGCAAGCATTACTACACGCTATCAGTGGTGTTTTGACTTTGATTTTTATGGGGCTGATAGGTTGCTATCTAGCTAAGATTGGTTGGATAAACAAAGATAATAAAGCTCTATTGCCGAAATTGGTAACAAATATATCATTGCCTTTGTTTTTTATCTATAATATTACACATGCTTTTAGTCATGACCAATTATTGCATTTAATAACTGGTTCTATCGTGCCATTTATTTCTATTGGTGTATGTTTTATTTTAAGTGTGTTTTTGGCAAGATTTATGTCTAAAAAAGGTCATAGAGGAATTTTTCAATCTACATTTACAACTTCAAATACTATTTTTGTAGGTTTACCAGTAACTATGGCATTATTTGGTGAGGAAGCAATACCTTATACTTTATTGTATTTTTTTGCTAATACTACATTCTTTTGGACTTTAGGAAATGCTTGTATTCAGGCTGATTCAAAAGAATTTTCTTATCAGCAAATGTTTACTTTAAAAACATTGAGAAGAATTTTTTCTCCACCGATTTTAGGGTTTTTAGCTTCATTGATTATTTTAATTTTAGACATTCCTTTACCTAAATTTTTTATGGATACAGCTCAATATATGGGGAATTTAACAACACCACTTGCTTTGATTTTTATAGGTGTAACACTTTATTCCATGGGTTTGAAAAAAATTCGTTTTGATTTAGGTTTAATAGGTATATGTTTAGGTAGATTTATAATTGCACCGCTTAGCATGTACTTATTGTCTTTTATCTTCCCTATACCAGAATTGATGTTTAAAGTATTTGTAATCATGGCGTCATTACCTGCGATGATTCAAACAGTAGTATTATCTAGTCTTTATAATACAGATACAGAATATGCAACATTAGTAGTTTCTGCGACTACATTATTATCTATAATTACAATTCCAATATATATGGTATTATTATCGTAAGTTTTTGTTCATTTCTTTGATGACAAAGAAACGAACCAAAGAAATCACCGCAGATAAAATTTTAGTTTTGAAAATAATTATCGCTTCATACAACGCTTAGAAACTCGCTTCGCTCAAACATTCAGACTAAAACCGTATTCAGCGATAATTATTTTCAATAACCTTGCGGTTACCTTTAAAATTTTATAATGCGGGAAATAAAAATACGTATTATTTAATTGTAATTAATGTTTATATTAGTTTATGAATAAGAAAAATTATGTGAAATGTTGTACCTATTAGTGGATTTTACAGCAATAAAAAATTGTTTTTATCAGAGTAAAATCAGTATCATAGGGCGATTTTCTTTTTTTACATTTTTATTTAAAAGAAGACAAACATTGCACATATTGAGGAGAAATTTTTATGTCCTATAAGGTTTATTTATTTGATTTTGATTACACTTTGGCAAATTCAGAAGTTGGTATTGTGAAGTGTTTTGAGTTGCTTATGGAGCAGGAGGGGTATCCACTTCGTCCTAAAGATGAGATAAAAAGAACTATTGGTCTGCCTATGAGTGAGGCTTTGTCTATATTGACTGGAGAGGTTGATGAAGCAAAAATACAGGAATTAAAAGATAAATATACTGTTTTTGCTGATTTATATATGACAGAGAATACATATTTATATAATGATACAAAAATGGTATTGAAGACTTTAAAAGAACGTGGGGCTAAAATAGCAATTATCTCTAGTAAAACACGTCGTCGTATTATGCAGACTTTGACTAGGGATAAAATAGATGATTTGGTAGATTTTATTATCGGTAGTGAGGATAAATATGCGTATAAACCTGCTCCAGATGGAATTTTAGAAGCTGTTAAGCGTTTAAATGTAGATAAAAAAGATGTAATTTACATTGGTGATAATATTGTAGATGCTCAAGCTGCTCAAAATGCGCAGGTGGATTTTGCAGGGGTATTAACAGGAAATAATATTAAAGCAGATTTTGCAAAATTTCCTCATGTTAAAATAATGAATTGTTTACAAGAATTAATATAATGTCTTAGATATAAAATTTAAAATAATTATGTAGATAAAAAGAAAAAGTAGTCAACTAAAATATATTAAACGGAAAGGGGAAATTTAATATATTTTTAGATTGACTACTTTTTGGCTATAAGTAATGGATCATCTTCACGCAAAATTAAAGCATGATCAAAATTCAAAAAACTTCCCATGCAGTTTTTTGAATTTCATTACAAGGGAATACCATATTTACGCCAGAATTAATAGAACCTTCTACTTCAATAGTAAGAACACCTGTATGCCCATGAAGATATTGAGCTTCGCCCTTGAAACCATAAAAACGATGTGCATACTGTAAATCAAGTTTTGTAATACTTCTCATAAATAACACTTTCTTTGTAATTTTTATTAATCAATAATCTTTATCCATTAATACTGCATCAACACTTCTATAAAATATCAATATTTTTTAGAAATTTTTATTATTTTTTTACATTTACTTCATTATCCTTTAAAATATACCATTTATAATAAAAGCATATCAGTTAGGAAATAGCACCTCTGGTTATTAGATACATTTATAGAAGAAGAAGACTTGCTATGCGTGGTAGCTTCTATCTTCTACAAAATTAACTCCATTTTGAGGTAATAATTATGACAGATTTTAGTAATGTTTTCTTAATCAGTGATATGGATGGCACATTAATTAATTCTAAATCGCAAATTTCCACTATTAACAAATATGCTTTAAATGAATTCACTAAAGCCGGTGGTACATTTGCAGTAGCTACTGGAAGAACCCTCCACAGTTGTAAACAATATATTCCAGAGCTTCCTATAAATGCACCTAGCATATTTTATAATGGCACAATCTTGCAAGATACGAATAATAATGTAGTCTTAAAAACATTATCACTGCAAACAAAAATTCTTTTCAATTTTCTCAAACAATGTTTAATTCATTGTCCTAACACTTGTATAGAACTTCATACTAAAGATACTTTTTACATCATCACTAAAGAAGAATTTGATGACCCTGTTATCAAACGTGAAAATTTATCTTATATCAGAAGTAATCTAGATGACCTTTATGATTTAGATATCTTAAAAGTCCAATTCTATACAACAAATACTCATACGATATCATGGCTCCATAATTTCGCCAAATCTATGGAGATGGATAAAATTGCCAAATATTTTACTTCTTGGTATAGTTATTTTGAATTAATTCCTAAAAATGCTTCTAAAGGTATTATGTTGGATAATTTACGCAAAATGCCTATGTACAAGGATAAAATATTTATCGCTGTTGGTGATTTTGACAATGATATAGAAATGCTTCTCTTTGCCGACTACGGCATTGCTGCTCAAAATGCTACGCAAAACCTTAAACAAGTAGCAGACATCATCGGCGTAAGCTGTGATGAACACCTTCTTTTTCATGTTATCAACAAAATTATTCCTAATTTGGATAAACTGATGATAACAACTCTTCAAACTGCATAAGAAAAACCTTCTATGTATAGCCCTAACATAGAAGGTTTTTCTTTTTTTATCTATAAATTTATTTCACAGCAAACTCTTTATAAGCCTGATATAAACGCTCTAATGCCCAATAAATATATTTTGTTGGACAAGCCAAATTCCAACGCTCAAACCCACTACCTGCTTTACCAAATATATAACCTTCATCAAAATAAAGGCACGCTTTTTGGCGATTACGCATTTCTAATTCTTCATTAGTTAAATTAAATGCTCTAAAATCAAGCCATAATAAATATGTCGCTTGAAGCTGTGTTATTTTCACTTGTGGAAAATACTCTTGCATAAAATCCATAATTGTTTTTTTATTTGTATCAATGATATTTATGACCTCTGTCAACCATTCTTCACCATATTCATAAGCTAGGCGACAAGCTTCATAACTCAAAATACTACAAGCAAAATCTGCATCAGTTGCTTGTTCTGCTTTAAATAAATTGCGATAATTTTCATTAGCTATAAATACATTAGAAAGTTGCATACCTGCTAAATTAAATGTTTTACTTGGTGCTGTGCAAATAATTGAATGTTCTAATGCTTCTTTAGAAATCGTACCATAGGAAACATGTTTAAATCCCGGCATGATTAAATCTGCATGAATTTCATCTGCTACTACTAAAATATCATTTGCTAAACAAATTTCACTGATTTTAGTTAATTCTTCTCTTGTCCAAATACGACCGCAAGGATTATGTGGACTACAAAGTATCAACATTTTTGTATCTATTGCTTTAGCTTTTTTTGTAAATAAGTCCCAATCAATATCATATGTCATACCATTATTAATCAAAGGTATTTCCACTAATTTTCTTTGATTGATTTCTATAGCTTTATACATAGGATAATAAACAGGTGTAAATAACATCACACCATCGCCTTTTTGCGTAAATGCTTTTACAGCAGTGAAAAAAGCATTTACTACACTATGTGTTTCTACAAGCCATTTTTCATCAACTGTAAAATCATGATGTTTTTGTTGCCATTTACAAACGTTTTCACGATATTTTTTATTCGTGCCTGCATAGCCTAAGATATTATCATCTATAAATTTCTTTAATCCTTCTGTGATTTCTGGGGCAAGTTTAAATTCCATATCAGCTACAGAAAAAGGAATTACTTTTTCATCTACTAAAGGATTATTTTTCATTTCCTGCCATTTTTGACTGCCAATGCCAAAGCGAGCATTAATATTTTCTAAATCGTATTTCATAAAATACACCTCTTTCATTTTTAATTATCATATTCCCCCATACCCCCATATAAAAATATTTTTACTTTCCTAAATTATAGCTTAATGCTTTGATATCCATGATTTTATTTTAATTTTTATTTCTATCCTATACATAGGCTTATATTTATCATTTATAAATAATATAATGATGGCAAATAATATTATTTATAAGGAGGATTTCATCATGCATATTCCTGATAATTATTTAAGCCCTTCCACTTGTGCTACTTTATTTGTAGCTATGACACCTATCTGGTACTATTCTATCCGCAAGATAAATAAAACTTTATCTGCTGATAAAATCCCTTTAATTGGTATAGGTGGCGCATTTGCTTTTATTTTAATGATGTTTAATCTGCCCATTCCTGATGGCACTACAGCCCACGCTGTCGGTGGAACACTCATTGCTTTACTGCTAGGACCCTATGCTGCCTGTATAGCTATCAGTGTAGCACTTTTCATTCAAGCTATAATCTTTGGTGATGGTGGTATTTTATCTTTTGGGGCTAATTGTTTTAATATAGCATTTATTTTACCTTTCACAGGCTTTTTTATTTATAAAATTTTAAATAAAATTCATTTATCTCCGTTTTATCATAAATGCACTATTTTTCTATCTGCCTATATCAGTATAAATTTAGCTGCTTTTTTCACAGCTTTAGAACTTGGTATTCAGCCATTATTATTTGTAGATAATTTAGCTCAACCGCTTTATTGTCCGTATCCTCTTTGGATATCCATACCTGCCATGGCTTTATCTCATTTGACAATTGCCGGCATAGCAGAGGGTTTATTTACTTTATCTTTATATCTTTTTATCCTCAAGACATCTCCAAATATAATTTATGACAGCCAACAAATAAAATTAAATTCTATTTTTTCTTTATTAGCATTTTTAATTATCATTTCTCCAATTGGACTCATAGCTGAAGGTACTGCATGGGGTGAATGGGCTCCAGAAGAAATTTTAAATGATACTTCTTCAGGGGTTTCTCTTGGATTTATTCCAGAAAAATTATTAAATGGATTTAATTATGAAGCTTTTTTCCCTGATTATACTATGAGTGGGACAACTGATATTTTAGCTTATATAGCTTCAGCTATTATTGGTGTCGCTCTTTTAATCATTATCTTTAAAATACTTGGAAGTATTATTTATGCAAAAAAACAATCACTTTGATAATTCTGCTAAAATTCCTAAATGGCTTTTAACTACAGATGAGTACACACCCCCAAAGGATAAAGATAAATTTTGGCAAAAAACTTTATTTTCCATTACTACTAAATTAATTTTTCTTCGCCATCATAATTATCCCCATAAAAACAGTTGGCTAAATCCCAGTGAAAAATTATTACTCATTTTTCTCACCATAATTTTAATAAATTCTGCACAAAAAATATTTTTTCCTTTAATTCTCTTAGCTTTTAGTCTAATTTATTTATCGACTTTAAATACTAAACTCATCATTTCTATATTAAAACCGACTTTGATATCAACTTTATTCTCTTTGATAATAATTTTACCTTCTCTATTACTAAATAATACTCGCCTTTTCTATCTGCCTTTTAAAATTTTTATAACTGTTCTTCTTTTAGCTTATATCGCTCAAACTATCCCTTTTTATAGACTAAGTAAAATTCTTCGCCTATTTCATATTCCTGCGATATTTATTTTAACCTTAGATTTAACACTAAAATATATCGTGATTTTAGGAGATACCATTACCAATTTATTAATTTCTCTAAAATTGCGCTCTGTAGGTAAAAATAATTTTAAGTATCAAAGTCTAGCCTCTATATCAGGCACTACATTTCTAAAATCACAGATTTATACTAAAGAAACTTATCATGCTATGATATGTCGTTGTTTTGATGAAAATTACACGCCAGTTATTAAACATAAATTTAAATTAAAATATATTTGGCATATTATCGTAATTATCATCTATCTATTATTTTATTTTTTCAGTGAAGGATATTTTCTATGACACCAATTATAAATCTATCTCATATAAGCTATAACTATGAAGAAGTTTCTGCTTTAAATGATATCTCTCTTGAAATTTATGCTGGAGAATTAATCTTTTTTACGGGTCCTAATGGTTGTGGTAAATCCACTTTATTTAAACTTTTAAATGGTCTAATCTTTCCCACTAAAGGTGAATATTACTTTGATAATAAGAAAATCGATAAAAATACTTTGCAAGATAATATATTTGCTAAAAACTTTCATAAACGCATTGGCTATATTTTTCAAAATCCAGATGTGCAATTATTCAATGCTACAGTATATGATGAAATCGCCTTTGCCCCAAGGCAAATGAATTTAGATGAAGACATCATTCATCAACGTGTAAATGAGCTTTTAATTTATTTAAATATACAACATTTACAAAATAGACCATCTTATCATCTAAGTGGTGGCGAACAGAAAAAAGTGGCTCTTGCTGCAATCTTAGCTCTAAATCCAGATATACTTATGATTGATGAGCCTTTAAATGGGCTTGATAATAAAACTAGACAATGGTTTAAAGATTTTCTCATAGATTTTATCAAAGCTAATAAGACTATTTTGATTTCTACGCATGAACAAGAATTATTATCCCTACCTCATAGTCGCATTATAAAATTCAATGATGAGCATACAATTTTAAATTAAAATCAACTAAAAAAGTGTTGTATATAGCCTAGACCATATACAACACTTTTATTATTTATGACTATATAAACACCATGGTTCTTCTGCCATATAATTGCCATCATTATAATAAGCAGCTCTAGCTCTACAGCCACCACAGCTGAATTTATATTTACATTTACCACAATTACCTTCAAATTCAAAAGTACGCAATTTATTCAATACTTCGCTGTTTTTCCAGATTTCATCAAATGGAGTTTTGCGAACATCGCCAAGTTCCATATTTAAATAAGCACATGGCTGTACTTTTCCGCGAGGGCTGATAATGCAATAAGATGTGCCAGCCAAGCAACCACGACGGAAACGAAGTTTCATACCCATCTGATCAGCTATACGCATAAATTGAGGTGCACAAGTAGGTTTTAATTCGATATCCACTTCTTGCTGTTTTTTCATAATTCTTGTGATAACATCTTCATATTCTTTAGCGCGAAGTGTTTCTGCTTCGATATTTTTTCCTCTACCTGTTGGCACTAAAAAGAAAATATGGTGAGCCACAGCGCCTTCTTTAACGGCAAAATCTGTTAAAGCTTCCAATTCATGTTGGTTCCAATCCATCACTGTTGTATGAATTTGAAATGGCAATCCTACTTTACGACAATTTCTCATACCACGAACAGCGCCTTCCCAAGCATTAGGAAATTTACGGAAATTATTATGTTTTTCTGCGTCCATGGAGTCAAGAGAAATTCCCATGCCCATAGCGCCAGCATTTTTTAATTTTAAAGCCATTTCTTCTGTGATAAGCGTGCCATTTGTACCAAATACAGAGCGAAGACCTAATTTTGTAGCGTATTCCACAAGTTCTACGATATCTGGACGCATAAGTGGCTCTCCACCAGAAAAAATCATGATTTTAAAGCCAGCTTTTGCAATCTGCTCTAAAAGCGTTTTCGCTTCTTGCGTATTTAATTCTTCATCTGCTTTACAACCAGCATCACGATAACAATGGTCGCAAAACATATTACAAGCATTTGTTGTATTCCATGAAATAATCATTATTTTTCAGCTCCTGTAATACCAATTTCTTCATCAGTTAAATAACAAGAAGGGTCTGATTCCCAAAAATCTCCAGTGCGAGCTTCAGCACGTGTTCTAAAATTACCATTACAATTATCTAAGAATTTGCATTTACTGCAACGACCTTTTAATAATGGTTTTCTATCTTTCAATCCTGCCATAATAGGATTTGTTGTATCTTGCCAAATATCACCAAATTTACGTTCACGAACATTGCCAAAAGTATGGTGTTGTGTAAATTGGTCAGGATGTACATATCCAAGTGGGTCAACTTCGGCAAAAGCCATACCAGAACGGTTACCACCATTCATTGCGATATATTTTTTAATCTGCTGAGCAAGTTCATCTTTGCCTTCTTGAAGTGCTTTTAAATACATATATACACCATCGCAATGATTATCTACAGTCAAGATTTCTTTTTTCAAACCACGTTCTTCAAAATCACGAGTGCGACGAATGATTATATCCATAGCACGGCGAGATTCTTCAGCTGTTACATCTTCATCCATCATTTGATTGCCACGACCAGAATATACTAAATGATAGAAGCACACACGATTGATATTTTCTTCTTCAATGAAATCAAAGATATTTTCTAATTCTTGGATATTATGATGATTGATAGTGAAGCGAAGCCCTACGCGTTGGTCAACTGCTACACAGTTTTTAATACCATTCATAGCAGCTTCAAAAGCTCCAGCTTTTCCGCGAAATTTATCATTTACTTCACGAAGACCATCTAAGGAAATGCCCACATAACCTACACCAATATCTTTGATTTTGCGAGCTACTTCTGGTGTAATCAAAGTACCATTAGTAGATAATGTAGGACGTACACCTTTTTTCGCTGCATAGTCTGCAAGTTCAAAGAAATCTGGACGAATTAATGGTTCTCCACCAGAAAATAATAATACTGGCACATTGAAATCTGCTAAATCATCAATGAATTGTTTTGCTTCTGCTGTAGTCAATTCATTTTGATATTTTTTAGCATCAGAACTCATATAACAATGGCGACATTTTAAATTACATGTACGTGTAGAGTTCCAAACTACTACTGGTCCCATGCCTTCTCTTACGCCATTTCTTGCTTTATGAGCATTATCTGTATAACGAAGAGAGTCTCCAAAATATTCTGTTGCAAATAATAATTTCGTTACGCTTATCAAGTTATTTCACCTATTCCTTATTTTAATTCTAGTTTATACAAGCAAATATTTATATATTCAATATATGTATAAGTAATTATGAACGACATTCACATTTACAATATATTTATAATAACAATATAAAGGTTAAAGGTCAATAAAAAGCTTTTATAATAATTTTTCTATTTTGACCAAAAAAATATCTTTTTATCCCCATATATTCTACAGAGATAAAAAGATATTTACATCTTAATAATTTATTCTTTTTTTACCAGCGACTAAACGTTTTAAAGAATTTACTTCACGTGTAAGTCTATTGATAGCTTTTACTAAAGCAGCTACTGGATTTGCTTGTTCTACAGTTTCTACTTTTTCCACTTTTTCTACTTTAGAAATGCTTTCTTCTTTTGCTTTAACTACTGGTTTTACTTCGATATTTTCTTTTTTCTGTACTGGTGTTTCATCTACATTTTGTACAATTTTACGAGGACGACCTCTTCTTTTCTTTGCTACTTGTTCATTTGTTTTTACTTGTGTTTCTACTTTTTCTACCTTAGTTTCCACTTTTGTTTCTACTGCTTTTTGTGCATTTTTTGGTGGACGGCCTCTTCTTTTTTTCTGTGGTGCTTCTTCTTCTTTTACTTCTTTTTTAACCACAGGTTCAGCTAATTTTATATTTTGCGCCATAGCAGCAATTTTATTTACACGTTTTTTAACTGTTTTTGCTTTATTTTCTGTAGCTTCTACTTGTGATACAACTTCTGGATTTTTACGAGGACGACCGCTTTTTTTCTTTGGCATATCCACTGTATATTCTTCTTTTTTTGTTTCTACTACTGTTTCTACCACAGGATTTTTACGAGGACGACCTCTTCTTTTTTTTGTTGGTTCACTATTCATTATTTTTTCTTCCTTTGTTTCTACTGATATATTTTCTTTAGTATCTATGATTAATTGACCATCAGCATATAATTTTCTCCATCTTGCTGAAGCTCTTTCTATGCGTTTATTGCCTAAAATTGATGGGTCAAAACCTGCTTCAATAAAAATTTCTGTAGGTTTTTTCCCTGCTAAATAATTTTTTACATAATAAGATTTAAATGCTTCTGTATAAATAATTCTTGTTTTTTCTACTGACTCTACATTAGGGTTTTTACTGAGAATTTTTCTTTGTTCTTCGGTAAATACTTTTGCTGCCAATTCATTTCGCCTCTTTCATATGTATATATCTTATTTATAATCATAATATATACCATTGATAAATTCAATATATTATGCTAAAAAATCCCCCTAAAATTTTCCAATTAGTCCTAAAATAAGTCCTAATACACCAGAACCAGCCAAAATTTTTATAATTCCCACTTTTTTTCTAACAGCAATAAAAGCTACAATTAATACAAATAAACCTAAATAATCAATATCTGCTACATTTATTGGCATTTTTTCTGTATTGAACAAAGCTAAAAATATAAAACTCATACCAGCAGAACAAATTAATGCTACTACAGCTGGTCTTAAGCCATTTAATATACCTTTAATCACCCCAATATTTCCATATTTAAAAAATAATTTTGCTAAAATAATACCTAAAATAAACGATGGCGTTACAAATCCCAATGTTGCCACAATAGCACCTAAAAACCCTGCTACTTTCATGCCGACAAAAGTCGCTGCATTAATACCAATAGGGCCAGGAGTCATCTGAGAAATTGTAAAAATATCTATAAATTCACTCATGCTAAGCCAGCCATGTACATCTATTACTTGTGCTTGGATTAATGGCATGGAAGCATATCCACCACCAACACAAAATAAACCTACTTGAACAAAGCTCCAAAATAATTCTAAATAAATCATGGTAAAAATCCTTTGCTATTTTTCTATCACTAAATTAATTATTTTAATTATATTTTTTATCCCTCATTAAAATTAAACCAATAATTCCATCAATAACGATTAAATACATTACATTTATATCCGTAAAAAAACTCATGCCAAAGGTAAAACAAATAATAAATAAGGATAATATATATTTTTTCTTTAATTCTTTTTTCAATAAATCGTAGGCTACATTGATAATCAATGCTGTAGCACCACATTGCATACCTTTTAATAGCAATTTCACATATGGATTTGTAGCAAATAAATTATAAAAAATACAAATTAAAGATAAAGTGATAAGCGGTGGCAATACAGTAGCTAGTAAAGCTGTCAAAGTTCCTTTTACGCCACGCATTTTATATCCTAAAATTACAGCAGAATTAATCGCCACTACCCCTGGCAT
>OGYM01001795.1_pt1 | contig 14995 bp, 15 predicted proteins | sample 1576491 | NCBI WGS metagenome assembly OGYM01 (sample SAMEA3541515, study PRJEB24748) | human gut metagenome | biome: human gut; feature: human-associated habitat; material: faeces | place: China | collected 2012 | reverse complement strand
AAGAAAAATCCGAGTGGGCTATGGATATCGCCTTTGACATGGACGAGTTTTTCCGCCAGAACGATCCGCAGTATGCGGCGGAGCACCCGGAGGCGCACGCCGCAAAGGAAGAACTTTACGAAAATCTGATGGCCGGACGCATTTCCGCTCTGGATGAAAAGCTGGCGGCGCTGGGGCAGACGCAGGAGGATTATCTTCCTGCGGAGATTGAGAAATTCAAGGACGCCACGGGCTATGAGGAATTTCTTGATTTTGACCCGGCGGAAATTAAGGCTGCTTTGGAGGACCCGACTAAATCCCGTGTGGATGAAATGCTGGCCGCTGCGGAAAGAGCGGAACGGGAGTATGCGGCGGAGGCGGCCGCCTATGTGCAGACCCCGGCGGATATCATGGCATGGGCGCGGGCTGTCCAGGATCAGGCTGCGGAAAACAGTTTTTCCATTTATCAGCTCAAGGGCGGCAATGAAACGCTGGACTATCGTTTTGAGCCGCTGGACAGTATTCACCGCAACGGTCTTTCCGTGAAGCCAGAAAATTACGAGTTGGTCTATACGGCGCCGCTGACGGCAAAGGATGATCTGGAAAGTATTTATACCCGGTTCAACGTAGGCCGCCCGGCAGACTTCACGGGACACTCCCTGTCCGTATCGGATATTGTGGTGCTGCATCAGAACGGGAAGGATACCGCCCATTACTGCGATAGGGTGGGATTTTCCGAGGTGCCGGAGTTTCTGCAGGAACGGCAGCCGGAGCTTACCCCGGACGATCTGGAAACCGGCGAGCGCATCCGGACACCCAGAGGCAGCTTTTATGTGACTGCCATGAGCCGGGAGCAGATGGAGGCAGCCGGTTACGGTGTCCATCATATTTCTGATGACGGAAAATTTCTTATCATGGGAAACGGCACACGGGCTTTTGCCGTGGCAGCGGAGCAGCCGGAAAAGGACAATCCTCTCCGAACCGCTGAAATGACGCTGGAGGATGACTACGGCATGATCGACGGTGTTATCAACAACGGCAGACGCGGCGAAGAATTGGGAAAAGCCCAGGAGTACGCAGAGCGGACAACGCCGGAGAAGCCTTCCATCCGTGAGCGGTTGGAGGACGCCAAACGGGAGTGTGCCGAGCATAAGCCTCCGGAGGGCAAGAAGCCCGGTCGTGATGTGCCGGGGCATGACTGCTTATGAGCCGAAGCAAGAAATGGCGGCTGGAATGGGCGTTCTTCCTGGGTGAGAACGGCAGGCGGCAGTATAACCACACCTGCCGGAAATGCGCCCACGGCTGCAAGCAGAGTTTCCGGGTGGGTTTGATTGCTTGCCCGCATTACAGCTCCAAGCGGTCTAAAATCTGTGAGGATAAGGGTGCGAAAACCGCAGAATAATTCCCTGTATCCGCATTTTCAAAGGGAGCCTTTATGATTTCCTATGTGACGGTCTGCTTGCTGGTACACGGAGAAAAAGGCTCGATTTCAAACACTTTCTGTCACGCAAAACGGGAGTACAGCTTTTCGGTTCGTCCGATTAGCTGTACTCCCGCTTTTTTATTTTGCGAAGCTGTTTTCATCAAGCCTAAAGTATGTGATTTCTGTACGACCGGACTTTCTTAATACCGTCAGTCAGTCGGTTCCCCTCATGGCTAAACTTGCGGCATCATTTGAATTACAACATATAAGAAAGCCGTTCATTTAATCTCACTAGTTTTTCTTCGCCTTCGGCTAGATTTATTTTATTTCTTTGTAGTGCGACTTCTTCCTCTGCGGATAATTGACCTTCGCTTGCTTTTTTGCTTAGTGCAACAATACTATTTCGTCTCTTTTGGTTTTTCCTTTCCAGATTGGCAATATTAAATCTTAACTTAGCGGCCTGTCTCTCTTCCTGATCTTCCAGCGATTCATAGTATTCTTTCAACTCAGCACGTGAAACTTTCTTTTTCATTACAGAAGTGAACAGTTCCACTTCATCTATCGTCGCTTTATCAATAGATTTTCCTTTATTCTCAATAAAAAATGAAAGGAATGAAGACATCGTATACATATGAAACATATGCCCAGTCTCTTCATAGAACTCTTTTCGCAATTCTATCCGCGGACCAATGGTTTTTCCGCTGTTAATATTCCACCAATCTTCTTTTTGGTCATGTGTTACAAAAATAATATCAACTTCTTGTGATTTGGCGTAATTTAGAATTTCTTTCCAAACTAATAAATCTCCAAATCTGTTTTCCGTCTTTTTAGCATCCTTATATCCTGGAGGCGTTTTTGCTGCGTATCTATTTTCTCCCTCTTGCTCGATGGCCTTTTTTGTTTCGGAGCTGAAGCCTTTTCCAGTTTTACCTTCAAATAGATCCAACAATCTGCTTAAAACGTCGTCATCTGCTGCATCGAAAATGCAATAATTACTCTCTTTCTTCTTCCTTATCCATCCTTCCATATATTTAGCCAATTCTTCAACATCGGAGTCATTAGCATCCAAGCGCAACTCCTTACGCCAACTATCTACGAGGGTACCAGCTTGTGCGCCGATGTTATCAAAACGTCTATTGGCTTCGTTTATAACGCTATATCTTTCTTTGCAAAACTCTAAAGCCACTTGATAAGGCATCCAAATCCGCGACTTTAGCCATTCAAACGATTCTATTAACTGATCTCGGGTCTTATTGCTGTATCGATACAAATTCAAAAAGACATTTGTGTCAAAGACAAATGTAGCTGTATTCCACAAATCATTTTTTTCTTTATGGCTATATTCAATATATTCTTTAATTGCATTCCGCATCATGTATTCCTCCCTCAATATAAAACTGTTGAGATTAAGCACTGCAATGCGCAATTCCTACAAATATTGTTTTTGCTATATTTAGCTATTTGTATAATATCGAAAAATACAAAGAAATGCAATGCGGCATTTTTATGGGGTCAAAAAATGAATTAGGTGTCATGGGAATGTGCGTAAACTGCCCAGATTGCGAAGCTGGGGAAAAGCTGTTTGCAGACCTGTGGGAAAAGGCGTGTCTTTTTCCATCAGGGTGTGAATGGCTTTTCCATCGGCATGAGCGGCAGTTTTCCATATTTCCATGACGCAAGAAAATCAGCCGACGATCAGCCGATATATGGTCAGCGGCACATACCACACAGCCACGATCAGCCACCAGACCAGCACGAAACCTCCGATGATCCCGGCCAGAATAAAGTTCAGCGCGAACAGCGCGATACCGCCGCCCAGGGAGCCGCCGCCCGGTATGATCCAGAGGCGCAGCCGCCAGATGCCGAACGGCAGCCCGCAGAGTATCCAGAGCCATAGGTAGTCCAGCTCGCCGTTTTTCAAGCAAGCAGACCGGAAGAGGCAGTACAGCAGCGCGGCGGCCACCACGGGCAGGATCGTTTTGTAAAAGAAATCCTTTATCGCTTCGCCTCTCGTCATAGGCTCGCCTCCTTCAATATGTCTATATCGCTATTATATTTGATGTTCTGACAAAAGCCCAGGATAAAACGCAGAAAACGGATTTATTCCAGTTCCACATTCTTTTTTCGCTCCTGCTCCTGCTGCGGCGGAGAAAGAAAATCCTCCACGTTCTGCCGCATGGCAGCATAGTCCCGTTCTTCCCACTGAGCCTTCTGCAATTCAGCTCTCAGCGCGGCTCTCCTTGCGTTGAGCTCGTCCATTTCCGCCTGCATCCGCTCTGTGGCAGGCAGCGGAACCGCACCCAGCCGCTTACACTCCCTGGCGGCGGCTTCAAAAAGGATGATCTCGCTTTCATGCCCTCGCAGAAACTTTTCCTTATCTCTGGATGCCTTATAGCGGTCATAAATCGGTTTGAGTTGGCGGTAGGTGCCGACGTGCTTCATTTTCAAGGCCAACTCGTCCATTCTTGCCCCTGTATCCCGTAGGTCTGCTTTGAGACGGGAAACGGAGGCAGACGCTGCCTCGCACCGATCCGCCAATTCCTCATAGCTGCTGATACCATGCTCCGTCAAAAAGTTGGAGGTATCCGCAATCCGTTTGAGATTTTCGATGGTCGCCCAGCGGTGATAGCCTGCGCTCTGCTGTGCCTTGATGTTATTCTGGATATCAATGAGCAGGCTGATCTTTCCGTCCTGCCGTTTCGGTTGGCGGGAAGGTCTGGATCGTCCGGCGATCCGGGCGGCAAGGGCTTCTTCGGTGTAGTCCATCCCCAAGGTTTTCAGACGGGTGAACCGTTCCTGATCCGGTGCTCTGGCAGAGATATACTTTCCGCGCTTGATCTCATAACCTTCTCTCTGCAGGCGGCGAAGCAGTTCTTCCAGGTTGGAACAGGCTGGCAGAAGTCGGTCAATGGCAGCTTTCAATTTTGCCTTATAGCTGGTGCCGTTCTGCGTGGCCTGATGTTCAATATAGCTCTTGCCCTTGTCCTGTCCAGGAATAATGACAGACCATGTTCCTTGCAAAACCGGTCGGAGGTGCGGCGGATATCGTGATAGCTTCGCTTGTTGGAATGATAGTGTTTATGATCCGCAAAGCTGACCGCATTGAAAATCAGGTGGTTATGAACATGATCTTTGTCTATGTGGGTGGTAAGGACAAACTCATACTTGCCGCCCAGGATTTCTTTTGCGAGCTCCATGCCGATCTCATGGGCCTGTTCCGGCGTGACCTCCCCAGGCTGAAAGGCTTGGATCAGATGGCGACCCAGGTTCGTTCCCTTGTCGATGGCATGGCGGCGGGTCCAGGCAAATTCAATATCCGCCGTTTCGGCGGTACAGCCATAGGAGGATACAAGCAGCTTTCCATCCGTCTTTTCCGGGTTGCAGATATAGTCAATGGCTGCTTTCAGCGTTGATTTGATAGGATGTGTCTTTGTAACTGCCATATCTCGTCCAGCCTTTCCCGTATCTCGTCCATGTCGGCCTGATACGCAGGACCTCCGGCGTTGATCCGCTTGGCGATCTGGTTGATATTCCGACCGATGGCGGAAAGCTCTTTGGTGAACGCCTTGATATCTGCGGTGTCCGTATAGATGATATACCCGTCAATCGCCATCTTACGGAGGTAGGCGCCATATCTGCGTGTGGGTAACTGGCTCATTTTTTCGTCTATGAGCCGTTTTTCGTCCTCCGTGACATAGAATTTTATTTGGATATTCCGCTTTCGGTTTGCCATGCGCCGCCTCCGTTCTTCATAAGGGTTTGGGACTATCCCAACAAGCAATTTTGAATTTTCGGGCAAGGGACCTGAAAATCTCAAAATTCGCAAGCGGGTACTCGCTTGCTGTGCTTGCTGACTACTTCGTACCCCCGTATTCCTTCCGCTATCCATACTACAATCTGAACGGGGCCTTTTGGCCACGCCTGCGGATTTTTGCAAAAGAAAAACGCCATGAACTACCTGTTCATAGCGTTCCTTATACCGTATTCAATTTTCTCCCTCGCTGTCCGTTCTTGCGTCCAGTAACGCTTGCGCCGTCGCAGTGAGGATTTTGATTTCCGCATCCGTCAATTCATCCAGCAGAATATCAAACTGCATACGCTCGGTGGATTTTCCCGTTGCTTCTTCGCCGTAAAGAATCTGATCCACGGAGATATGATACCGGGACACCATCTCCAAAAACACCTGCAGGCTGGGATGCTGTCCTTTATTCTCAATGTTGGCAATATAGCGCGGCGATAGGAACATTTCACTTCCGACTTTATTGCGGGATTCTTTTAGCTTCATGCGCTCAGCTTTGATTGCTGTACCATATGGCATGAAGTCGATTTTCGCAACAGGTCTTTTTTCTCTCTTTGTTCGTTTGGACATATTCAATCACCCAGCTACATTTTACAATTCCTCTTTTCTGCAGAATACGTCTTGTGTATTCATATAATTAGCTTAAATAATTCGCATTTTCTTTCTTGTAATCATTCGGCTGGCCGTATATAATAAATGCCGAATTGATTTGCAGGAGGAAACTACAATGCTCGAATATATTTCTGCCCCAGAAGCAGCGAAAAAATGGGGAATCTCTGAGCGGCGGGTACAGAAGTTGTGCGAAGAAAACCGCATACCTGGTGTAGCAAGATTCAGCCGTATGTGGCTGATACCAAAGGACGCGGAAAAGCCCGTTGATGGGCGACTAAAAATCAGTAAATCTACGGATATGTAACATTTCACGGACATTTGCCTGTTATACTGTAGATGCAAAGGAAGTGAGGATATGAAGCAGATTTTGATTGTTGAGGATGACAGCTTTTTGAATAAGATGCTGTCCTATAATCTGACCGCAGACGGTTACGGCGTGACTTCTGCCCTGAATTACAGAACCGCTGCTGAAGCTATTCGCCAGCGGGAATTTGATTTGATACTGTTGGATGTCAATCTCCCTGATGGCAGCGGCTTTGATCTGTGCAAACTCGTAAAGCCTAACTGCCCGGACGCAATTGTGATTTTTCTGACTGCCAACGATCAGGAGAGCGACCAAATACGGGGATATGAGGTTGGTGCAGTAGATTATATTACAAAACCCTTTGTGGTAGGAACCTTGCAGAGGAAAATCAAAGCGATGTTTTCTATGTTGGAACATCATAGGCCTGCAAAGGACGTTTACGACGATGGGCGGTTATTCTTGGATTTCTCAGAGCAGTCCGCTTCACTAAACGGCACCCCGCTGACCCTGTCATCAATGGAATTTAAGATGCTGAATCTGTTCCGCAGAAACCCAAAACAGGTATTGACCCGCGGACAGTTATTGGAAAAGCTATGGGATATTGATGAGCGTTTTGTTGACGAACACACGCTGACAACTTCTGTGAGCAGAATCCGCAGCAAGATAGAATCCGATGGCGGCGCGCCCTACATCAAGACGATCTATGGTATGGGGTATCAATGGACAGGAGGCGAAGCGAAGTGAAGCTGCAAGGTCTTTCAGTAAAACGGCTATTCTTTTATGTGACAATAGGACTCATCCTCTCCATGACCGCGGCCGCTGTCGTTTTATATTTCATAACAGAGCAAGCTGCGGTGTTGGCTGTCGGCGGAGTGCTGATTTTGTGCGCCCTTGCGTGGCTCCTTGCTTTGACACAAATATTAGGAAAGAAACTCGCTCTGTTTACCTCTGATCTATGCGGGACCTTAGATAATATGATTGCCGGAAACAAAGGCATCTCTCTTTCTGAGGACAGCGAAACGCAGCTTGCCAGAATTGGTCACAGGATGGCAAGGCTATATCAGATCATGCAGGAGGATCGTCGCCGGGTGGAAGAAGATCGGCAGGAATTACAGTCACTTGTATCGGATATTTCCCATCAGGTGAAAACCCCTGTAAGCAATCTGAAAATGGCAACAGATACACTGCTGGAAAAGCCTATGACTGAGGCAGAACGCACGGATTTTATTCGTGGAATCCGCACACAGACAGATAAGCTGGATTTTCTTTTTCAGGCACTTGTGAAAACTTCGCGTTTGGAAACAGGCGTAATCCAGTTGGACAAAAAAGTAAGCAGCCTATATGACACCGTGGCGCAGGCCATGAGTGGAATCGTATATGCCGCGGAGAAAAAAGAGATTTCTGTGTCCGTAAACTGTCCGGAAAAATTGATGTTTTCCCATGACAGCAAGTGGACGGCCGAAGCTCTCTTTAACCTTTTGGATAATGCAGTGAAATACACATCGGCTGGCGGAAAAATCTCCGTATCAGTCGTACAATGGGAAATGTATGTGGAGATCAAAGTAGCTGATAATGGTAAAGGAATCTCTGAAAGTAATCAGGCAGCTATTTTTCGGCGCTTTTACCGCGAGGAAGAAGTGCATAGCGAGCCCGGCGTCGGCATAGGATTGTACCTTGCCCGCGAGATTATAACGAGACAGGGTGGTTATATTAAGGTGGTTTCTGCGCCGGGAAATGGATCTGAGTTTTCCATCATGCTTCCCGCAAAATAGTATGTATGTGGTGGGTGGTCGTTTTTGGCTGCCTGCCATTTTTTGAAATGTCCAAGCGCTGTAACATTTCACTTCGATTTGCAGTGATACGAATTGGCCGTTGTAACATTTCGCGGACATTTAGGTTATACAATGTCCCCATTAAAAGGCGGATAGCCTTGAAAGGAGTTTCTATATGAGTGTTTTACAGACAATTGACCTGAAAAAGTATTACGGCACAGAGCCAAACATTACCCGTGCTCTTGATGGCGTGAATTTTTCTGTAGACGATGGAGAATTTGTTGCGGTGGTTGGAACCTCCGGCAGCGGCAAGTCCACTTTGCTTCACATGATGGGAGGACTGGATACACCCACCAGCGGAACCGTGATCGTGCGCGGCGAGGAACTGGCAAAGAAGAATGACGAACAGCTCACTATTTTTCGGCGCCGCAACATCGGCTTCATTTTTCAGAATTACAACCTTGTCCCTATTCTGAACGTATATGAAAATATTGTCCTGCCTGTCGAATTGGACGGTGACACGGTGGATAAGAGATTTTTGAACGAGATTGTTCATTTGTTAGGTTTGGAAGATAAACTGAAAAAAATGCCGAATAATCTTTCCGGCGGACAGCAGCAGCGCGTAGCGATTGCCCGCGCTCTGATTACCAAACCTGCTTTCGTGCTTGCCGATGAGCCGACGGGCAACCTTGACAGCAAGACCAGCGCCGAGGTATTGGGCCTTATCAAGCGCACCAGCGCGGAGTTCCAGCAGACTGTCGTTATGATTACGCACAACAATGATATTGCCCGCCTTGCAGATCGGATTATCCGCATTGAGGACGGAAAGATCGTGGAATAAGGGGGGATGACTCAGTATGACATGGCCTTTTGAGAATGATACCAGCGCTATCACAAATAAGCTGGCCAAACGGAGCATGAAAACAGATAAGCGAAGCAAAGCCTTTCTGCTCCTTACGATCGCGCTTTCTGTCTGCATGATTTTTTCAATCATTTTAATATCCGCAGGCGCGCAGGAAGAATTTAAGAATACACAGCGCAGTAAAGCACAGATTGCAATTCTTGGAATAACCGACGACCAGCTATCCAGTTTGCGTCAAAATAAAGACGTTCAATGGATTGGTGAGTATGCTGCAATCGGACTATTCTATTCAGGCAATAAGACAATTACGGTCGCGTATGGGAGCGAAGATTATTTTACGCATCAGGAAGAAATGTCTTTGCAAGGCAGCGTCCCACAAAAGGCAAATGAAATCATGCTCCCGCAAAATTATATTGACTTTTTGGGAGAATCATATCGTCCCGGTGATACCATTACTTTTGATGTGACCGGTACGGGGGATGAGGCAGAATATACACTTTCAGGCATTTTGAACGAGGATCGCAAGAGCGAAGGGTATTTTGTCTATCTGAGTAAAGACCTCGCTATGAGCCTGATGGATCACCTTCAAGTAACAGCATATACCCGGCTGAATACTGATGCAATTCGATCTGATTCCATCCTTGACTTTACGGATAAAATCATTGAAAACACTGGCATTGTAGAAGATCAGATATATCTTACGGAGTATTCTGCCGTTATGACAGGGGTTATTCAGTCCGGCATCCAACTCCCTATCCCTCTGCTGGCTGCATTGACTGCTGTGCTGGCTGCAACGATTATATATGGCGTCTTTTACACAAAAATTGCGAAAAATGTGCAGATGTTCGGTCAACTGCGGACAATCGGAATGACAAAAAAGCAAATAAAACGAATGGCAAGAAAAGAAGGACTCCGGTATGCTTTTACTGGTATTCCTCTTGGACTAATTGCTGGCTTGCTGATTGGGTTCGCTGCGTATCCAAAGGGATTTCAAATCAAAACGGCGACGGTCTACGCGGTACTGATTGCTATAGTGGGCATTGTAATGGTGAATATTGCGATTTTCAAGCCGGTTCGAGTCGCGATGAACACTTCTCCCATTGAGGGCGCAAGATACCTTGCCTATTCCGGGAAAGCAAAAGCCAGTTCAAAGCTGCATCGCAAGCTGTCACCCAACAATCTTGCAAAAATCAATATTCAACGGAATCGGCAAAAAGCTATTTTGACGTTAGTAATGCTGGGTGTGAGCGGTGCGCTTTTGCTGGGTGCATCTACAGTTGCAGGTTCTATCGATCCAGAAAAACAGGCAACTTTCAAATACTATCCTGCTGGCAGTATTCTTTTGCAGGTGAAGAATCACGTTGGAAGTTCGTTTGATAAAGAATCCGAGCCGTACGGAAGTTCAAAACTGCAACTGGAAGAAAACCCGCTTGAAAGTCAAACACTGCGGCACAACTTAGAAAATACTGCCGGAATAGAAAGCGTAACTGCATTTAACAGCGTCCAGATGTCTATTACCTTTCCCGGCGGAAGTGGTTCCCTTACCAGTATTATGAACAATTTCCCGACCTTAAATCGTGAACAACTGGCAGAAAAGCAAGCCGTTCTATCGTCTGGAACAGCAGATTACGATGTTATGACTGAAAAATATGGAATACTGGCATCCGAAAAGATTGCGAATGTTGGCGACACTTTACAATTGGAAGGGCGTTCTCCAGATGGCAGCACATTTAATGTTGACGCAGTTGTTGTAGGCACCTATAACCCAACCGATTTGATGGAACGTAGTCCGGTTGTTCCAGGCAGTCCGTATTTTATGATGACGTACGATATGGCAAAGAATCTGACAGGTATAACGGAACAGACTGGTATCTTGGCGCTTACGGTCACGCCCGATCATTTTGACGAAGTCCTGAACGCTGTTCAGGAAATTGCAGAGCAAAACGGAAAAATATCGGTCAATACGATTGAGCAGACGATTAAAAACATTCAGTATCGGTACAGTGCATCGATAAAGGCACTATACATGGCAGCGGCAATCCTGTTTACATTTGGCGGTATCAGCCTTATGAATATGTTGATGGTTGATTTTCAGAATAGAAAACGGGAATTTGGTCTGCTGGAAGCTGTCGGAGCAACACAAAAGCAGCTAAAAGCTATGTTGAGTCGAGAAATTGGTATCTACCTCGGTGGATCGCTGACAGTGTCACTTGCGCTGGGTACACTTATCAGTATCATAGCTTGCCAGCGACTAGAGGCAGTAAATCATTGTATCATACTAAAACTGCCTTGGCTGTTCCTCACAGCACTTATTGCTGCAATGGTAGTTATCTATATGATTTTCACGGCATACGCAAAAGCTGAATTAAAGAAAACAGGGATTTTATCTGCCATTCGCGAAGAATAAACACAAATGACAATCAATCAGCGGAACACTCGACAAATGCTGTTCCGCTGATTTTTCATTTTCCCGGAAATTTTTCTGAAATCTCCTAACAATGTAACAATTCGGTCTGCTTTATACCAAAATCAGAATTGCCTCGGATATTTGTGTAACATTTTCCTTTTATACTGTCAGTAGATAAACAGTCAATTTGCTCTGCTGGGCAACGGCAAAAGAAAAAAAGCCGTCGTACAGCAGCCAATCAACACGCCTATTGGAAGCGGCGGCTTTGATTTTCAGAGCCGCCGTTTCTTTGCGCTTACACAAACCAATGACGACTTGCAGGGGCACGGTAGCCGATGGGAGGTTATTTTCCGTGTCCTTTTTACTTTTTCGCAGCGTCCATGATTTGCACCAGCTAAAAAAAGCGTAGCCCCTCCATCGGACTATTCCGGCTATGAGTATGAACACAGAAATCATGTAAATAGATTTTATAATTCTTCTGCGCTTGTCTGCATTTTGCAGACAGGCGCTTTTTGTCGTTATAGGGGATGCTTCTATCGTCCCCGCGCTCCGCCCTTTTCCTGATCCGGCCACCCACCCGATCAGGACGAAAGGAACGCACAAATGAGCGACAGAAAAAATAATTTTGATTTTTCCCGGCAGAGCTGGCCAAAACAGCCTTCCGCAGAACGAGTAGTGGGCGAAAGGGGAAGAAAAGAACTGCCTCCCGGCACGAAGGGAGGTGAGAACATGAAACCTGATCGCCACGCCGAACACAAGCAGCACGCCTTTGACAGCTTTTGCAAAAAGGTCTTGAAGTGCGAGGCCTGCAATGGCTATCGAGAGATCAGCCGCAGGAAGAAGCACAGCATCCCTTTCAGCGAACTGCCGGAGGACGCAATGGAGCAGCTTGCGGCCTATGACCGTTATCCCTGGGAGTACAACACCTTCATCCTTGGCGGTGATGTGATCCTGATTGAAAACGATCTGCTGGCCGACGCGCTGAACGCTTTGCCCCAGGATAACCGGGATATCCTTCTGATGTACTGGTTCCTGGAAATGGCGGACCGTGAGATCGCGGAGCGTATGAACCTGGCCCGCAGGACGATCAACAACCGCAGGCTGAAATCCTATCGGCTGCTGAAAGAGCTGATGGGAGGTGATACGGATGCGTGACACCGCAGCTTCCCGGAATAATCTTCTTCCTTATCCGGTCATTACCGCCGCTGTCCAGGGCGACCCTGACGCGGTAAACCATGTGATCGGCCACTACTCCGGCTACATAGCGGCGCTTTCCACAAGGACAAGCTATGATCCTCAGGGCTGTCCTCATTCTCAGGTGGACGATGATCTGCGCCGCAGGCTGGAAACGAAGCTGATTATTGCGATTCTGGATTTTGACCTGACCTGATCCAGATGACCGCCGTGCGTTCCCCTTTCCGCATGGTGTGTTCCGCACCTTGACAAAGAAAGCCCGTTGGGAGGCCAGCGTCGCAGTATAAGGCAAACGGATACATTCCTGTTTGTGCCGAGCCATACGGTCGGTGCGCCATGACCTCGTTTCAAGTCCGCAGGACGGAACCACTGTAACGGGCGAGCGAACAGCACCAGGCCGCAAAGCAAGCGTGGCGGCTTGCGGGCGATGACACACGGGCAGGGTCAAAGATACTCGCGCATTGAACGCCCACAAAGCATTGTGCGCCGCACCCATCAGCATGGGCCGGGGTGAGACTCCCGTGGAGCTGTGCCAGCAGCCGTCCGTTTTGCCTCTTTCATTGCTATCTTTATGCTTTATGAAAGGGGATTTTATCATGCAAGATAAAGCTACAAATCCCGGCAAGACCAGCAGGCCAGAGAAAAATCCTCTGGATGCAAAAACGACCTATCACATTGGCAATCGGTCGTTCGTTGTTGAGCCGGTTTTCAAAGAAGAAAGCCCGGATACCCTGGGCAGCGTTCTCCTTCGCCTGATGAAGTCCGAGAGTGAAAAGCTGTAAATAGCTTTCAAACCCGGCTGACAGAGGCAGCAAATGGCGGTATAATGTGTTCGTACAAGTATATTTGCTATTCGACTGCCTTGATGGAAGGAGGACTTATGAAACAGTCGAATAACAAAAAATCCCGTGACGTGACCGCTTTTCTCTATGAAAGACTTTCCCGTGACGATAATCTTGAAGGCGAAAGCTACAGCATCGGCAATCAAAAGAAGCTGCTTGCCAAAGTCGCAAAGGAAAAAGGCTACACAAATCTGGTTCATTTCCTGGATGACGGCATTTCCGGCGTGACGATGGACCGCCCCGGCTTCGTGGAAATGATCCGCCAGTTGGAACAGGGAAAAGCCGCCGCCGTCTTTGTCAAAGACCTGTCCCGCCTGGGGCGAAACTACATTGAGGTCGGACGGCTGACGGAAGAATTTTTCCCGGACCATGATATTCGCCTGGTGGCCGTTTCGGATAACATCGACACGGCGGAGGGCGAAAATGAGCTTGCCCCGATCCGCAACCTGTTCAACGAGTGGTATGCCCGCGATATCAGCAAAAAGCGGCGCATCAGCAATAAGATCAAGGGCAATGCCGGTGAGCCGATGGGCCAGCCTCCCTATGGTTACATCAAGGACCCGAACGATCCGAAGCATTGGATCGTGGATGACGAGGCAGCCCAGGTTGTGCGCCGCGTTTACAGCATGACTTTGGAGGGCTTCGGAACAGAGCAGATCGCCACCCAGCTTGAAAAGGATGGTGTCCTGACCCCGCGGGCCTACTGGCTCACGAAGGGCATCAAACGCCCCGGCAAGGGCAAACAGCAGCCGCCTACCAAGTGGAACAGCTCTACCATCACCAAAATTCTCTCCCTGCAGGAATACTGCGGCGACATTCTCAATTTCAAAACTTATTCCAAATCCTACAAGAATAAGAAGCGAATCGACAATGACCGCGAGAATTGGGTGGTGTTCCAGGACGTCCATGAGGCGATCATCGAGCGTGCTGTGTATGAGCAGGTGCAGCAGAAACGGGGCAAAATCCGTAAGCGCCGCACCAACAATGGAGAGCACAATATGTTTTCCGGCCTGTTGGTCTGCGCCGATTGCGGCAGCAACCTTCACTTTCACTTCAATCAGGGCAATCCGGAGATCAAGTATTTCAACTGCTCCAACTACAAGGGCAATCGCGGCACCTGCACCTCTACCCATTATGTCCGTGTGGACTTCCTGGAGGAAGTGGTGCTGGGAGAGATACGGCGCTTAACGAAATTTGCCAGTCTCTATGAGGACGAATTTGTAAAAGCGGTGATCGGTCATTCCCAGCAGGCGGAACAGACAGACCGCAAGCTAAAGGAAAAGGAGCTGAAAACACTCCTTGCCCGCGACGATGAACTGGACGGCCTGTTCGAGCGCATCTATGAGGACAATGTTTCCGGCAAGCTCAGCAACGACCGCTTTGCGAAGATGTCCCGCCGCTATGAGGACGAGCAGAAGGAACTGGCAGAGAAAATAAAAAAGCTCCGCTCCGAGATAGAGAAGCAGAGCAGCCGTTCCATGACAACGGATATGTTTATCGGTCTTGTCCGCAAGTACACCAGGGCGCGAAAACTGACGCCCCGGATGCTGAACGAACTGGTTGAGAAGATTGAAGTGTTCAATGCGGAGAAGATCGACGGCGTATGGGAGCAGCGGCTTCGCATCCACTATAACTGCGTCGGAACGATCGAGATTCCAACGGTGCTGCCCCTGCCGATCCCGGAAGTGTCCGTAAATACAAGAAAAGGCGTAGTCGTAAACTACGCCCCCTGTGAACTCGCTGTATAATCATAACCACCGGCCGTGCCGGTGGTTTGCACTAGCCCCCTTGGGGCATGACC
>OGYM01001789.1_pt1 | contig 15021 bp, 18 predicted proteins | sample 1576491 | NCBI WGS metagenome assembly OGYM01 (sample SAMEA3541515, study PRJEB24748) | human gut metagenome | biome: human gut; feature: human-associated habitat; material: faeces | place: China | collected 2012 | reverse complement strand
GACAGAAAAAGAAATAAAAAGGACTGCTGTTTTGCAGTCCTTAAAAATCAATCCTCTGTATTATACTTTTTCGGCTCGGTTTCATACACATTATTGCCCTTACTGTCAATTGCTACAATGCAAGGAAAATCTTCGACAGTATATCTTCTGACCGCCTCTGTTCCCAAATCTTCGTAACACAGCATTTCTTCTTTTTTAATGCTCTTTGCTATCAAAGCGGCGGCACCGCCGATTGCCGCAAAATACACACAGCCGTTACGGACAATAGCGTCTATTACTTCCTTATTTCTTGCGCCTTTGCCTACCATTCCTTTTAATCCGAGGTCAAGCAATGCAGGTGCGTACTTATCCATTCTATAACTTGATGTAGGGCCTGCAGGGCCTACTGCGTATCCGGGTTTTGCAGGTGCAGGGCCTACATAATAAATTATTTCGCCCTTAATATCTACAGGAAGGTTTTCGCCTTTTTCGATAAGCTCAAAAAGTCTTTTATGTGCCGCATCTCTGCCTGTAAGCATTGTGCCGCTAAGCAAAACGCTTTCGCCTGCTTTTAAATTTTTTATATCTTCATCGCTGAGCGGTAATGTTAATTTTTTAGGCATAGTTCTCTCCCCCTTAAATTTCTGCGCTTGCGTGTCTTGCCGCATGACAGCAAATATTTACCGCAACAGGCATACCTGCGATATGTGTCGGCGAAGTTTCAATATTAACTCCGATTGCTGTTGTAGTTCCGCCAAGACCGGCAGGACCGAATCCCATTTTATTTATGCTTTCGAGCAATTCGTCCTCAAGTTTTGCGTAACGCTCGTCTTCATTGTGTGTGTCAATTGCTCTGAATGTTGCCTTTTTTGCAAGCTGGGCACATCTTTCAAATGTACCGCCGATACCTACGCCTACTACAATAGGTGGGCACGGGTTAGGACCTGCGGTTCTTACAGTATCAAGAATAAATTTTTTTACACCCTCAATTCCGTATGACGGAGTAAGCATTTTTATTGCAGACATATTCTCACTGCCAAAGCCTTTGCCGCCGGCAGTAATTTTTATTTTGTCACCTTTTACAATTCTTGTATGAATAATGGCAGGTGTGTTATCTTTTGTATTTAATCGGTCAAAAACAGGGTCATTTACTACACTTTTTCTCAAGTAGCCGTCCTTATAAGCCTGTCGTACACCCTCGTTTACCGCATCTTCAAAACTGCCGTCCTCAATAACGACCTTATCGCCGTACTCTACAAACAAAATTGCCATACCTGTATCCTGGCAAAGAGGTACTTCTTCCTTTGCGGCAAGTTTGTCATTCTCAATAATCTGAGTAAGCACACTTTTGCCTACTTTTGACTTTTCGTTTTCTCTTGCTTTTTCAAGAGCGGTCATTATATCTTTTCCGATAAAATAATTGCAGTCGAGAAAAAGCTGTTTTACCGTTTCTGTTACGGTTTCAGCCTTAATTTGTCTGATATTCATACTCAAATTCCTTTCGGTGTGATTTATCCGTATCTTTTATTATAAAACTTTTTGTGACTTATTTCAATGAATTTTGACGCTTTATCTAAAGTTGAAGAAAATTATTGTTTTAAGAAAAGTTGTAATTAAATAATTAAATAATTTAGGTCAAGCCTTTGAAAAAGTTGACCAAACTTTTACAATTGATTGGTAAAACATTTAGCTAAGCGTTAATTAATAAACTCCAATATTTTTACGCAAAAAGAACAGCTACTGTCATTACAACAGTAGCTGTCCTTTTTTGGGTATAATAAAGAAAAAACTTGTAATCAATTTTAATCATCTGTTAAGCAGATGTTTTTTATACTGTGCAGGAGTGTAACCGTAAACCTTTTTGCACTGCGTAATGAATGACTTTACATTTGCAAAGCCGTTTTCAAGTGCAGCGGCAGAAACCGTCGAGTTCTTATCAAGCATATCGTTGATTGCATTTTCAAGTCGGAGGTTTGCAAGATACTCCGAAAAGCTCACACGGGTGATGCTTTTGAAGTACTTTGAAAAATAAGACGGAGAAAGATTTACAACCGATGAAATTTCGTTAAGAGGAATTTCACGCTTGTAGTTTTCGTTAATATATGCAATTGCTGTTTTTGCATATGAAAAATCTCTGCGCGGAATAATCGGATTGTTGGTCGCTCTCTTAAAGCAGGTGCAATTCTTCAAGAGCAGATAGTAAATCTTATTGACATGAGCAATTTGAAGAAGTGTGCTGTACTCATCATTGGGATTTGTTTCGGCAATTTCCTGAAGAACTTCAATAAGCTTCTGTTTTGTTTGAGGTGAAACAGAAAGGTCAAAAACAACACTGTCAATTGACTTGCAGAACATTCGCATATATTCAAACGAAAGCTGAATGCACACAAGGCGGACGCTTGTTCCGACAACAGGCCGAACAAGGTGAACATCTTCACTGTTGAAAAGAATAAAATCCCCCTCGTTTACAAGCGTTGTTTCGCCGTTTCTCGGACATTCTGCCTGACCTTCAATCACATAGACAAGCTCAGGCTCTCTGTGCCAATGAAGTTCAGTCTTGTGTGTTTCTGACGAAAGGTTAAGATACATAACCTTTGCAGGTGTGTTTTGGTCATAATTTATTATTTCATATTTATAGTTCAAAATTTTTCACTCCGAATCCCCTATTGTCAAAAATGCAAAATTATTGTATAATAACATAATTATAGCGTGAAAAAGCACGGAAATCTATATAGATATGTTATGATATTATGGACAAATGTTGTATTTGAGGCGATTGTATGGAACAAAATAGTAATTACAGAGTACTGTCAAATGTTTGTGTTTCGTGCGGTGTGAGGATTCCTGATATTGATTTTGAAATCAAACCCGCAATGCGTGAAACCTACGGTCTGTTTCTTGTTACGGCAGGCAAGGGAATTTTTATTATAGACGGCATCGAATATCCCGTGAAAAGGGGTAATTCGGTTATGCTTTTTCCGTATTCAAGCATAAGCGTCAAGATCTATCCGAATATTATGTTTGAATACAAATGGGTTGAACTCACGGGGTTTGAAATTGCCGTAATGATAAGCCGAACCAATTTTTCAAAAAGCCGTCCTGTTGCCCCCGAAATTCCCGTTGAAAGTCTTTTTCAATATTTTGATGTCTGTGATGACAACAGCGACACGGTTTATGCCGCCTGTCGCACCAACGGCAAGGTGCTGATTCTGCTGTCATACTATATTCAGTATTATCCGAGTCGGAAATCAACCGAAACCGACTACATTATGCAGGCGAGAGATTATATAGAAAGAAACTTTCGTGATGTTTCATGTACAGTTAAAAGCGTTGCCGACAAAATCCAGATTGACCGCACTTACCTTTACAGACTTTTTAAGGAAGAAACGGGATTTTCGGTTATCGAGTACATTAACAACTGCCGAATCGGCAGAGCCTGCACAATGCTTAACAACACGGATGTTCAGATTAAGGATGTCGCCCTCTCGGTAGGCTTTTCCGATCAGTTATACTTTTCAAAGGTTTTCAGAAAGCTGAAAGGAATCACCCCTACGGAGTACCGCAAAAAGTATGCAAATGAAACAACATTATAAAACTTTAGTGTTGATTTTTAATGTGAGTTACATTATAATTATTATATAATAATAGCTGATTTAAGATTAGTAATTTGAATAATAACATTTTGCTGATGCCAGCAAAATGTTGCAAAAAAACGAAAATTTTGTATACTTTGCACAAAGGAGGACAGTCATGACTAGTATTGAAAAGTATAGCGACCGAATATTTGAGAACATCAAACAGATTAATGAATATGGTCAAGAATTTTGGTATGCGAGAGAACTTCAGGAAGTGCTTGAATATTCGCAATGGCGAAATTTTTATGAAGCTGTTCAAAGAGCGGCTGTATCATGTGAAAACAGCGGTTATGATATAGACGAACATTTTGAAGAATGCGAAGTTGTAAGAAAGATAGGCAATGGTGCAAATAGAAAAGTAAAAGATATAAAATTATCTCGTTACGCTTGCTATCTAATCGTTATGAACGGTGATCCTCAAAAGGAAATTATATCCCTTGGACAAACTTATTTTGCTGTAAAAACAAGACAACAAGAACTTTCTGAAAATTTTGATTCCTTATCTGAAGATGCAAAAAGATTAGCAATCAGAAATGAATTAAAAAGACATAATTCTATGTTGGCAGATGCAGCGCATGATGCGGGTGTTGTAGAACAAAGGGATTATGCTATATTTCAAAATTATGGATATAAAGGGCTTTACGGTGGACTTGGAGCGAAAGAAATACATAATAAAAAGGGCTTAAAGAAAAGTCAGAAAATTTTGGATTATATGGGTAGCACTGAATTAGCTGCTAATTTATTCCGAGCAACTCAAACTGAAGAAAAACTTAGAAGAGATAATATAAAGGGCAAGCAGGAGGCTAATCAAACCCATTATCATGTTGGCAAAAAAGTCCGTGAAACAATAAAGGAACTTGGCGGTACTATGCCGGAAGATTTGCCCGTACATATTGAGCGCTACAACCACTCGGGGATTCAGGTCGATGAGTTCGGTAGTGAGGTAGAGGTTGCGTTCCAGGTTCGAAGCTACGACGGCATTGATAATTACGTCCGGCGTATGTTCCGCCAAATGGCGGCGTACGTAAAGTTCCTCGGGCGAGTAAGCCGTGAGTGCGTAGGTGCCCGGCAGGTCGGTGATTTCGAAACGATAGCCTCTGTAGGTGCAGTGTCCTCGTTTGGCGTCCACCGTGACGCCGCTGTAGTTGCCGACGTGTTCGTGACCGCCCGAAATAGCGTTGAACAGCGAGGTTTTGCCGCTGTTCGGGTTACCCACCAGTGCGACGTTGATCCGCTTTGAGCTTTGGGCGATGACCTCATGGAGCTGGTCGCCTTCGCGTGTTCCGTTATATTCTTCGCTTATCAGGCCTTCGGCCTCTTCGTTGGTGATAACTACGACCATGTGGGCTTCGCTGCGGCGCAGCGAAACCTCGTAGTCCATGATTTTGTAAACGATCGGGTCGCGCAGCGGGGCATTGAGAACCACTTCGACTTTTTTGCCGCGTACGAACCCCATTTCCATAATTCGGCGGCGGAATCCGCCATGTCCGAGTACTTTGAGAATCGTGGCCGACTGGCCTGTTTTCAAATCCGATAAACGCATGTTCTTTTGCAGAAATTACGGGGCAAAGATAGGGAAATATTTCAGGAACGGACATCCCCATATATGGGGATAATCCGGCTCAGTACGGTTTTTCAGGCTATTTTATGGTTGCGTTGCTTTTGGGGGCGAAAAAATTGGAAATTGAAATTTTTTTATATCTTTGCGACATACATCCAAATTATTATACGTATTATGAAAAATTTAGTTGAAAAAATCAATGCCGAATACGAAGTATTCGTAAGTAATGCCAACGCTCAGGTAGAAAAAGGAAACAAGGCAGCCGGAACCCGCGCACGCAAGGCCGCTCTGGAATTGAGCAAGCTGATGAAGGAGTTCCGGAAGGTTTCCGTCGAAGCTTCGAAATAAGTTTATTACTTTTTTGAAAATGAAGGGTCGCATGGGATACATGCGGCCCTTTGTTATGGGTGTACCTTGGCAATTATATCTTTCGATGTACTATCCGATTATTTGGCCTGTGACCGTGTTTGTAATGCTAACCTCCCCCCCCCTGTTTGAGGAAATTTGGCGTGCTGCATTCCCATAATAACATATAATTTATATAATTCTTCACTGTTCGAACAGGAGCAGACCGTAACCGGCAGAAAATTCGGTATGCGATACAGAGGAATCTCCGGAATATCGAAAAGATTGCGTCTGTTTTTTAGTAGCTTAAATCGATACCGTGCCGGCGGAAATTTTCGAGGTCTTCATCCGACAGGCCGGTTTTCGGGAAAGGAACGGCCAGGTTGTGATCGTTCAGATAGCGGCGCGGTGCCCGGTAGTCGAATGTCGGACTGACCAACGAGTAGGCCGGATCGATGAAGTCGCCTTCGATCGAAGCGATATCGGCCATGCTTTGAAACATGGAGTGGGTTGTGGCCGGTGCGGATTCGTTGTTGCGGGCCGCTTCGACTTTTTCCGGGAATTCCCGTCGATATTCCGGCGAAAACCATCCCAGATTGGCGACATAGAGCTGATAAAAAGTCGTCGTAGGGGAGGCGTGCAAGAAGCGCTCCCGTTCGTCGTCGAGAATATCTTCGCCGTGATCGGCACAGTAGAGCAGCGCCGAGCAGTCGTTTTCGAGCGAGCGGAGATATTCGATCGTCTGCGAGAGGAAGTGGTCCGTATAGTAGATCGAATTGTCGTAGGCATTGACGAGTTTCTCGACGTTCTTTCGGTTGATGGCCACGTTGTCGTCCGGCAGGAAGCGGGCGAATTCACGGGGGTATCGTTGGTGATAGGTGAAATGAGAGCCGTAACAGTGCAGGATGATGAGCAGGTCGTGCTCCGGGTCTTCGGCGATAACCCGTTTCATCGCTTCCAGCAGTTGCATATCGTAACGTGGCTCCGGAAGGTACACCAGGCTGTCTGCATCCTTGGCCAACTTGTCGATCATGGCTCCCTGGGGGCGCTGGTTGGAAAGAAACCAGGTTTTGAAACCAGTCTCCTTGAAGAGTGCCGGAAGCCCCTTGCGACGGTATAGTTCTTCGTGTTGATCGGTTTTTACCGACGAAAGAATCAAGGGCACACTTTTGTGCGTGGTATTGCTCTGTGTGACTGTATTCCGGAATACGACCAGACCCTCTGTGCGGGTCAGACAGGGATTCGTTTCCCTGTGGTAACCGTACAGTTGCCAGTTGGCGGCCCGGGATGCTTCTCCGATTACATAGACGTAAATCTCGCGTTTGGAAGCCTCGGCCGTGCGCCGTGCATGGTATGTGAAATCCTCCGAGGTGTGTTCGAAACGGTACATCTTGCGGAACTCCGAACCGCAAAGACCGATATTATAGAAAACATTGACCGGAAAAATGTCGGTTTTCAATACCCGCTTGTCTTCGCTCACTTTATAGGCCGGGGCCAGGAACAACCCTCCGAGAATGAAGGACGAGAGTCCGATCAGGGCGATATTCTTGCGGGCCGTTTTCGAAAGACAGTGCCTTTGTCCGATGTCGCGTGAGGCGAACCAGAGTAGCGGCAGATAGATGGCGCAGACGATGATGATCGATGGATAGATGTTTGAGAGCAGCTCGCCAGCCTCTTCCGGATTGGTCGTCAGCAGGTTGGTGAACATATCCGTTGCGATGATCGAATTGCCGAACAGGTAGAGCAGTACGATTTGGAAGGCGGCGAGGACGACGAGCGGAAAGGCCAGCCAGATCATGATGCCGGAGCGTTTCAGCACGGCGCTCCACATCAGGTAGAAACCCATCGGGATAAAGAGCGATACTTCGGCCGACCAGATGGAGTACGGCTCCGTATATAGTAATACGAGGTTGGGGATAAGCAGCGTGAGAACGAAGTAGAACGCCAGCAGGATGGACCCTCTGTCGTTATGCTCCTTGAAACTCTCTTTTTTTTCGTGAACTGCCATATCTTTCAGAACGCTTCGTTGATATTGAACAGGAATCCGCTCGTGTGCTTGCCGAATCCGTAATCTACTCGGATATTGATCCGTTTTTTGAATTCCCACCGCAGGCCTATGCCGTAGTTGGGGAGGGTGTACCCCCATTTGAACTTTTCGAACGAGGGAAATACGTTACCCGCACCGCCCCATACGACACAGCCGATACGTCGCCAGATATTCTGCCGGAGTTCGACCTGGAGGGTAATCATATCGTTGTCGTTGTATTGTCCTTCGTAGTAGCCGCGCATACGCTTCGAACCACCCAGGCGGGCTTTCATCAGCCAGGGTGTGCCCGAGGCATTGAATTCGCCGTACAGCTCGGTGGCTACGATACCGCCTTTCCATACCCGATGATAACTGTTCGCCGTGAATATCGCCTGCCAGAGCGATTTGGCGTTCGACCCGAGAAAATCCGGCCGCCAGGTTCCCTTCAGACTTAAATAAAGTCCCTTGTAGGGATTTGGAATGAAATCCCTTGTATCGTACTCCACGATCGCACCGATGCCCGTAGTCGTGTTCTCCGGGTTTTGGCCCTCGATATATTCCGGCCGGGTGAACTTGATGCCCCGGCTGTTGCGGAAATTGACAGAGGCGCCGATGAACATATTGGGTACGACCTGATAGAGGTATCTTACGTCCACATCGTAGCGTTTTTCGACGTACGACCCTTTGGGATTATTCGCTCCGGCCGAATAGCCGATACCCCAGTAGTCGGTCGGCTGCGAGTAGAAGGAGAGCTTGTACGAAATTCGGTGGCGATTGTGGCTGAATATGTTGTTACCGTTGATTCCCACCATGTAGAATCCTGTCGTACCGCCCGTGATGAATGCCGTGATGTCCGACGGCGGTGTCAGTGAATCCGTGCGGTCAAGGCGGTAAAGACCTGCAGCCATAACCGCGAGGCTGAATTGAGTGTCTTTCGAATAACTCGGCCCTCCGATGAAGGTGAAGTCGATCTTTTTTTCGAAAGTTTTGTCCGTGCTCGACTCTCCGAAGTAATCGATAAGCCGCCGCCAGAACGATTTTTTCTTCGGGGCGGCGGCCAGGGTGTCCGACGGCTGTGATGCAGGGATCGAATCCGTCTGCAACGGGGTGTAACTATACCGAATCGTATCGTTTTCTCCGATATACACCTTATTATCTTGTGCATACAGAGGCGATGCGAAGAGTAGCAATCCGCAAAAGACCGTCAGGAATTTCGACATGGAGAAGTCTTATCTGTACTTCTGTACGACTTGATAAAACTCTTTTTTATCGGCATCGGAGAGAGGACCCTTGCGCATAAACACCAGGTCGCCCTCCTTGCTGACCAGCAGCAGGACGAACATATTGTTGCAGTCGCCCAATTGCCAGGCATCGCGCAGGGTATTGTTTTGATCGGCCAGTACCGTAGCGCCGTTGGAGGCTGTGCGTTTGCGAGCCATGTTGCGAGCCATACCGTTGGGAATCATCGGAGCGTCTTTCAGGTTCATTACCCCGAAACCGAACAGGTTTTCGCCTTCCACCCGGTGATTTTCCTCCATATCCGTTGTGAAATCCTCGTTCTGTTTGTGGTGGTCGGGGTCGATATAGAAGATCATCAGGTTTTTCTCACCCCAGTAAGGGAGCTGCGTAGGGTCGCCGTTCAGATCGAGTAACGTAACGTCGGATACCTTGCGGGGAAGAGACGACTGTGCGGATACGGCAACCGACATACCAAGCAACGGCAGTAAAAGAAGCCATAGTTTCAGTTTCATACTTATTACATTTTAGGAGATTGGTAGGCGCAAAGATACGAAATTATTTTTTTGTTGAATCTTCTATTCGTCGGGAAGAGTTGCGGGTTCGTTGAGACTTCGCTCTTTTGGCCGAAGCCAGGGCGTCGAGCGAATAGACTCCGCCGCCCGAAATTACCAGGGCTACCTGGATTCCCAGATAGACGAACAGCAGTTCGGAGGTTCCGAATCCTTTGCCGGGGAAGAGGAATAACAGCGAGATGAGCAGACTGGCGGCCATGATCGCGGCGGACAGGCGGACTTTGTAGCCCAGCATGAGCGAAATGGCGCACAACACTTCGATCGTGGCGATCGCAACGAAAATGAAAGCGCTGCCGAATATTCCCCACGACGGGTAATAGTTGATAATTTCATTGTAGGCCTGCATTTTGCCTACGTTATGCAGGAGAATGATCGTACCGATGAACAGACGCAGATAGAGAATCGCCCAATCGGCTCCTTCGTGGCTTTTGAACCAGGTTTGCAGTTTATTTTCCATATGTATAACTAATTCCGATTGAAAAAATACAAGCAATTCGTATTCCAAAAAATCATTTTGTGTGTTCAGCGCAGGTAATTCTGCCTGATCGGATGATTTTTCGGTGTTTTTGAGGAGAAAAATCCCGAGTGGGACAGCGAGTCGAATATCGCGGGTTTTCGATGTTTGCGGATCGAGGGATAAATACGATCCATAACAGGGGTGTGGTCGAGCCGCAAAGAGTCTTTTCATTCCGAACGACAGAGAGTCGGGAAATCCGTAATTCGGGTTATAGATTCCGTAATTCATATACTGACCGGCAAGTGGGGCCTGTGTAACTTTGCCTTGTAAAAAATATGAATCGTATGAATATATTGGAAAGAATGAGGGCGGGGGAATTGATTTTCGATACCGACCCTGAATATCCGTCGCTCTATGCAGAATTCGAGAAGACGATGAAGTTGGTGGCTCAACTCAATAGCGGTTACCATACACCGGAAGAGATAAGGGATCTGCTCGGCCGTATTTGGGGACAGCCATTGGACGAATCGGTACGTATGTTTCCGCCGTTCTATACCAACTTCGGTAAGTTTACCCGTGTCGGCAGGGGTGTGTTCATAAATTTCGGTTGTACCTTCCTCGACCGGGGCGGTATTACACTGGAAGACGGTGTGTTCATAGGGCCGGGAGTGCTGCTCGTTACTGAAAACCACCCGGAGCAACCGGCCGTTCGGCGTAACGTATATGCCAAACCCATTGTCGTCGGGCACGGTGTCTGGATAGGTGCGGGAGCTGTCATATTGCCCGGCGTGACGATCGGCGAGCATGCCGTCGTGGGAGCCGGAGCCATCGTAACCAAGGACGTGCCTGCCGGGGTAATCGTGGCCGGCAATCCGGCTCGTATCGTGAGAAGTATAAAAACGGAATAAAATTAAGTTTTATGAAAATCGGAATAATTGCGGCGGCATTGGCGTTTGTCGGTCTTTCCGCCGTTGCACAGACAAACCAAAAAACGAATATGGATATGAAAAAGTTGGAACTGGTACAGGAGTGGGATAAGACGTTCCCGAAGAGCGACAAGGTCGAGCATAGCAAGGTGGTTTTCGTAAATCGCTTCGGTGTAACGCTCGCCGCCGATATGTATGTCCCAAAAGAGGTTGTCGGCAAGTTGTCGGCCGTCGCCGTAAGTGGACCGTTCGGAGCCGTGAAGGAACAATCGTCGGGGCTTTATGCACAGGCGCTTGCCGAACGCGGTTTCCTTACCATCGCTTTCGATCCGTCGTTCACGGGGGAGAGCGGCGGTGTGCCCCGCAACGTGGCTTCGCCCGACATCAATACGGAAGATTTCAGCGCAGCGGTCGATTTTCTCGCCAACGAAGACCGTGTGGATCCGGAACGTATCGGGATCCTCGGTATATGCGGCTGGGGTGGTTTTGCCATCAACGCTGCCGCTAACGACACGCGCATCAAGGTTACCGTCGCATCTACTATGTACGATATCAGCCGTTGTACGGCCAACGGATATTTCGACCAGGCGGACAACGCCGACGCACGTTATGAGATGCGCCGCCGGCTCAATGCCCAGCGCACCGAAGATTATCGGAACGGTTCGTATGTCCGTGCAGGAGGGGTGGTCGATCCGGTTCCGGCCGATGCGCCGCAGTTTGTACGCGATTATCATGCTTATTACAAAACTTCCCGAGGTTATCACGCCCGTTCGCTCAATTCCACGCAGGGGTGGAATGCGACCTCCAACCTCGCTTTTTTGAATGCACCTATCCTTGCCTATGCCGCAGAGATTCGCAGTGCAGTGATGGTGGTACACGGTGAGAAGGCTCATTCTCGCTATATGGGAGAGGACGCTTTCAAGAAATTGCAAGGCGACAACAAACGATTGCTCATCGTACCCGGTGCCAATCATACCGACCTTTACGACAAGATGGAGATAATCCCGTTCGACGAAATAGCAGCATTTTATCGGGAGTATTTGAAGTAAGCGTAGCGCTCGATAGATACAATAGTAAAAGCCTGCGATCTGTTCGCAGGCTTTTCATATTTCGGTTACGCATGTAAATACTTCGCCTCGGCAAAATGCAAATAAAATTTGCTTTTGCGCTCGGCTTAATCGTATCTTTGCACAATTGTTGAGCGTATCGATTGTAAAATGCCTGTGAGCTGATTTTTTTTGTGATTATAATTTGTTGATTATGAGTGATAAGTATAAGATACTGTTCGTTTGCCTCGGAAATATCTGCCGCTCTCCGGCGGCCGAAGGCATCTTCCGGCAAATGGTCGAAAAACGGGGGCTGGGGGAGAAGTTGGAGGCGGATTCCGCCGGAACCTATGCCGGACACACCGGCGAACAACCCGATTCCCGCATGCGGAATGCGGCCTATGCCCGGGGGTATCTGCTGACGCACCGGGCCCGGCAGGTGCGGTTGCGGGATTTCGAGGAGTTCGATCGCATCGTGGCGATGGACGATACCAATTACCATAATCTTTATCGTCTGGCCCCTTCCCGTGAAGCGGGAAACCGTATTTACAGGATGTCTGAATTTTTCCGGGAACATCCGAAATGGACCCATGTGCCAGACCCCTACTACGAAGGGCATGAAGGGTTCGAGCTGGTGCTCGATATGCTCGAGGACGGCTGCCGCACGCTGCTCGACGAGTTGGAGAAGAGGTAGCTCGAAATCGCAGAGAACGAAAAAGAGTGCATTGAAAAATGCACTCTTTTTCGTCGAATCGAGTCTGTATGCCGGTGCGATCCGGAATATTTGGTCCGTCGGACGTCCGAATCAGAAGTAAAGTCCAACTCCCACCTGGTAGGTGTTGCGCCAGGGGCACTTCTTGGCGGCGAACAGGTAGGAGAAATCGAGCTCCAGATGCATGAACCGCAGTCCCGCACCGATCGTACCGTAGTCGTATCCGTGGCTGTCGGCGACGTGGTAGCCGCCGCGGACAGCGATCATCTGCATCAGCACATACTCCACGCCGATGCCCATCCCGAAGGACTTGTTCTCCGAGGAAGAGTAGCGGTAGCCCAGATCGACCGAAGCTTCGAGCGAATGGGAATCCCGGATCGGGGCGAAGAGCGAACCGCCGACACTGAATTTGGTGGGCAGGTCGTAATTCGAATCGTCGAACGTGAAGCCGAAGTCGGAGATTTTCGCACCCGCACTCACCCAGGCGCCTTCGAGCATCCGGTTAAGCGGAATCCGCGCGTATGCCGCGACATCGAACCCGAGGGCGTTGTTCGTGAACAGTTCTCCGTACGAGGAGCGGATGTAGCGGGCCGTCACCGACAGACCCAGATAGCGGCCGATCCGATAGCTGTAGGCCAGATCCGCCGAAACGCTGAGCGGCCGGAACGCTTCGATGCCGACGATTGGGTTATTATTCTCGTCTTTGGGAATGAAAGGGTAGTCCTCGTCGTCCGGACTGAGCTTCGGCTCCCGGTAAAAACGGGTGCCGAACGAGATCGAATGTTTGTGGTTGAAGGAGTAGAATCCGCCGAAGGCCATCAGGTCGTAGCCCTTTTTCACGTCGCGCATCCAGGGCGAGTAGGAGAATCCCACCTCGAACAGGTTGTGGCTGAAGAGCGACGAGGCCGCGTTCTGGAATACGGAGTAAGCTCCGCCGGTAGTCGCTACCGAAGCGTTGGCCATACCCGCTGTGCGGACATCGGGGTTGATCGTCAGGAACTCCTGAGCCGATGCCGCCGCTGTGCCCGACAGGAGGATTATTGCGAGAATGAAGATCTTTTTCATAATTTGTAACGTCTGTTTTTAGCGTTTGACTATGGTGCGGGTAATTTGAATGCCGTTGTAGGTTACTTGTACCAGATAGGTTCCCGAAGCGAGTCCCGATACGTCGAGTTTGACAGGTTCCTCGTTGATAAGTCCAAGTGTTATGTTCATTACCTCCGTTCCCATTGAGTTACGGATACGGATCGTGCTTTCTCCCGAGTAGTTCGGCAGTATGTTCAGTACGTCGGTACATGGGTTGGGGTAAAAGTCCATTGAAATACCGGTCGGATTGTCTCCCTTGCTAACGGTATAGGCAATGGTTCGTTTTGCTGTCTTTGTTCCGTTCATAGCCAGCAATTCTGCCGTATAGCTTCCTGCTGCGTATTGCGATGCGTCAATGGTCAGCGTGACTACGTCACCGTCGATCGACTTCGCGATCTTGCCCGAGGGGTCGTCCAGACGCCATTCCATGTAGCCGGCCAGCGTATATTGCAGCGTTTTCCGTTCGGAGGCGCCGAGCGTGAAGGTGTCGTTCTGTCCTGTGGCTGGCGTGATCGTCGGCTGGTCGGAAACGGGCGGCACCTCGCCCGAATCCAGGGCTGCACCCGCATCGACGAGCTTGCCGATTTTTCCGGCATAGGTCCCCCGACCATTGTATATTGGTCCCTGATAGCTGTCGATGTCGCGTGCTGTCGAGAAAAGCTTCTCTTTGAGCTGTTTGTTCGTGAATCCTGGTGCCCCGAATTGCGAAACGATCAGGGCCGCAACACCCGATACGTGGGGGCAGGCCATCGAGGTCCCCTGCATGTAGCCATACCCGAGAGTCTCCGAGACGTAGTCGATCGTGTGGGTCTCCACCTCTCCTCTGAAATTTGTATAGACGAAAGTCATCCCGTTTTGCAGGTCGGTCGGAAGCGTGCTCAGGTTATAACCTTCGTTATAATGGATATACGAATGGCAAGTTTATAGCCTTGCTGTTTCAATTCCTTCAGACGATTGACATACATTTCAATCGGCGGAATGGTATTATCGATCAAAAGTACGATTTTTTCATGAGGTGCATCGCACTGCTCCGGAATATCCGCAAAAATAGAAATATTGGTGATCGGTACAAAAATCTCTTTTCCCTGAGACAATGTATCGATTCCCATCTTTTGGATCAATTCCAATCCGGTGATCTGTGATGCCCCATCAAATTGTGCTGTCCCAAGCAGCAACGGATTCAACAGGTAATTTTCTCTCTGAGTAAAAAAGGAATAGGCACATACGGCCATATTTTCATCAAAAAGCGGTACTAATGTAAGCAGCATATTTTTACCTCCCAATTATCTATATTATACCGATTCCGACAAGACTTTACAAGTGGTACTATCAGCACAGAGATGTTGTAAATAGAGAGTTAGTTGAATACATTGACAAAATCCACGAACTCCCGGAGCATGCGATACACATGTCTCGATGTAAGGTCTCCGGATGTGA
>OGYM01001780.1_pt1 | contig 15077 bp, 9 predicted proteins | sample 1576491 | NCBI WGS metagenome assembly OGYM01 (sample SAMEA3541515, study PRJEB24748) | human gut metagenome | biome: human gut; feature: human-associated habitat; material: faeces | place: China | collected 2012 | reverse complement strand
TTTTGTTCGTTCAACATTCAGATAAATCGGATTTTTCTCTAATGTATTCTTTCCTGTAAACGCCTTTTTAGCATTTCCACTGTATTCGTTGATACGTTTAAGCAATGCTTCACGAATGGCAGGACTACTCACTTTGTTTATCGTAGCTTCGTCTAACGCAGCTCCAACTTTCACCATTTTTATTATAGGGCGCATCTTTGTGCCGTAGATAGTTGAGTTGTGCAATGGTCCACGCGGTGTAAGTTGAATCTTTTTTATTATTCCGTGCTTTGTTTTTATCTTGTTTACATTCTGTGTCATTACCTTGTTTTTCGCCTTAATCGAAACTAAAATTGCGCTAAGATGGCGTTTTGCTTCTGCACGAAATTCATTGACAGGGATAGGAGCGTTGAAGCGGAGCTTGCCCTCTTCGTAATGCAACTCTTTATTTTCTATTGCATAAATGCTGTCGCCTTTATTGCTTCGTGCGTTAAGGTTGTTCAGATACTGAATGAAAGAAGGCTTTGTAAAGGCTATTGTCAGTGCGTCCATTGCGTGGTGGCGATGGTCGTTGCGCTTTGTCCAGTCTTTTATGCGTTTGATTTTCCTTCCATCTCTGTCTTCAACTATTTCAGTTAAGCCTAATTTTTCATACTTCTCAAAGTTCAGTTCTTTCATAACGTCTACTAATTGCCAATCTTCACGCAGGCGATTGGTTATTTCTCCTGTCGTTGGTGTAACGGTTCTTACCAAATCACCCAAGATTTCGCACGCTTTCTTTGCTATGTATTGTGTATTGCGAAGGTCGCGTTCGATAAAGCCTGAAGGAATATCAGTTTCAGCCATCAATAGCTTATTGTATTTTGCCTTGCTTATAACATCATTATCTAAAAGCATATCAAGTTTCTTTTTATATGCTTCAGCACCTTCCTCGCCATACTTTTCTTTAATGAAATCGAAGGCTGTTTTACTGCTTTTGGCAAGATTTATATCGCGTGCTTCAAGTGTTTTGTTTGAGAAAGAATCGTCAAACAAGCGTGCTTTCGGAATGATATGCTCAATATCAAAGTCTTTAGAGAAGAGCTTGTCTTTAGGAATGTATGTATCTGAATACAGCGTCTTAAAGCCGTTCGGTTTAAGTTCTTCGTACAGTTTATATTTTATAATGTCGTTTCTACTGATGTATGAAAGTGCAAATTCCTTTTCGAGAATTTCACGAATACGTTGGTTTTCAGCATTACCTTGACTGATTGCGCGTGTGCGGCTCTCTCGTTCGATAGCACTGCTCTTTAGTTCGCGCGCCATTTCTATTCTTATTTCGTCGGGCTTTCCGTATTCGTCAATGATTGCGTTGATAACATTAATCATCTGATTGAGGATTTTCTCAACGACAGGATTGCGCAAACTGTTCTTTGGCAACAGTTCCAACCTTTCCTTATAAACCTTTTGGTCTAACTCTTCTTTCGTGAGCGAGTGGCGTGAATGATTATAACCTGCGTATGCACACGCTTGGCTGTAATCGTTTCCTGCTTGAAGATAAGGCAGTATTTCGCGCATTGCTTTCACGCTGAGATTGCCATAATCCTCTTCAAAAACAACATCGCAAAGCACGGTAGCATATTCTTCAGGGAAGCCAAATGTTGTTTCCAACTTTCTTAATAATGCTTCGTTGCCTGTTCGCGAGTTGTCGCTTTCGTAAGAATACAACAAATGCCAAAGCTGATACATAGGTTGTTTCTCCAACTCGTGCTTTTCTAACGATGGGTTGAAATTGAGAATTTCGGTATTGAAACCTAAGTTCTTGAAAATGGTGGAAACGTAATGGCGAATCTCGGAAGCCTTTATCTTTTTGAAATCGCATTCTTCGTGTCCCGTCAGCGTTATGATACGATTGTAGCAATCGAAGAGAATGGCTTGCGTGCGGTTCCCTTCCAATTCCCTATAGTTCAAGTCCCATTGCTTGCCTTTCTTGTTCAGTATTTTCAGAGCTTCGGTCTTGCTTAGTTTCGCTTTAATGCTTAGCTCTTCATACAGCAAGTTTCTTTCGTCTTCATCGAGCGGACGCTTTTCGTTCGTATCGTTATCAATGAGCAGAACATTGTTTAAGTTTTGCCAAATTCTAAATTCTTGGAATACTGGCGATGACTTTGGGGCAACTTTCGGACCTATTGTTATTTCCTTTTCCTTGCCATCAATTGTCGCTTTTACTTTGCGTTGCTCAAGTTCGCAAACAGAAATAAGACTTTTCTTGCTCTTCAATGGGCGTTGATAAAAGATGATAATATCTCTTATTTCCTGCTTCAGCTCTGGCGTTAGCTGCTTGTGGAAAGTGGCTTGCGTTTCCCAAATCTTCTCAAATTCGTCTAAATAGTCTTGGCGATAGAAAGGTTTGTTCTTTATGCTGATATGCGGATTTTCTTCTAACGAAGCCCAGAGATATTGTCCAACCGTCTGTTTGTTGAAATAAAGTTCCTTGCTTCTGTCGCTGATAGCACCGAGCAGTCCGCTTGTATTGGCTATTTGTCCTTTCAAATCGCTGATAACAAAGGCTAAAACCTCTTTATCAACTTGTTGCTTTAACGCCTCAACCCTCCATTTCAAAGGCTGCAATTTTCTGTCTAAACCTTTTAAGTCGGCAGAATAAATACCATATTTGCCAAGGAAAATCTTGCTTGTATTGGTTTTTGTCTTGCCTTCTAACTGTTGTTTAAATTCGTCTGTGAGTATCTCGGGATAATACTTTTTCTGCTCGTCCCATATTCTTTCCAACTCTGCGTTTAGGTCGGAACGATAGTAGCCTTGCGTAAACTTCTTGCCTTTATTAAGCAGCTGAAGTGAATATTCTGCAGGAGTTAGGTGTTCTTCGTAGAGCTTTTTGGCAATGGTCATACCATCGAAAAGCTGTCCGTCTTCCTTGTTGTTTGCTTTTCGGTTACTTTTATAGCCACGTTTTTTGTTCAGCATAAACAAGACGCGGGCGAACTCGTGCAACGATATTTCTTCTTCCGCTGCTTTTGCGCGAAGCTTATAAGTTTCAAAGGTAGAGGCTTTGCCTTCCTCGTACATTGCTTCGGTGCCTAACCAACCTTGTTTTTGCAGACAGTCGTGAAGGTTTTGTCTGCGAAGTTTATAACGTTGAAGGTTTATTCTTGCGCCATGACACAACTGCCTGTCAGCATTGGTCGTTATGGCTTTTCCCTTTTCAAAGTTGCTTTTTTCGTCTACGGTTAGCGGATTTACTCTTACACCCAAACGAACAATAGAAGATGCTTCGTTGTTGTTCTCGGCTTCGTTTACCAAAGCCCAACCTATACTCGTGGTTCCTAAATCTAATCCTAATATTCTTTTCATATTAATAAGGTTATTTTGATATTTTGTGTAAAGTTACAAAAAATATTTTAATTCAGGGAAAATTAATTTGAAAAAAACTTGCACGTTATTTAATAAACCCTTATCTTTGCATTACTAATTTTAAAGTATTCACAATAAGGATTTTTCCGTTGTGAGAACATTAGGTTGCCTCGTCCTTATAACGGGGCTTTTTTTATGTCTGCATTTTAGCTTTCGTGAGCAATGTAGTAGGTTCAATAGATTTTTTGTGGTTGCACAATGGTAATTCTTTGTTTCTAAACTTTTGTTAAAACAGCTCCGTAATAGTTAAAATTCAGAACCTCAACTTTGGAATTACGGGCACTTTTCTGCACTTTAAATTATTTATTTGCAAATAACGCCATTATTTGCGTGCTACCATAAGTGCTTTGTTTATAGCTTCTTACAAGCTTATAGGGTAGTGTTGTGCAACGAAACCATACCTTTTATGTTGCAAAACGAACATTTTTATTCGTATATAGGCTATATTTTGCGCTCCGTCATCATCTTTTTGCTCTGTAAAAGAGCCGTTCTTGCAATCCAAAAGTGCCGCTTTTGCACGGTAAAACCTATTGTTTTGCATTGCAAAAGCGTCGCTTTCACTTTTCAATCCCTATTTTCTTGCCCTCTTTTTCTCTATTTCACCCTTTCCGCTTGTGTTAAATTTATAACCCCATTTACTTGATTTTAGAACAATAAATCGGAATACCTCTGTTGCTATTATTTTGATGTATGGAATAGATTGTGGGTTGTTTTTCAGCACTACTGTTGTTCTGTCAAAATAAATATAGTATCTTTGCAAATGCAATACTTAAAATCGGATATAATAAAGCGATACAATCCTCGTGGATAATAGGTGGTTCAATGGGTTGAAGTAACCGAACGCGTGTTAATATGAACCCGAAGAGAAGGTGTTGGCAGCATTATCCAACCGTATGATTCGGATTTTCCACGTGTGGAAGAGCCAAGAATTAGGATGGGGGACGTAAGGACTGCACTTTATCACTCTTTTTATTATTGATGATAAATAAATCGTAATTAACTTTAGTTTTGTACTATAAAACATTATACTATGGCTGTATTGGCTTTTCTTTACTTTATATTCCTTTTTGTTCTCGCACAATTTATAGTATGTGGGCAAGGATTTTATGTTAAGCTGATTTACGTATTAATTTCCATGGCTGCACCGCTTATGGGGCCTCTCTTTTTGGCTTATAATTACTCATCGCATTCAAGAGGCGTAGCGGTACGTATCACTTTGGTTGCGCATGTCTTTGCTGCCTGCTTGTTGGTTTTGCCGTTAGGTTGTGTTTGATTGTAAGTATTATGTTGTATAAGCGCATAAAAAAACTCTGTGCAAAGCTGCACAGAGTTTTTTATGATTTATGTATGATAAGGTTTTCGCCTTACTTTACCTTTTCTTCTGAATCGAGCATGTGCTCTGGAGAAAGAATCTTGTCGAGTTGTTCCTTTGTGAGGACACCGTTCTTGAGCACGAGGTCGTAAACAGAACCGCCAGTTTCGAGTGCTTCCTTGGCAATCTTCGTGCTGTTCTTGTAGCCAATGTATGGGTTAAGAGCAGTTACGATACCGATAGAGTTCTTTACGGTAGCTGCGTTGTGCTCGCTGTTTACGGTGATGCCATCGATGCACTTCTCGCGGAGAGTGTCGAAAGCCTCGCCCAACCATGTAATGTCTTCCACCAAGCACTGCATGATGATAGGCTCCATAACGTTCAACTGCAACTGTCCAGCTTCTGCTGCGAGTGTTACGGTTGTGTCGTTGCCAATCACCTTGAAGCAAGTCTGGTTGGTGATTTCAGGGATAACAGGGTTCACTTTACCCGGCATGATGCTTGAACCCGGTGCCATTGGAGGAAGATTAATCTCGTGGAGACCGCAGCGAGGACCAGAAGCCATAAGACGGAGGTCGTTGCAAATCTTAGAAAGCTTGATAGCCAAACGCTTCATTGCGCCACTATAATTCACGAGGTCGGTTGTATCAGGGGTTGCTGCAACGAGGTCTTCGCTTGCTCTGAATGGCATACCTGTGAACTCGCTGAGTTTCCTTGCGCAAACTTCAGGGAAGCCTGGTGCTGCATTCAAGCCAGTACCGATTGCAGTACCACCCATATTGATTTCGAGGAACATTTCTGCACTCTTGTTCAAGTTGGCGATTTCAGCTTCGAGCAGGTTGGCGAATGCGTTGAATTCCTGACCGCTTGTCATAGGAACAGCGTCTTGGAGCTGTGTACGACCCATCTTGATGTCCTTCTTGAACTCTTCTGCCTTCTTGCGGAAAGAAGCAACAAGCTTTGCCAATTTCTCGACAAACGTCTTGTTCATACGGATTAGAGCCAAGTGGATAGCCGAAGGATATGCGTCGTTTGTAGACTGACCGCAGTTGGCGTGGTCGTTAGGAGCGCAGTATTTGTGCTCGCCTTTCTGATGACCGAGTATTTCGCAAGCACGGTTAGCAATAACTTCGTTGGCGTTCATATTCACCGAAGTACCTGCACCGCCCTGTACCATGTCGGTAACAAAGTCTTCGTGGAATTTACCGTCGATGATTTCGCGGCAAGCCTGTGCCATAGCATCGCAGATTTCGTCGTTGATTTCGCCCAGCTCGCGGTTTGTTTCAACAGCAGCCAACTTAACGTAAGCCATTGCGATAACGTAGTCAGGGTAGTCGCACATTCTCTTTCCAGAGATATGGTAGTTGTTCACTGCACGCTGTGTCTGCACACCGTAGTATGCGTTAGCTGGTACTTGAAGCTCGCCCAAGAGGTCGCTTTCAATACGGAATTCTTTGTTGTTTGTCTCGTTTGCCATATTGTATGCAAATTTTATTAATTAGATATTGTGTTTAAGTTCGTTGTACTCTGTCTTTTTCACAGATAGAATAGTGCTGGTAAGAAGTTGTCTACAGTTCAGTCTTCCATCTTTGCTTAACAATGCAAATGTAGCAAATTATTAGTTGGTGGGGGAAGTTTTAGTGCGAAACATTTTAAAGTTAGCAATATTTAACGAATGATTTAAAAGACGCAAAACCACCATTCTGTACGCATTATCTTACGTCTGAGAAACTAATCGTTTCGTTTCAGGCAGAAAACATCGCATTCAGGCTCTCCAAACGTAATATTGTTTGACTTTATGTTAATACTTCGTCCATTGTCATAAAGTAAAATAGTGTGTGCGGAACAAGACAGATTCTCCCTTTCAAACGTTTTCCATTCAGCAAAAAACAGCGCAAAACGAGTAGATTTTGGGCTGTTTTCAGACGTTTTTCAGCACTTTTGTAAGTGTTTGATAATTAATGATATACAAAATTATCTGACCATCTTGAAAAAATGTCCGTACTTTTTAATAAAAACGTCCGTACTTTTTTTCGAAAATGTCCGTACTTTTTTCACAGAACATACAGACATTTTTCTTAAAACATACATATGTTCCATAAATAATATAATATTGTACCATTAAAAATATACTGACTAATTAAATAGAATATTCGGAAGATATCAGTATAAGATTATAATCTTTTGTTAAGAAATTTCTGTGTTTTATTTTGACAATTCGAGACTTTTTCGTAATTTTGCGCTCGGCGCATACAAGAGGCGAGTGAAGTGTACGAGCCTTCTGAACGGTGCGCTATATTTCATTAACCATAAATTTATTTACTATGGACTACTCATTAAATAAACGTAAAATGAGTTTTGGGGCGAACAAAGGCAAGCAATTGTATGTAGCCAGCCCTGTTTGCCAGAAACAACGTGTGAATTTCGACAAACTTTGTGAGATTATGGCGGAAGACTCTACCGTAGGACAAGCTGACATTGCAGCCGTTTTCTACAAATTCCGCACAGTGTTGAACCGTCTTTGCTCGCAGGGAAGCATCGTGGACGCAGGACCGCTCGGCTCCTTCCGCCCCACATTCACCTCGAAAGCCGTGGAGAAGGAAGAGGACTTCAAGCCTTCTACACACATCACGAAGACGCAGGTTCTGTTTACGCCAAGTCCCGATTTCCGGACACTGCACGGAGTAGAGTTCTTCAAAGTGCCTGCACAGCCGAAAACGAAGGGCAAGAAGAAGCCTGAAGGTGGCGGGGAAGAGCATCCATAAAAACAGTTCAAAGAGGGGCAAAGTCTGATATCAAGAGAGTAGAATATCTAATTTGATCCTCTGAAAGTAGTAGAAAGAGCCCTATCAGAACTCAAAACGAGTATTTGATAGGGCTTTTAGTGTGCTGGATTAATACCATGATATACCATTTAAAGAAACATTGTAACATCCGATATGTTATCTTTATTTCTTAAATTATTTAAAAAAAATAGTTAAATGAAAAATCTTTTATTTAACTTTGCGGCCGATATTTAATTCACAAATCATTAACATAAAAAATTATGAAAAAAGAAACTATGAAAAAGATTTTGTTCTTACTGTTAATCCTTGGTATTTATTCGTGCCAAGATAGTGAAATAACAGAAGTAACACAAAAAACTATTACTGAAAAGCAAAGCGAATCAGATTTTTTAGTTTTTAGAACTAAAGGAGAACTCCAAAGTTCTATTCAAACTCTAAAAAGACTCAAAGATTCCCAAGTTAAGGATTTTGCAACAACACGAGCAGCTATATCTGTTCCTATTCCTGACAGTTTTCAGTCTTTATTAGAAAGTAATAGAGAAAAATGCTTGTCTAAATTAACAGCTGCACAATTAGATATAATAAAAAAAGATCCTGACCAATTGGAGTTTTGCTTATCTGATTCTGTTATTGCAGATTATGAGTTTGCGCAACTTCTAAATGCAAATAGAATGATACAAGTAGAAGGAATAGTTTATAGATATTTCCCTAATTGTGTTGTATATACAAAAGCAAGAAATGCAAAAGCATTAAAGAACCTTCCTGAACAACTTAAACCAGCTGAAAAAGAATCAGAATTGCGTATAAGTAGCGACCCTGAAGAAATTATGACTATCATACGTAATAAATACAAAGAAGAAGAAGCTACAACCGAAACAAATCACTCAAAAGGAGATTACGATGGGGACGGATTACAACTGGGAAATGGAGTAATAATACCTTTGGATAATATTCGTGACGTAGATTATAATTCCAATGGAGATGGTGGTTGGCTTCATAAAATGTGGAATGGAATTTGGGGAAGAAATGTATTGGCAATTAAAAAGATTAATGAATATAAGCGTCTTCGTTTAGGTTTCTATGATCAGCATTACATAGTATATGCAAATATTGGTGCTGAATTAAAAATGCAGAAGAAAGTTTGTGGAATTTGGTGGAATTGTAGAGCAAATGAAATGCGAATCGGTTGGTCGGCTATAGAAATGAAAACTACCTTTAGCAAGCCTTTTATAAAAATCCTTAAACCAGAACTTTCAATGCAACCAAATATAATAAATAATAACGATATTTATCCTCCTTTTATAAATTCAGGGTTTCCATTTAAAAATGAAGATCAAGTTTTATTACATTTACCCTTAGTATCTTATGATCTTAAAATAAAAGATATTAATTCTTTTCTTCAACATGGTATACAAGAAGCACTCAAGAAAGCTAAAGAAAGAGTTACGGATATTAATAATCCTTCTGGCAAATTTGGTATTTATAGTGCAGATGATAATGTTTTTTATGCTGTTTGTGGTAGTGATGAAAAATCGAAACAAAATACTAGAACATTTGAGCATAAATTTTATAGGCAAAACTTCCCTGGTTCAATTAAAATAGGTTTTTCTTATGGCGGAGGAGATATTAAGGTTACAGAGCTAGAAATTGACAAGGGCGTTAATGTAAAGTTGGGTAGAGGTATCGTTTATGGTGCTATTAAATATAGAGGAAAATGGTTTGCTGCTCGTATTACTAAAGAAGATGTTGAATAATAATATTAATTATATAAATTATTATACTTTATGACAAGATTATTTTGTTTGAAATCGGTAGCCATTCTGTTTTCATTGATACTGTTTCAATCAATGGATGCTGAGGCGCAGTGCAAGTTTCACGTTGATTTAGACTACCATTACTATTTCGGATTGGCTGAAAAAGTAAGTATAAATCGGCACACAGACACTCGGAGTGATTATAAAATGGGTGGAAACTCGCTGACCTTAGCAGCACGCTACGATGTACACCCTAAAGTTTCAGTGGGAGCAGGCTTTGGTCTTTCAAGATATACTCAAGGATATGTCAATACGCTTCCTGTCTATGTAACGTTAAGGTATAAGCCCATCGAAAAGATGAAAGATGCTTATGTATTTACAGACTTGGGATATGGCATAGACAGCGAGGAAGATGATTTCACGCCGGGCGTATTGTTCAATCTTGGTGTAGGATATACAAAGATGTTTGCAAAGCATTTCGGTGTAAACTTTCAGTTGGGCTACAACCTGAAGCAGTTTAAATACACGCATTCGAATATACCCAACTTGGAAGCAACGCGCCATTCTGTGATATTTGGTCTTGGTCTTACGTTTTAAGTAGCTGAGAAAATCAGAAGATAATATGGAAGAGCCCTGTCGGAAAGTCTGACAGGGTTCTTTGATGTATGTAGCTAAACGCAAGGTAATGTTGTTTTTAAGACTTTTAAGTTTACGATTTAGTAGGCTTTAATTCTGTACATAAATCCAATCTCAATGCGATTCGTGTTGTAATCCTTCAATCCTGAAGCCTTGCTGTAGTCGTATTTGCGGCCAATGTATGCCAAGAAGATGCGGAAGTCCTGACTTTTTACAGGATAGTACTCTATGCTACCCATATAGGCGTAGCTCTTGCGATAGTCCTTCATCTGCTCTATCTTTGTTACACTTGCTGTTTCGTACATACCTTTCAGCATTAAGTTCCATTGAGGAGCAAACTGCCAGTTCATCTTTGTGATGAATGAGTTGTAGTGAACGTCACTGAAATACGATTCTCCTGTATGTGCAGGCACTGCCGTTGCTTCGCTTGATGCAATCTTCAAACGGTCTAAACCGTCGAATGCGCCCATATAGTCGAAGTACCATTGCATTCTCGGAAGGTTTAGCTGCTGACCTAAAACCAACATGCGAGAGTATTTGTGCTCAGCCTGCGTCTGTATTCCCCAAGACCAACGTGTGAGCAGCTTGTTGTCGCAGAAGCTTCCGTTCCAGTTGGCAATGTAGGTGAGCGGATTTCTTGAAGCCTCCAGCTTGCGGACACCGTTCTTCTCCAGCGATACGGGGTTGCTTCCATACTCTGTTGCAAATTTGTTGTTGTGGGCATCGCTCACCTCAAAGGCAAGCTCTTGTGTAGGTACTGGCTTGTAGCTGAGTACCACACCCGCCATGAAGTTGTCCATATTGTCTACCATATCGGAGTATTGGTAGATGTACATTGGGTTTTCGTCGAACTCGAAACCGCCCCAAATCTGGCACATCTTACCTGCTTCAATCTTCAGTTTGTCGTTGAACTTGTATCCAACCATCATAATGTCGGTAGCCTTGGCGAAGTTGTCTTCGCTCTGTGTGCCGTTCGCCTTGTTCAAACGGTGGCGCAAACGATAGTAAAGCTTGTCTGTCAGGTTACCTTTTATTTCAATGCGCAACTGCTTATTGGCAAACCTTGTGCCCCAATCCTTGTTTGCATCTTGTGAAATCTGACCCGAAGCAGCGTAGTTGAAATAAACGTTAAACATGTCGTTGTGTTTCTTCAGCTTCGCAACTTCTTCAGAAAGCGACTTGAAATCGCCGTCTCCAGCACCATAGCTGTGGTTGTCTTGTGCCATACCGCTTGTTGCAATTGCCAACAATGCGCTTAAAAGTATCGTCTTTTTCATAATTCTTTGTCTTTATGTTGTGAGTGGGAAAAGTGGTTTTCTCTCAATGTTTCCATCGTAAAGTGGCGATATTTCCTTCTCGCTCCTTTACGATTTTATATACAGCGATTAGTATTCAGCGAAGTATTGCTGAATCTTCTGCCAATCCTTTGTCTTTGTCAAGGCAAGCATGAGAAGCACGCGAGCCTTTTGTGGGTTAAGGTTCAAAGATGCAATGAAGTGGTATTTCGCATCGTCTACCTCGCCGTTAAGGTTGGTAGGACCGAACGGAACACGGCTTGCACGTACAACATTGATGCCGTTACCGACAGCTTTCAGAGCAACATCGAACACATCTTTATAGAAGTTGCCGTCGCCCACACCTGCCAAAACGATACCATCGTACTTGGCATCTACGAAAGCTTGCATCGGAAGTGGCGAACAGTTGGCGTAGCCGTAAACGATTCCCACCTTTGGAAGTGCGGTCAAGTTCTTTACATCGAACTCTGATTGAAGTCCTTGCTTTGCCATTGGCTTGTGCAAATAAACAGGCTTGCCATTGTAAACATAACCCATTTCGCCGTAAAGACCGCCTTTGAAAGTTGCGCAGTCTGTGGTATGGGTCTTCAATACCGATTTAGCTTCAAACAGTTCGTTGTTCATACAAACCATTACACCCTGTCCTTTTGAAGATGGGTCGGCTACGGCGCAGATTCCATTGTAGAGGTTAGCGGGACCGTCTGCACTGATAGCGGTAGATGGGCGCATAGAACCCACCAATACAACGGGCTTGTCAGAGTGAACCGTCAACGAAAGGAAGTAAGCCGTTTCTTCCATTGTATCGGTACCGTGAGTAACCAATACACCGTCGTAACCTTCTTCGTTCAGCAGCTGATTGATACGTTTTGCCAGCTTCAACCACACTGCGTCGTTCATATCTTGGCTGCCAATGTTTACAATCTGCTCGCCCGAAACGTTTGCAACGTCCTTTATCTGAGGTACGGCGTCTATCAAAGTCTGAACGCCAACTTGTCCTGCACCATACGCAGAGCTTGTTGCCGATGCAGAAACACCTGCGATTGTGCCACCTGTTGCCAAAATACGAATCTTAGGTTTCTGTGCTAATACCACTGAAGACACCAACAGTGCCAATACCAATAGAACTGAAATCTTAAATCTTCTCATAATAAATTGAATTTTAATAAGTTGTTAATGTTTAGTTTTCTTTTTATCTTCATTATTCTTTAAAGGAACTGCACGATGATTGCAGCCACACCAATAGAAACGATGGTTGTAACAAAGCCAGGTAGCTGGAAGCTGTGATTGATTACATACTTGCCCACGCGTGTTGTTCCCGTGCGGTCGAAGTCGAGTGCTGCTACCTCAGTAGGGTAGTTTGGCAAGAAGAAATAGCCATTGCAAGCGGGGAACATTGCCACCAAGAACATAGGATTGATGCCCAAGGCTACGCCCACAGGGTAGAGGGTAGTTACGGTTGCGGCTTGCGAGAAGAGCATAATGCTCATGATGAACAACGCCACAGTGAACAAGAAAGGTGCAGTGGAAATCATACCCGATAGGGCATTGTTCAAGTATTCTTGGTTGCCGAGATAGAAAGTGCTTCCCATCCACGCAATACCGAAGATGGCTACAACGGCATTCACACCTGCTTTGAATATGTTTCCATTCACTGCATCGCTTGCCTTTGCCTTGCCGACAAGGAGTATGACTGCGGCAATTGACATCATTACCATTTCGATTGTCTGGCTCATTGTAACGCCTTCAGGGCGCAGTTTGGGGAAGAAACCGAAGATAACCACCAAGATTACACCTGCAAAGAATGCCCAAACAGAGTATTTTGCGTGTGGGTTAGGTTGTTCTTCTGCAATTTCAAGGTTGTGTTTGTCTTCTTCGGGGTTGATGATACCCTCTGCCACTCTGCGCTTGTATTCGGGGTCGTCCTCCAATTCCTTGCCTACGCGGTTCTGAATAAAGGCTGCTACCAAGATGGCAATGAGCGATACGGGAATACAGACAATCAGGATAGTGCCCAGCTCAATGCCTTTTGCGCCGAGAATATCCTGACTGATTAAGGCTGCAGTAGCCGCACTTACGGGGCTTCCCGTTATTCCCAGCGAGGCTGCAATAACGCTCAGACTCATCGGACGTTCGGGGCGTATCTTGTTGGCTTGTGCTATTTCGGAAATAATAGGCAGCAACGAATAAGACGTGTGTGCTGTTCCTGCAACGACGCAGAACAGCCAACAGGTCAGCGGACCGAAGTAAGTAATCTGTTCGGGGTGCTTTCTCAAGAATTTGGCGGCTACTCCCACCAAATACTCCAAGCCACCAGATGCCTGCAAAGCTGCAGCAGCCGTAATTACAGCAACAATAATCATCATGACGTCGATTGGTACTGAGCCTGGTTTAAGTCCGAAACCAAAGACAAGGACAAACACGCCAATCATGCCATAAATACCTAATCCAATTCCTCCCACTCGTGCGCCGATAAATATCATAGCCAAAACCACGAGTAATTCTGCAAGTACTATAAGTTCCATTATACTGTTTTCGTTTGTTTTCGTATTGTATTAATGCAAAAATAAGATTTTTATACTATGGTTGGTACTTTTATTGACAAAAACATTCCCTTTATTATTATCTTTTAACGCATTCGTTCGGATATTGGTCAAAAATGTTACCAAGATGTTGTAAAAAACGTTGTATAGGTTACCAAAAGTTATCAAAACATATAAGAACAAATCGTTTGTAAATTATAACTTATCTTCCGAGTGTGCAATACCAACTCTTTAATTTTATATAGATTATACCCTGAAAATGGAACAAATACAAAAATAATGACTAACTTTGCAACAGTAGTAACTCAATAAAACAATTTAAACACATTAAAGTATGAATATAGGCGACAAGGCTCCCGAACTGTTGGGAACCGACCAAGACGGAAAAGAGATTAAACTAAGCGACTATAAAGGCAAGAAGATTGTGCTTTACTTCTATCCAAAGGACTCTACGCCTGGTTGCACATCGCAGGCTTGCAGCCTTCGCGACAACTACGAGCTGATGCAGAAGCGTGGCTACGCCGTAATAGGTGTGAGCGTTCAGGACGAGAAATCGCACAAGAAGTTCATCGAGAAATACAATCTTCCTTTCCCATTGATAGCCGATGTAGACAAGACACTGAACGAAACGTTTGGCGTTTATGGCGAAAAGAAAATGTGCGGCCGCACCTATATGGGCACTTATCGCACCACCTTTATTATAAACGAAGAGGGTGTGATAGAAGAAATCTTCACTCCAAAGCAAATTAAGGTGAAGGAACACGCCGAACAAATCTTGAAGTTAGGGGCGGAATAAAGGTATAATTGTGAAACAAGCACAACGAATAAGCAAAGCTACGAAGGAGAAACTCGTAGCTTTTGCTGCTTTATACGAGAACGAGAACTTCCTTGACGGCGACCCGTCGTGGTTTATGCACCAAGTAGATGGCGGGCAAAACAAGGAAGTTATGGCTTTCATGGCAGCGTGTTTAAGCTATGGTTCGCGCAAGGTGTTCATACCGCGCATTCAGTTCCTGCTCGATTGTGCAAAAGGAAATCCCTACGAGTGGATTGTCAAAGAAGTTTTTCGGCAAGATATTCCCGACAATTCCGCTTGCTTTTATCGCCTTTATACCAACCATACCATGCACTCGTTTTTCTCTGTACTTGCCGAAATGCTGAACCGCTATGGCAGCATTGCTGACTATATAAAATATTTCGCAAGCGAGAAAAATGGCGAAACAACCCATAAAATAGAAGCCATTGTTGCCATAGAAGCACTGTGTGCATTCTTTGCAGAACGGCAGGTGGTGGGCATTGTGCCTAAAAACACTTCGTCGTCGTGCAAGCGTATCTGTATGTTTCTGCGTTGGTTGGTGCGCAAC
>OGYM01001763.1_pt1 | contig 15166 bp, 17 predicted proteins | sample 1576491 | NCBI WGS metagenome assembly OGYM01 (sample SAMEA3541515, study PRJEB24748) | human gut metagenome | biome: human gut; feature: human-associated habitat; material: faeces | place: China | collected 2012 | reverse complement strand
TATAGCAGATTGGTTTTGACGGCAAAGAGCGGGTGACGGGGGAGGTGAGCCCGGGTCTCTTTCGGAGAAGCTTTCCGGTTATAAGTGTCTTCCGGGAATGGCAGCAGGCCAACGCTCCATTGCAGAGCCGTTTGCTCTGTGGCATTAGTTACAGCCTCAATCTTTCCGGCTTCTCTCTCTTCCTTTTCTTCCTTTTCTTCCTCCTTCGGCGTACTAAAGGGAGGGCAGATTAATTTTTGCAGATTCTCCTGTTTCATCCGAACAGTGATGACGGATACGTCGCACAACGGATACAGATGGGTGTGGATCTGGCGGTAGGGGCGTCCTCTTTCCAGTTTGCGCAACACCACTTTGCACCTTTCCGTATAACCGTTGCGCTCGATAATCTGCAACATTTCTTCCCGGTAGGGCAGCAGTGTGTCGCAGATAATGAGTTGGTGCAGTTTCTGCCAGTTTTCTCCTTCTGCCCGGCAATAGAGCCGGTTGTAATTGAAGTGTGGGCACTCCCTCGCCAGGTATTTTTTAAGTGCTGTCAGTCGTTCGCTTGATAGCCCCCGGTTGTACACGCTGTTTCCTTGCGGTGAGGTGAACGAACGGATGGTAATGGAGTCAATGCCGTCCGACAGCCTGCTTTGCGTGAACAAGCTTATATTCTGCAGGCTGTCCTTTTAAGTGATATTTACCTTTCGCCACGGTGTTAGGAATTCGGGTTAATTCACGATGCTCAGCTAAAAGATGCTGATCACAAAGTTCCGCTGGCGAAACAAGATTAATTCGAGTCATAAGTCATACCAAAGAAAAAGAAACATAGTACGGGGCGTAAAGGTATTTGTCTATCTCATAATAAATATGACTCAAAAGATGAATTCTTTTTCTTTGATTTTCACATGAATCAATCCTTGCTAAACTGATTAAAAACATCGCTATTGAAGGAATCACTCATGTCTGTCAAAACATTTGAAAAATTGACCGCACTTTTAGATGAACACCAAGCACGCTATCGCGTGGTTGAACACCCCACCGCAGGAAAATCAGAGGAAGTGGCTAAAATCCGTGGTACAGAATTAGGGCAAGGGGCGAAAGCGTTAGTATGCAAAGTAAAAGGAAATGGCGTAAAACAAGCGGTATTAGTGATATTGCCGGCTGATCAACAATCTGATTTAAGTAAAGTAGCGGCCTATTTAGGTGGCGCGAAAGCCTCTCTTGCCAGCCCTGCAGAAGTAGATACCTTAACTGACTGTGTATTTGGTGCAATTCCGCCTTTTAGCTTTCATCCTGATTTGTTATTAATTGCTGATCCTAGCTTACTGTCTCGTTATGATGAATTAGCATTTAATGCAGGTACGTTAGAACGCTCCATTATTCTTAACACGCAAGATTATGCCTCAATCGTTCAGCCCACATTAGTGGATGTAATAAAAACCGAATAGAGAAAAGATTGGTTGTCTTTCATTTGATTGATACAATGCTTCCGTTTTTCTATTAACTGGACATCTCATGAAAAAATATCTTAAAGCATTTATTCTTTTACCGTTGATTATTCAAATTATCGGCACTGTCGCCTTAACATTCTCGAATAATGATACTGATCAAATTCAGAGCTCAGTGCTTTCTGTCTTTATTGTGGCTGCAGTGCCGACTTTTCTCATTACGCTTTGGGCGGCATTTCACCGTTATGCAAGCTACAACGTGAAAGCTATTGCATTAATTGCAGGATTAATCGGATTTAGTTACACAGTCGTGGCAGGATTCTTTTATGCCACACTCGTTAATGACATGGGATTTGGCGAATGGTTACGCGCAGGAGGATTAGAAATTACCTGCTTAATGGCCGCAGGTTTGGCACTTTATTCTGTTATGGTATTACCGCTCTTGTTACCTAAAGAACGTCCACTATAAGGCGATTTGAGGCGAATATTGAGCAGTTAAATCCACCAAATCTGCTAATGAAATTGACCGCACTTGATTGTTTTCTGGCAAAAGTGCGGTTAAATTTCGGGCTAAAACATCCTGCTCCAACACAAAACATTGCCCTTTGCATTGAGTAAACATTTCCCCATACTTCACCGCTAACAACACGCCGTCTTGCCATAAAACCACCGCATCATTTTCCGTGATTTCAGTCAAATAACGTTGAAGTTCTGTCTCAGAATAATGAGCTTGAGAAAAGGTATAAAGCATAATATTCCTTAAAACGTAAACACTTTTTCTGCTTGGCTAAGTTTCTTGATCAACGAAGTGCGGTCAATTTTTTCAGCAGAAATAATGAGTTGTTCTGTTTGCAAATTGTATTGGTCGAGCGAATCGGCGCAGACAAAGCGCTGTTCAATATCGTATAAATCTAATAATTTAAAGGTACGAATAAAGTCTTTTTGTAACAATAACTCAGGATTTTGCCCATCGAGTAAATTTAATACGCCATCATCGATAAAAAAGACACCAATTTCCTCTTCATCACAAAATGCTGTCGCCGCAAGCAAAGCATCTAAACCTTCACGAGAAATCCCATTTCCATGCGGTGCGGTACGAAATAAGAATGCCAGCTTCATAATGTCACCACCCGATCTGCTTTTAATGCCATCGCCATAAACTCGCCTAAGCCTGTAATCTCAAAACCTTCTGCAAGATTCGTATGATCCGTATCTTTTGCTGTAAGCGCATCCACTACGCCACGACGTTGTGAAGCGGCTACACATAAATGCAAAGGAATATGATGCTGCGCTGAAAAGGCTTGCCAAGCTTGCGTGAGATTAAATTCATCATTGGCAGGATAAACCAAGCCATTGCCATTACTCACACCGTCTTGGAAAAAGAAAATTTGGCTAATGGCATGCCCTTTTTTGAGTAAAGCTTGGGCAAATTGATAGGCAAGAAAAGCCCCTTGTTTTCCATAAACAGGACTTTTCACAGCGAGAACATAGTTCATTACTCTTGCTCTTGTTTGATTTGACGAATATACAAATACACGGTGTGGCGAGAAATCGCGAGGCGATCAGCCACTAAATTGATCGCATCTTTAATATCAAAAATGCCTTTTTCGTAAAGTGAAATCACAATCTGACGGTTCTTATTATTATTCGAAACCGAGCGATCTGCATTCACTTCTTCAATGGTTTTTTCTACCGTTTGTGCCACCAATTCTTCCACTGAACTTGCAAAATTGACGGAAGAGGTTTCATTTTGTTCCTGCGTTGGCATAAAGGCCTGCATAAATTGAGAAACCGGCACATCCAAATTAATATTGATACAAAGTAAACCAATAATACGCTGTTTGCTATTTCGAATGGCGATGGTCACAGACTTCATCAACACATTGCCTTTCGCACGGGTGAAATAAGGCTTAGACACACTTTCACTTTGCATATTACGCAAAGATTTCAAGGCTAAATCCGTAATAGGTGAACCCACTTGACGATTGGTATTATGCCCGTTGGCAATACAAATGGCGGAATGCTCAATGTCTTCCAAAGAGTGTAAGACGATTTCACAATGCTTGCCAATCAACGCGCTCACGCCATCAACTACCGCTTTATAGGAAATCAGAATAGTACGATCTTCATCGGTGAAAGGTTGTCTATCGGTTAGTATCATTTTTCAAATCTGGTAGGGAAAATGACCGCACTTTGGACAAAGTGCGGTTAAATTAAGGATTATTTTTTAGGATTAACGTCTAATACTTCAACTTCGAAGTAAAGCGTTGCATCAGGTGGAATTGAATCGCCTGCACCTTGTTTGCCATAAGCTAATTCAGGTGGAATCACTAATTCGATTTTACCGCCTTTCTTCACTAACTGAAGGCCTTCAGTCCAACCTTTAATCACTTGGTTTAATTTAAACTCAACCGGTTGACCACGTTCAACAGAGCTATCAAATACTTTACCATCTGGTAATTTACCGGTGTAATGTACTTTCACAGTATCTGTTGCTTTAATCCCATCACCTTTACCTGCTTCAGTGATTTTGTAAAGTAAGCCATCTTTAGTGCTTTTCACGCCGTCTTTTTTCGCAAATTCAGCTCGGTATTTATCACCTTCTTCTTTTGCAGCTTTCGCTTGTTGTTCTACTTTTGCTTTCGCTGCAGATACTAATTGTTCTTGAATGCCATCTAAGGTTTTTTGAATTTTCTCGTCTTTACGAACATCAACTTTACCTTCTAATGCATCTTTTAAGCCATCTAAAATACGCGCATTGTCGTATTGAATAACTTCTTTTTGAGCATCCACTAAATCTTTTACTTGGTTACCCATTAATGCACCTACAGCATAAGACGCATCACTTGCGCTTGGCGCTGCTTTATCTTCTGCAAAAACAGAACCTGAAACAACCGCACTTACCATAAGTGCAGCAAGAGAAAGCTTTTGAATTTTCAACATTTTGCTTGATCCTTTATAATAGAAACGGAATAGCGAATAGGTTAAATCGGATTGACCAAATTCACAACATTTTTTTAAAAATTAGAGAAATTTTATGCAAAATCAACAAATTTTAGAAGATCGCATTGCTGAACTTGAAATGAAAATTGCTTTTCAAGAACAACTTTTAGACGAGCTAAACCAAGCATTAGTTCAACAACAGTTTGATATGGATAAAATTCAACTTCAACTCCGCTATCTCGCCGGCAAATTAAAAGATATGCAACCTTCTAATATAGCTAGCCAAGCAGAAGAAACGCCGCCTCCACATTATTAAAATGTAATAAAACCATATTTTTAGCTAAATGCGTGATCTTCATCACAAATTCATGAAAAATATTTTTATTTTATTGAAAAAATAACTAAGTGTTTTTATGGTTACCTCTATAGTTGTAAGCCAAATAGAGGATGTAAAAATGGCAAAGTTAGAAATAAAAAATATTACAAAAAAATTTGGTGACTTTTACGCAGCAAATAATATTACTTTTACAGCTGAAGAAGGCGAGTTTGTCACCTTATTAGGACCAAGTGGCTGTGGTAAAACCTCCTTATTAAAATTAATCGCTGGATTTCATGTAGCTGACGAAGGTGAAATCCTTATCGGAGGAAAAAATGTTAACAATGTTCCTCCAGAAAAACGCAATACAGCCATGTGTTTCCAATCTTATGCCCTTTTCCCTCACCTCAACGTTTCTCACAATATTTGCTATGGTTTAAAACAACGTAAAATTAATATTGAAGAACAAAAACAGCGTTTAAATCTCGCATTGAAACAAATGGATTTAGAATTTCATAAATTGAAATTACCCAATGAGCTTTCTGGAGGCCAACAACAACGTGTCGCATTAGCTAGAGCCATGGTCACTCGTCCAGATGTAATTTTATTTGATGAACCGCTTTCCAACTTAGATGCCAAATTACGCGAAAGTGTACGTTTTGAAATTAAGCAACTCTCAAAACAATATAATTTGACTAGTATTTATGTGACTCATGATCAGGCTGAAGCCCTAACTATGTCAGATAAAATTATTGTGTTAAATAAAGGTGCTGTTGAGCAAATTGGCTCTCCTCAAGATATTTATCATCACCCTAAAAATCGCTTTGTGGCAGATTTTATTGGCATTGCCAATATCACAGAAGCCAATGTGAAAAACATCGGTGACAATCTTTACGCAGTTAGTTCTATTTTTGGCAATTTCACCGTATTTTCTGAAAGAAAACCGGAATCGGAACGAATTTATATTTGCTTTCGACCGGAAGACATTGAATTGTTACCAAACACACAAACGGAAGTGGAAAACCAAATTACAGTAGATATCATCAACACCGCTTTTATGGGCAATATCACGGAAGTGCAAGGCGTCATTAAACGTAATGATGAAGAGAAAAAATTACGTCTGCAACTAACAAAATGTCCGAATTTGAGCGATAAACTCACCTTTACGGTTCCCCGCCATGCGATTAAATTCTTGGAGTCCGTAAAATGAAAAGTCTCAAAAATGATGTAAAAGCATGGTTATTGCTATGCAGTGGTTTAGGTACGATCCTATTTTTAATGGGATCCACATTCTATATTGTGGTTTCACAAAGCCTCGGTTTGTACAGCATGGGCGGTGAAGAAAGCCAGTTTAGTCTGGAATATTGGCAGGCGGTATTAAACAGTCCCGTATTTCAAAATTCGTATATTTATTCCGTAAAAGTGTCCTTATTAGGGGCGATTTTATCCATCATCGTGGCTTATCCCATTGCCATGTGGTTACGTAAAAAATTACCAGCCAAGATAACAATTATAACCATCTTGCGGGCGCCTATGTTGGTACCAGGATTAGTTGCAGCCTTCTTGTTCGTCAATATGATCTCTTACCACGGCATTCTTAACGAAGTATTCGTTTATTTAGGTATTTGGGACGAACCGAAAACCCTACAAAATGACGAATTTGGCTGGGGGGTAGTGATTTTACAAATGTGGAAAAACATTCCTTTTGCTTTAATTCTTATTGGTGGCGCAGTCAATTCACTAAAAACTGATTTATTAGATGCGGCAGCTAATTTAGGTTCGAGTCCTTGGCAACGTTTTCGTTATGTGATCTTCCCACTAACCTTAGGTGCGGTACAAGTTTCCTTTATTTTAATATTTATCGGCGCACTCGGTGATTTCGCCTTTTATAGTATTGCAGGTCCTCGTAGTACCTATTCTTTAGCACGTTTAATGCAAATGTCCGCCTATGAATTTGAAGAGTGGAATCAAAGTGCGGTCATGGCATTAACTATTATGTTGACCTCTGCCTTCTTCACCATCCTAGTATCATTATTGATTAAACCATTAGCTGTCAAACGTGGAGAAGTCAAATGAGTAGTTCCGTACAAATCACAACGAAAAATGGTCGATTAATCGCACGTATTTCCTTAACGTTCTTTATTCTTGCTAATTTTATTTGGTTGTTCCTACCCTTTTTAATGGCGGGTTTATGGTCATTGGTAGATCCCGCTAAACCGTGGAGTTATCCAGATATTTTCCCTCAATCATTATCTTTTGAGCGTTGGAAAATTGTATGGGAAACCACCTCTTTACCTGAAGCAATGTTTAATAGCTATACCATTGCGCCTACAGTTTCTCTGATCACTATTTTACTCTCTCTCCCAACAGCTTATGCATTTGGACGTATGGAGTTTAGAGGTAAAAAATTAGCAGAATTATTAACACTGATTCCATTGGTTATTCCAGGCATGATTATTGCCCTATTCTTTAGCCGTATGTTATTGGATTTAAATATTAATAATCCATTCATCGGCATTGTTATTGGGCATGTGGTACTCACGTTACCTTATGCTATTCGGATTTTATCCGCGGGCTTTTCTTCTGTACCGCAAGACCTCATTGATGCTAGCCGTGACTTAGGTGCATCTAAATTTACCGTTTTTAAAGACGTGTATATGCCGATGTTAAAACCTAGTTTTTTAGCATCAATTATTTTCTGTTTAGTGAAAAGTATTGAAGAGTTTGCTATCGCTTTCGTTATCGGCTCACCAGACTTTATTACCGTGCCAACCATTTTATATTCCTTCCTCGGTTATTCTTTTATTCGTCCGAATGCGGCCGTTGTATCGATTATTTTGTTGGTACCAAACATTATTTTGATGATGATTATCGAAAAATTGTTGAAAGGGAATTATCTCTCTCAATCCACAGGAAAAGCATAATTTTAACAAGGAGAATCTTATGCAAAAAAATATCCGTAAACTTCTATCCATTGGTCTTACCGCTGCCGCCTTGGCTGTCAGTACTTTTGCCTCGGCTTCCACTGACTTAAGTGGTAAATCTTGGAGTGAAATCGAAGAACTCGCTAAAAAAGAAGGAAAATTGACAGTTAGCGTTTGGTATTTGCAGCCGCAATTCCGTAATTTTGTCAAAGAATTTGAAAATCAATACGGTATTAAAGTCAAAGTACCTGAAGGCACCTTGGACGGTAATATCAATAAACTGATTGCTGAAAAAAATCTAGAAACCGGCAAAATGGATGTGGTTGTGTTAAATGCTGACCGTTTAGGCAACGTAGCGAAAAATGACATTCTTGTAAAACTCAATAACTTACCAAATTTTGATAAATTAAATCACCACTTACAAGGTGTTGAATTGGGTGATATGGCAGTAGGTTATTGGGGTAACCAAACCGGTCTAGCTTATGATCCTATGCGAATCAAAGAAGAGGAATTGCCACAATCTTGGGCAGACATGGAAAGCTATATTGATAAAAATCCCAAAAAATTCGGCTATTCAGATCCAAATGGTGGTAGCTCTGGTAATGCCTTCATTCAACGAGCTTTAGTGTACATCAATGGTGATTATGATTATCGTACCGATAAAATCGATGAAGCACAGATTGCTAATTGGAAGAAAACCTGGGATTGGTTCAGCAGTAAAAAAGATGCGCTAATCCGTACAGCTTCGAATGCTGATAGTTTAACCCGTTTAAACGACGGTGAATTAGTAATTGTCTCCGCATGGCAAGATCACTTGTTCAGCTTGCAAAAACAAGGTGCAATTACTGACCGTTTAAAATTCTATGTACCAAAATTTGGGATGCCTGGTGGTGGTAATGTTGTAACCATAGCAAAAAATGCACCGAACCCAGCCGCATCACTTGTTTTTGTGCATTGGATTACCTCACCTGAAGTACAACAGAAATTAAACCAAGAATTCGGTGTTCGTCCACTAAATAGTGAATCTGGTTTGAAAGATACTATTTTCTTCTCAACACCATGGCGTAAAGCCGAAATGGAAGCCTTCACAAAAGAGGTTATTTCGAGATAAACAATAAACCGCACTTTAACGTGCGGTTTACTTTTATAGGCTAATAAATGCGGTCAGTTTTAACCACATTTACAACCAAACAAAATAAGTCATGCTGCCGATGATGGCGATACAGAATAGGTTTAAAATCAAACCGACTTTGGCCATATCGAGTTGTTTCACATTTCCTGTTGCAAACACAATAGCATTTGGCGGTGTAGCAATTGGCAACATAAATGCACAACTTGCCCCACAAGCGATAATTGCTGCTAAAGCGATAGGCGGTAAATTCATGGATTGTGCCACTGAAATCACAATTGGCATAATCAATGCAGCACTGGCGGTATTCGATGTAAATTCCGTTAAGAAAATAATAAATGCCGTCATGACAAAGCAAAGTACCCAAAGTGGTTTGGTTTGCACAAACTGAACAATACTATCCGCCATAATCTTACTGGCGCCAGAATCTTTCATCACGATACTGAGTGTTAAACCACCACCGAATAAAACGAGCACGCCCCATTCAACACGCTCTTGAATTTCTTTCCAACTCGCGACACCTGAAACACAGATAAAGATCACAACGCATAGCGCAATTACCGTATCAAAGTTTTCGATTTTTTTCGGCAATTCAAGGAAAGCACTGATCCATGGGTTTAAGAGAGAACTGAAAAGCAACATAATCGCCATACTGATAAAGATCATTAAGGTAATGATATTTTTTCGATTAAAGCTGACTTTCTCAAGTGATGGATTAAAATCCACAGAAAAGTCTGGACGTAAAATCACCCATAAAGAAAAAATCATTGAAGGTACAAGCAATACCATCACTGGGAAACCGTAACCTAACCATTCCGTGAAGGTCACTTGAATTTGAGACGCCAAAATCGCATTCGGCGCACTTCCGACCAATGTACCTATACCACCGATACTGGCGCTAAATGCCATGCCTAATAATACGAAGGCGTATAACCGATGATTTTTCTCTGCATTGATACCTTTTAACATCCCCATAGTAAGCGGTAACATCATCGCTGCCACAGCGGTGTTGTTAATCCACATGGAAAGGAATGTGGTTGCGGTGAAAAGGTAGGTAATAGAAAGTTTTAAGTTTCCTTTGGCCAAACGGATAATGTAATTCGCAATAATCTTGTCTAAATTCTGGATTTGTAACACAGCAGCCACCACAAATCCCCCGAAGAACATATAAATAATTGGCGTGGAGAATGGTGCAAGGGCTTTTTGTGTATTAATCAAGCCTAATCCTATGGCCACGACAGGCACCATAAGGGATGTCACGGTAATATTAAAGGCTTCCGTTAACCATAAAATACCAATAAAAATCAGCAAGGCTAGCCCGCGATTCTCTTGAGCAGAAAACGGCAGTATTTTGATTAACACCAACATGAAGACAAAGTCTAAGGCAAGAATAATGAGACTTTTATATTTAGAGAGAAAGGTTTGTTGAGTTTGCATATACAATCTCCTATAAAACGATAGGGGAGATTATTAATTAGCATTTAACCGAAAAAATTGAAACAAATTTTTAACAAATTTGTGACACGCTTCAAACTATTTTTGTATAAACAACAAACCGCACCTAAAAGTGCGGTCTGTTTTGCTTTCGTTTTTTATCGTTGCACACGTGCTTGAATACGTTCTGGCAATCTTAATCCAACGAGAGCAACAAGGACAATTGTCCAGAATAAGGTCACATACACAAGGGCTGAACCAAGTCCTACTCTTTCGCTAAGTTTGGCGGCAATCACAGGAGCCACCCCACCACCGATTGCAGCGAAGTTATAGATGAAACCAATACCTGTGCTTCGCATTTCAGCCAGGAAGAAAGTCGCCATATATTTTGGCACTAAACCAGCAATCCCTAAGTTAGTTGCGAGTAAGAAGAAGAGCAATGCACCAAGGGCTAACACATTATTTTCTGGCAAATAGAATACTGGGAAGAGGAAGAAAAGTGATAACAATAAGCTATATACAAAGGTTTTCTTCTCACCCAATTTATCCCCGATAAAGCCTGCAATTAAAGTACCGATAAGAATACCAAAGCCCGCCCAGAACATCAGTGATTTCACATTTTCAGCATAGCCGTTTTCTTTGAGGTAAAGTGGAAGTAAGCCCACTACCGGCCAGTTTACGGAGAAAATTGAATAGCAAACTAAGAAAATAATTAAAGTGATTGGTAATTGTTTTTTAGTGAATAGGTCAGTAAGTGGAACTTTATTCACTTTACCCGCCGCTTTTGCTTGTGCCCATTCTTCACTTTCAGGTGCATGGCGACGAACATAAAGCACTAAGGCGACTGGCGCTAAACCGATGAAGAAAGCCATACGCCAACCATAAGTTTGAGACACCCAAGGGATCACTTGAGAAGCAAGAATATTACCAATAGAGAAGCCACTTACTAAAAATGCACTGGCTTTTGTACGTAAATGTTGTGGCCAGCTTTCAATGGCATAAGAGGAGGAACAAGCATATTCACCTGCCATCCCCATACCGATAATCATACGGAAGATGAAAAGCCAAATATAACTGGTGGATAAGCCGCACAAGAATGTCCCGACGGAATACGTAATAATGGAAACAATCATCGCCAAACGACGACCATATTTATCGGCAAAACTACCAAAAATCGCCCCACCTAATGGACGTGCGACGAAAGCTGCAAGTAATAATGTGGATGTTTCCGTTGTGCTCATGGCGAATTCCTTTTGAATATCCAAAAGCACATAAGTGATCAGCATATAATCGAAGCCATCAAAAACATAACCTAACCAAGCCGCAAATAACGCTTTTTTTTGCGTAGGACTGACTTCTTTATACCATGGTAATGATGTTGCCATAACAACCTCCCTTCCTTGTATTTGAGAATTTTGTGGTATAGATCACAGAATTTAAAATCACTGCTAATTTCTGCTTGCATAAATAAAGATAAGACGTATGATGTCTTATGTCAATCAAAGAGAATGAGAGCTGGATCACAAATTCAGAAAATAGATTAGAAAATGAGAACAGAAATGAAAAAAACAAGTAAAAAAGAAGCAAGTCTCGTTTTACAGGATAAAATCAAATCACTCATCATCAAACAAAATCTTAAATCCGGCGATTTGATGCCAACAGAAAATGAGCTGATTGAACAGCTTGGTGTGAGCCGTTCCAGTTTACGTGAAGCCATTAAATCTTTAGAGGCGCTACACATTTTAGATATTCGCCATGGGGTCGGTACCTTTGTGAGTGAATCTTCTCTTGTACCCATGATTCGCGGATTAAGCTTTCACACCCAACTGAATTTGCATAATGATCATAATCAGCTGATTAATATTTTGGATATTCGGGAAATTTTGGAATACGGTTTCGCTCCGATGGTTTTAGGAAAAATTAGCCAAGAACAGACCGCACTTTTGCAAAAATCAGTGGCCAATATGGAAAAAAATGCCCGTGAGCAAAAATTTTCGCCTAAAGATGAGTACCACATTCATTTAAAACTTTATGAACCATTAAATAACCCGTTACTGATTCAATATTTAGATGCGTTTTGGCAAATTTATCAGCAAGTAGAAAAAGGCCTACCGCCACCAATACTTTCTCCGGAAAAATTAGCCATGCAACACCGTGAATTAATTGATGCCGTGGAAGCGCATGATTTGGTACGGATGCAACGCGCGATCTTGCAATATTTCCAAAGTATTCGCCAACGCTTACAACAAGGAGGGCATGATGCAAACTAATGGACTAAACATTGCCTTAATCGGCTGCGGCTTTTTTGGCGTTCAGTTGGCTTCCGCATTTGATAAAGCCCAAGCAAACTTAATTGCGGTGACCGATATCAATCCTTCTCTTGCACAAAAACTCGCAGACCAATACGGCAGCCAAGCCTTTTTTAGTGTGGAAGAAATGTTGGCTGAAACCAAACCTGATTTAGTGGTTATCGCCACACCAAACTATGCTCATTATTCTCCGGCTATTTTGGCGTTAAACGCTGGCTGTCATGTCTTTATTGAAACGCCTTTTACCTTAAGCTCTTCTCAAGGCCAACATTTACGTCGCCTTGCAGAAGAAAAAGGTAAAGTCATTTTTGTGGGCCATTTAGAACGTACGTTGCCAGGCATGTTAAAAGTCAAAGCGGCTTTAGAACAAGGAAAATTAGGCCGCATTACCGTAGCTCGTGCTATGCGTCAGCGTTGGATTGAAAATCTACCAAACAAAGAATGGTGGAAATTAGATGCCAATCTTACGGGCGGCGAGCTTTTCCACCTTATTCACGAACTGGATTTACTCTGTTGGTTATTAGGCGATATTGAGGCGGTCTTTGCTCAAGCCGCTAATCAAGCGCATCACGATACGCCAGATAGTCGCGATGTGTTGCAGTTGCTATTACGTTTTAAAAATGGCGTGTTAGGCTCGCTCGAAATGGGCACGGCTTATCGATTACACCAATGGGGCATTCAAATTCATGGTGAAAACGGTGTGATTGAAGTCAATTTCTTTACCTCAAGTGTCACATTTAATTATCTAGATGGAAAAATAGAACACGTTGATTTATTTGATGAATTTGAGGCTGATTTATCTTTACGCGAAAGTGCCAAAGGCACACAGCAATATAATGTCACCCACGCACCTTGCCAACTTTGGTTAAGCCGAGCGGCTGAAATCGAAGTGCAAAGCGTGGTAGAGCACTTAACGCAAGGAAAAACCAGTCCATTAAGTCTATGTTTAACTGAAGCCATCGAAGTTGCAGAAGCAGCGAAGCAATCCATGGTAACGGAAAAACAAATCTCAGTGAAAAAATAAGGAGTTTATTATGATGCGATATGGTGTTGTTGGCGTTGGCTATTTTGGTGCGGATTTAGCTCGTATTATGAATGAATTTGATGATGCACAAATTACAGTTGTGTTCGATCCTGAAAATGGTGAAACCATTGCTCAAGAATTACATTGTATAGCGGCAAAATCCTTAGAAGAATTAGTCACATCTCCTGATGTGGATTGCGTGATTGTTGCCACCCCAAACTATTTACACAAAGAACCGGTCATCCTTGCCGCGAAAAACAAAAAACACGTTTTCTGTGAAAAACCAATCGCCTTAAGTTATCAAGACTGTGACGACATGGTCCGTGCTTGCGAAGAAAATGGCGTCACCTTTATGGCTGGCCATGTGATGAACTTCTTTAACGGTGTTCACCATGCCAAAGAATTAATCAATCAAGGTGTGATTGGCAAAGTGCTTTATTGCCACACTGCTCGCAACGGCTGGGAAGAACAACAACCAACTATTTCATGGAAAAAAATCCGTGAAAAATCTGGCGGTCACTTATACCACCATATTCACGAATTAGACTGCGTACAATTCATTATGGGTGGTATGCCAAAAACCGTGACCATGGCAGCCGCCAATGTTGCACACAAAGGCGAAAAATTTGGTGATGAAGACGATATGATTTTTGTCACCATGGAATATGATGATAATCGCTTCGCTGTTCTAGAATGGGGTTCGGCGTTCCGTTGGGGGGAACATTATGTATTAATTCAAGGGGAAAAAGGTGCGATCAAACTTGATATGTACAATACCAAAGGCACCCTTCGTGTGGATGGAAAAGACACCTATTTCCTTATTCACGAAACCCAAGAAGAAGATGATGACCGTACCCGTATTTACAACAGCACAGAAATGGACGGTGCGATTCAATACGGTAAACCGGGCAAACGCACACCGTTATGGTTGAGCTCTATTATGAAAAAAGAAATGCGTTATTTAAACGATATTCTCCATGGTATGGAGCCAACTGAGGAATTTGTAAAATTACTCACTGGTGAAGCTGCCCGTGCTGCTATCGCCACTGCTGATGCGTGTACCTGTTCTCGTTACGAAAACCGCAAAGTTGATTTAGCAGAAATCATCGGCAAATAAAATAACGTAAAAATTAACCGCACTTTGGTTGAAAAATCAAAGTGCGGTTGTTTTTGGGGATATTATTACTCAAAGCTGAAGACTAAAAGCTAAAAATTTAGCCATGAAAATACATATAGATACAATTATAACTTTTGTTTTTTGCATATATCTTAAAATTAAGAAATCTTGGGTGATTTTACCTTTACGTCAGCTTTGCCATCGCGCCGGTGTCCCCGGCGGACTGTGCCCGCTACTGCACCGCCCATGGAGTGGACAAAAAGACGGCGGCACTCTACAGTGAACTGTTCGACGGCCACATTGGCACGGTGCTCACGGCGGCCCGCGACAAGGCTCGCACCGAGCAGGTGGACAAGGCCATGGAACTGGCCCGGGCCGCGCAGGCGGGCGACAGCTACACCGCCGCCGTGCTGCTGGCCCCCTACGAAAAAGACAAGGCCGGTGCGGCAGCTCTTTTGCGGGACCTCCGGGCCGTGGCAGCGGCGGGGCTGCAGGGCAGCCCCCATGCCCCGGTACAGGGCCAGCAGGCCCAGCGTACCC
>OGYM01001756.1_pt1 | contig 15192 bp, 10 predicted proteins | sample 1576491 | NCBI WGS metagenome assembly OGYM01 (sample SAMEA3541515, study PRJEB24748) | human gut metagenome | biome: human gut; feature: human-associated habitat; material: faeces | place: China | collected 2012 | reverse complement strand
AGGTATGAGAGTCTTTATTAACGGACAAGAATTTAACGTAGGCACAAATGCCCAAGGAATCGGTTGTAATTCCAACTCCTGGAATCGCGGAGCAGTCATCAGCTTGAATAGTGCTACAGCTCCAGGCTTCATATTGCCGGAAAGCTTGAAGAGTCTTACAGAGTTTGAGTTGGCTGTCGGTTCGGCTTCGGGAGGCGCACAATATTTTCTTGACAATATTGTGATGAATTATGAAGTCTCTGCCACCGGTGTTACTAAAATCGACTTCGAAAAAGATGAACTGGGCAAAGAATATCCGATGACCAATGGCAACTCTTCAGTTGTAGAGAATGACCCTCAAGGTCAAAGTGGGAAAGTGTTACATGTAGGATCTGCAGGAAATCTGGCATCTTATACTTATCCTAAGTTCAAAATTAAATTGCAAGAGAGCAGAACCTTGGGTGATTATACCGGACTATCTCTCGATATGTTTTTAATTGATGGTAAAGGCGGCTGGGGTTCCGGCATGAGAGTGGTAATTAATGGACAAGAGTTCAACTGTGGCCAAGGACCGTTCAACTTCGGTTGTGAAGCTAACAAATGGGGACGAGGCAAAATTTATATCACATTCCTGAAAGAAGGTGAAACTGCGGGAGGTGGAAAGATCGCTATTCCCAATTCCATGAAGGATCTGACCGAAATAGAGCTGGCCGTAGGTTCAGGCTCGGGCGAGTGGCATGCTTACATCGATAATATCAACCTCCATTGGAAAGCCGATGATACCATCATCGAAAAAACTCCCGAAGAGAAAAAAGACATCTTTACGGAAGAGATGAATAAATGGATCGGTGGTATAGTAAATGCCGGTGGTGAATCTGTAAAAGTATGGAATATTGTAGGTGAACCACTTGACAAGACCATAGATGCCAACACCTTCAACTGGGGTGAATACTTGGGCGAAGTAGAATATGCACGCACAGCCGTAAAACAAGCTCGTGACACAGCGAAAGTTGATCTCAACCTCTTCGTCAGCAATACATTCAATCAATCTGATGAGATGGGACAGAAAGCCGATGAATTGATTGCATTGGTAAAATCCTGGGAAGCAGATGATGTAACCCGTATTGACGGATACAACATCCTTCTTCATGCGGTTTATTCCAAAGATGCCACTTCCCAGAAAGCCAATGAAGAGATGATTTCCGAATTGTTCGGCAAGCTGGCACAGACCGATAAACTGATACGTGTATCCGACCTCAGCATGATGGTGGAAGATGCAGAGGGTAAATTCATCCAGACCGGTAAACTGACTGATGATGAACGGAGTGCCGCCGCCAACTATATGGCTTTCATCATGAAAGAATATCGGAAAACTATTGCGTCAGACAAACAATATGGTATATCCATTTCAAGTATTACCGAAACCAATACCGGTGACAAGATTTGCCCCTGGACTTCGAAATACAATCGAAATGGAATGTATGAAGGAATAGTTGAAGGATTGAAATAACCCGAAGTATAATGAAACAACTTATTAGAACTTTATGCATTTTTCTGATGGGAATGTCATGTTGGGCATGCTCTGATAATAATAATGCGGAGACTGATGATAACGGGAAGGGCGCATATGCGCTCTTCCTAAAAAAGTCAATTACAGTGAGTGCCGGTGAAAATCAGACGGAGATAGTTGTAGAATGGGCAAAAACTTCCTGGGAGATAACCTTCGAACAGGGAGATATTGTAAAAAGTATAACTCCGATGTCGGGTGGAAGTAATGATGGAGAAAAACAGTATACAAAAATTAAAGTGATTTGTAATGCTAACACTTCGATGAAACAGCGTACACAAACTATCCACATTACTGACAAAGCCAACAAACAGACTGCTGATTTACTGATAGAACAGGAACCGGCGTTCAAGTCTGTTACACTCAATATTGACCCTACAGTGAAATATCAGCCGATAGCAGGATTCGGTGGAATGTATAATCCTAAAATTTGGTGTGGCGGAAACCTCATTTCTGCCCGGCAATTAAACCAAATGTATGGTGAAGGCGGATTGGGCTATTCTATCCTTCGCCTGATGGTTTATCCCAACGAATCTGATTGGAATGCTGATGTCGAAGCGGCTAAAGCGGCACAGGCCAATGGAGCAATAGTTTTTGCATGTCCGTGGGACTGTACAGATGCTCTCTCCGAGCAAATTAAGGTGAACGGCAAAGAAGTAAAACATCTCAAAAAAGAGAACTATGAGGCATACGCCGACCATCTTATCCGTTATATCAATTTCATGAAGCAGAATGGAGTAGACCTTTATGCCATATCTGTTCAGAATGAACCGGACATGGACTTTACTTACTGGACTCCCCAAGAAGTAGTGGATTTTGTGAAGCAATACGGCGCCAAAATCCGTGAAACCGGAGTCAGACTGATGTCTCCCGAAGCATGCGGTACGCAGCCCGAATACACGGATCCGATAATCAACGATGCCGGAGCATTTGCACAGACCGATATTATTGCCGGACACCTTTATCAAGGTTTTACAGACTTGGATAATGGATACGTCAAAAATCGTCACGATTACATCTGCGGTCTCTATCCCCGCATCCAAGGAAAGACGTGGTGGATGACGGAACACCTCTTTAATGACGGAGAAAAATCAGATGATCCGTCAGCATGGGAATTCCAAAAGTGGCAATACTGTCTCAACCATCTTGGCAAAGAAATCCACATGTGCATGGAAGGCTATTGCAGTGCATACATATACTGGTATTTAAAGCGCTTTTATGGATTAATGGGCGATAACGACAAACGCAGCCCGGTGGATGAAGGTGAAATAGCTAAGAATGGTTACATCATGGCCCATTACGCACAGTATGCCACAGGTACTACCCGCATTAAAGCTGTCACGAATAATACAGGGATATGTGCCACAGCCTACATCAATGAGGCAGGAAATGAAGTAACGGTTGTATTGCTGAATTTCACCGAAGCCACCCAGTGTGTAGAAATACCATTGGCAGGAACGAAGCGTGCAAGTGCCGTTGAAACAAATGAAAATAAAAATATGGAAGTTATCAGTACTGAGATACCGGAATCCGGTGAAGGTGTATATGTTCTGTTGTCTGGTAACAGCATAACCTCTATCCGGTTGACTTTGTAATTGCATGAAGTGATATGGAGTCACTCAAGTAATTCATATTCTCCCAAAATGGCAAGTGTTGCCAAAGCAAAATAAAAAATTGCTTTGCGCAACACTTTTTTTTATTTTTGATGTCACGTTCGCTTTACACGTTCGTCTTAGTTATGTAAATGGAACTCAAACAATTTAAAATATCCGTTCTACCCCTCCGCAATAAACTATTGAATTATGCGCGGAAGTTGACCGAAAGTCCGGACGATGCAGAAGATGCCGTACAGGAAGTCCTGCTCAAGCTATGGAATAAAAGGCTTGAACTGGAACAGTACCGAAGTATTGAAGCATTCGCCATGACCATGACACATAATCTCTGTATGGATATGTGGCGTACTAAACATACAACCAACGTACCATTGGAATATGTGCAAGATGCCACCCCCAGCGGAACACCGGAACGGTTGCTTGAAATAAAAGACGAAATTCGCCTGATGCATGAGATTATCAATTCACTGCCCGACTTGCAGCGCACCATCATGCGGATGAAGGATATCGAAGAGTACGAAACAGAAGAAATTGCCGACATCACAGGTTGTAATCCGGAGGCTATCCGAAGTAACCTGTCGAGAGCACGAAAGAAAGTGAGGGAAATTTACATGCAAACCATACAAGAAAAAATAAGGAGGAAACAAGCATGAAGATAGAAGAATTAATAGATCGCTATTTCGAGGGACAGACCTCATGTGACGAAGAACGCGAATTGCGCCGTTTCTTCACACAAGAGAATATACCAGAATCCCTACAAGTATACCGTCCCCTGTTTGCCTGTCTGGATCAAGAAGCAAAAGCATTCCAGAAAGAAAGCATCCCTGCTAAAAAACTCTCTTTCCGTCGACGCTTCATTTATATGACCGGGGGAATAGCTGCCGGACTATTATTACTTATCGGTATTGCAGGTACACAACGTTATCTTCATGCCACTCCGGATAACTATGTCATCATCGACGGTAAACAATACACCGACGAGAACCTCGTACGTGAACAAGCTCTTGCCGCTTTCCGTGATATGCGGACTACGGAAGATGAAGTACTTGACCTGATGTTTGAATAATAAAAATCAATAGATATGATTATGAAAAAGCTCATTCGTACCCTGCTATGCTGCCTGCTGTTTCTACTCAGCACCGGTATGTACGCCCAAAAGGGGCTACAAATAGCTTCCGTATTTCAGAAATACGGTAATGAGAAAGGGGCCACTTATGTGGAATTATCGAAGATGTTATCCAAAACATGGGACATAACCCATTACCAAAGCCTAAAGCTGTCGAAAGCCGAAAAAGCATTACCTGACATTTACCGTTGTCTGGAAGCCGATCGGGAATATGCCAAAAAGATCAAAGAGGTAGTCACAGATGGACGCATTCAATCGGGATACTATCAGCTGCCTCCGGTAAAAGACCAAACCAATCGATTCATATTGTTCCGACTCGGGAAGAAAGGCGAAGCTACGCTTATCTATATCGAAGGAGAAATAGACAGCGATGACCTTGTTACACTGATATTCAGCAAAGACTAAGATTGAAAATTATAAATCACAAATAATAAAACTTATGAAACGAATACTCTTTTTATTTCTGATCATGACTTCAATGACAGTCGTGGCACAAGAAAGCATCCCGCAAGACACAACCCTCTACCTCAACGGACGGAAGGTGGTTATTAAAGAACGTGACGGTAAAATCAAAGTAAAAATGTATGAATCGAAAGCTGAAAATGACACCATAGAAAATACTCAGGTATTTGAAGGTGTGTATCTGGACGGGCGCAGCATTGAGCGAACCACCACAGTTTCCGTACCTTTCGTAAAGAAAAAGAAAGGCTACTATCGCTTTGATCCGCATTACCCTGCCATTTACTTCGGTTTCAACAAACTGGCGAGCAGCAAGTTTCAATATTCTGCCAAAGTACCGCAACTTGGCTCTAAGTCTTGGGAATGGGGAATTAATATGTTCAATACCGGCGTAGCTATTACACGAGACAATCATTGGGGATTAACTACGACTCTCGGACTTGCACGCATCGTCTACAAATTAGATGATAACTATGGTTTCGAAAAAATCGATGGCATCACTGTTTGCCGACAAGCCAACGATGTAGATTATCAAAAGAGTTGGCTGCGCTATTGGGCTTTCCGCCTACCTGTCAGTTTGGAATGGCAAACCAAATTTGGCAGTAGCCGTGCTTTCATCGCAGTCGGTCCGGAAGTGGAATGGCGCATGGGGGTTAAATCCAGAGCCAAATATGATAATAAGAAACACACATTGAGCGATAAACTGAACACCCATCCACTTGGAATGAACCTGTTGTTGCAAGCCGGTTACGGTTGCCTGGGTATCCAAAATGTAATAAAACAAGTGCAAAATATTATTTGTTTACAAAAATACCCTGAATATGCACTCGTTCATGAAAAATTCATATATTGTTCAGAATGAGTTCACCACTTTTCGGTATAAGTAGGGCAACACAGGCGCAAAGAGCGCCGAACTCCCACGGAAGCGGACGAAGAACAGGGCAAAGAACGGTTTGCGGCACGCACTGCAAAGCGGGTGCGTCGGCCCCGGAAAACGTCCCGCCGCACAGGAAAGGAAACGAGTTAGTATGAAAATTGGTTTTTGGGAACTTGTCGTCATCGTGATCGTGGCGTTCGTGTTCATCGGCCCGGATCAGCTGCCTGTCTACGCAAAGAAGATCGGCAAGATGCTGCGTGAATTGAAAAAGTACACCGGCGCTGCTTCTGAGGAGATCCAGAAGAACGTTGTGGAGCCGCTGAATGAGATCCAGGCCCCCCTGAAGGAAGCTGTTGCCCCGCTGACCGATATCAAGAAGGATATCGACAACAGCGTCAAGGATGTGACCAAGAGCTTTACCGGTATCGGCAAGACCAGCAAGGAGGAAGCTGCCAAGGCAGAAGCTGCCGAGGAAGTGACCGAGCTGACCGAGGAGCCGGTGGAAGAGCTGGAAGAGGACGCTGCACCTGCCGCCGCCAAGGCAGAGGAAAGCGCTCCCGCTGAGGAGACCGCTGCACCTGCCGAGAAGGCCGAAGAACCCGCCGCCCCGGTGGAAAAGGCCGAGCCTGCTGCAGAAGCGGCTCCCGCACAGGAAGCTGCCGAGGCTGCTCCTGCGGCCGAGCCGGTGGAGGAAGACCCTCGTCAGAATGATGTTCTGCCGAAGGACTGATTACTTACTGGATGCACCCGCGCCCGCGGTTGCCTGATACATGCAATAAGCCCGCCACGCGGCGCGGCAAAGTAAAAAGGAGATTTTTATTATGCGTATTGGTACTAACGAACTGCTGATCATCCTGGTCGTCGCTCTGCTGATCTTTGGACCCAAGAACCTGCCGAAGCTGGGCAAGATGTTCGGCAAGACCATCAACGGCTTCAAGAAGGGCATGGAGGACGAGGAAGGCTCCGATGATTCCGAGGAGAAGACCGAGAAGAAGGTTTCCAAGAAGGACGAAGACGAGGAGTAATTGTGGCTACGAACGTTAAGCGCAAAAAGAAAAAAGCCGAAGTCATGGCAGAGGACGGCAGCATGACGCTGACCGGCCATCTGAAAGAACTGCGGAACAGGCTGATCATCTGCGCGGTGGTGTTCGTGGTGGGTGTTGTGGTCTCGCTGGCATACGCCGACCGTCTGATCGATCTGCTCACTGCCATGGGCCGCGACTATTACGAGTTTGTTTCCATTGCCCCGCAGGAAAAGCTGATGCAGTATTTCCGCGTCTCCATTCTGGCAGGCGTGGTGGTCACCGTTCCGGTGGCGTTCTACCACATTTATGCATTTGCAAAGCCGGGCCTGAAAAAGAGCGAGAGCTTCTTCTTCAAGATGGTCATGCTGCTGGGCCTGATCCTGTTCTGCGTAGGCGTGCTGTTCGCCTACAAGCTCATGATGCCCTTCATGCTGCGTTTCCTCAGCACCGGCATCGAGGGTGCCGAGTACATCCAGACCACCACCAGTATCGAGAGCTATGTCAACCTCTGCTTGACCATGTTCATCATTTTTGGCTGCGTGTTTGAGATGCCTCTGATCACCATCATCCTGTCCAAGATGGGCATTATCAACCCGCAGCTGCTCAAGCAGGTGCGCGGCGTTGCCATCGTGATTATCTTCTTCATCGCGGCCGTTGTCACCCCGCCGGATATCGTGTCTCAGTGCATGGTGGCCGGCCCCATGGTGCTGCTGTACTTCATCAGCATCTTCCTGAGCGGCATCTTCTATAAGCCGAAAGAGGACGATGATGACGAAGATGACGAGGATGAGGACGAAGAGTAAGCTCTGACTTCTGGTTTTCTGTTTTATCATTGCAAAAACAAAGGCTGCTGCGCCATTTGGTGCAGTAGCCTTTGTTGCGTAAAAAGCGCTTTTGCACTATCTGCTGCCGCGACCCTTCCCGTGAAAAAGCAGATCAGAAAAGCCCGCAGGCTTTTCTGATCTGCAGATATAAAAATAATTTTTCCGCTATGATTGCCAAAGCGAACGCGGCGGCAATTCCAAATCGTTGCTGCTCAGTCTATACAAGCCACTCGCCCTGTGCTAGAATGAAACCAACAAATCAAAGGCGGTGAAACCATGCATCCACTCCCGGAATACCCTCGCCCGGCCATGCGCCGGGACAGCTATGAGAACCTGAACGGCCTGTGGAAGTACGCCATTACCCAGACAGCTGAATACCCTGCTGCGTGGGACGGCAGCATTCTGGTGCCCTACTCGCCGGAAGCAAAGGCCTCCGGCGTTGGCCGCACCCTGCAGCCCGGCCAGTGGCTGCACTACCACTGCACCTTTGCTCCCCCTCCGGGAGAAGGGGGCCGGGTGCTGCTGCACTTCGGCGCGGTGGACGATGCCTGTGCGGTGCAGGTGAACGGCCATCTGGTGGGCGGCCATCGGGGCGGCTACTGGCCCTTCACACTGGATGTCACCGCCCAGCTCAACGATACGGGCCGCAACAGCCTGTGGGTGGCCGTGCAGGACTCCACGGACAGCGGCACGCAGGCCCGGGGCAAGCAGACCCTGAAGCCCGGCGGCATGTTCTATCCGGCCCAGAGCGGCATCTGGCAGACGGTCTGGATGGAGCGTGTGCCGGAAAACTACATCCAGTCGCTCACGGTCACGCCGGACTACGATGCCCGCACCGTGACCGTGAAAGCCCATACTTCCATGCCCGGCGGTGCGGTGAACCTGTGGGCCGTGGTGCGGGCCGGGGGCGTGACCATTGCCGAGGACTGGGGCAGCGACGAAGCGGACCGGGACGGCGAGGTGACGCTGAACATCCCGGAGGAACATTTCTTTCCGTGGAGCCCGGATACCCCGTTTTTGTATGACCTGACCGTGGGTACCACGCAGGGAGGGGAGGAGCAGTTCGACACCGTGCACAGCTACTTTGCCCTGCGCAAGTGGAGCTGTGAGCCGGATGCGCGGGGCGTGCTGCGCTTCTGCCTGAACGGAAAGCCCATCCTGCTCAACGGCCTGCTGGACCAGGGCTACTGGCCGCAGGGCCTGTATACCCCGCCTTCCGATGCGGCGGTGGAGCGGGAGCTGAGCGAGGTGAAAGCGCTGGGATTCAACCTGCTGCGCAAGCACGCCAAGATCGAGCCGCAGCGCTGGTACTACCACTGCGACAGGCTGGGCCTTGTGGTCTGGCAGGACATGGTGAACGGCGGCGGCAGATACAATCTGTGGTTCGTCACCTACCTGACCAATGTGCTGCAGCCCCTTGTGCGCCGCCTGCCCGACGCAGAGCCACTCTGGGGCCTGCTGAGCCGCGGAAAAGCATCCAGCCGGGAAACATACCGCAAAGAGCTGCAAGCCACCGTGAAAGCCCTGCGCTGCCATCCGTGCATCGGCTGCTGGGTACCCTTCAACGAAGGCTGGGGCCAGTTTGATGCGGCCGGGGCCGTGCAGGCCATCCGCGCGCTGGACGATACCCGCCTTGTGGACGAGGCCAGCGGTTGGTATGATCAGGGCGGCGGAGATGTGTGCTCCATCCACAACTATTTCTATCCGCTGCATGTAAAGCCCGGAAGCCGTACCGTGGCCCTGAGTGAATACGGCGGTATTGCATGGCCCATGCCGGGGCACGAAGCACCGGGCAAAACCTACGGCTACGGCACGGCCAAGAGCCGCGCAGATCTGACCGCCCGCTGCAAAAAGCTGCAGTTGGGCACAGTGCTGCCGCAGCTGAAAAAAGGACTTTCGGCGCTGGTGTACACCCAGCTGACGGATGTGGAAGATGAGGTGAACGGTCTGTTCACCTATGACCGGGCCGAGATCAAGCCGGATGCCAATGCTGTCCGCTCGGTGAATGCTGCCCTTGCCGCAGAGTTCGCAAAAGTGACGCGATGAAAGAAAAAACTCCCTCAGTCATCACGCAGCGATGACTGAGGGAGTTTTATGTTACAGCAGCTCTCAGTTGTTGGCGCTGTTGTTCACGATCTTTTTGGCGGGCAGCTTGTTCATGGCAGAGCTGTCCAGATCGTGTGCCAGCTCTGCACCGCCTGCGGCCAGTGCGTCGTCCAGCTCGCCGCCCTTCATATCGCTCAGGATCTGGCTGCGCAGGTCGTCCAGCGAGGAAACGCTCAGCGGGTCTACACGCACCATCAGGAGCAGGGTGTAGCTGTTGATCTGCACGGCAGCGGCTTCGCCGTAGGAAAGGCTGCGCAGAGCATCGGCTGCGCCATCCTGCGTAAAGGCCGAAGCAACATCGCTCTCGGTCAGCAGCTCGGTCTGGACGCTGGCGCTGTCGTCGGAAGTTTCGCCGTCCAGCACGGCGTAGATGTCCGGCAGGGCATTCTGTGCGGCCTCATGCAGGGCGCTCACCTGATCCGAGACCGTCTCGCCGCCTGCAGTGTTGACGCTGTCGGCAGCAGTCTGGGCCAGCCGGAGCATTTTGGTCTTCTGGTCATCGTTTGCAAAGGCATAGGTGCTGGTGTTGTACAGCGGGATGCTGATGTAGCAGATCTCATACATGCTGTCGTCCAGATGGCTGGTCAGCTCGTCGTCCTCCACCGGGGCCTCGCCGTTTTTGCCGTAGACCAGTTCCAGCAGGGCGGTGTGCTCCATCTGCAGACGTTCATATGCCTTGACGGTCTCCAGACCAATGCCGTTGGCGGTGTAGGTGTCGCCGTACTGATCCATCATCTGCTGGGCATAACGGTCGGCAGTGGCGATCTGCTCGTCGGTCAGCTCACCGCCCAGTGCCTTGAAGCGGGCATCCACAGCGGCCAACGTTTCCAGCGTCTGCTGGGTCTGCTGGGCCACGTAGTCGCTGACCACGGCGCTCTCGCCGCTGTCAGAGTCGGTGGTGATGGTCTCCTTCAGAAAGGCTTTTACGTCGGTGGTGTCCTGATCGGTGCCGGCAAGCTGGGCGGCCTGCTGGTAAGCACCGTACTGTGCCAGCAGATACATGCCGGAGGTGATCTCAAAATCACCGATGCTGCCCACGGTGTCCGGGGCGGAAATGGTGCAGCCCACAAGGCTGAACACCAGTGCAAGTGCGCAGATCAGCGCGAGAAGTTTCTTTTTCATGGCAATGCTCCTATGATGTTTATTTTTGCTCGGCGGAGGCAAGGATCTCTGCCATCGCCTTGAGGATGCTTTGCAGCAGCTCCAGCGGCTTTTCGTCGGGCTGCAGCGTGACCGAGAGATAGGGCCGGTTGCCTGCACCGGCGGTGACGCGGCCATTGAAGGCCACCAGCAGGCCCCGGATCATGGGCAGCTCCAGACTTTCCAGCTGCAGGGTGAGGGTGTCCTTTTTCTGGGTCACTTCGGTCACGCCCACAGTGCTGGCCTGCACGCGCACCAGCGACACGTTCACCAGATCGCTCACCGAGGGCGGCGGGTCTCCGTAGCGGTCGATGAGCTCGTCCAGCACATCGGCGGCATCCTCTGCCGTCTGGATGGCGGCAATGCGCTTATAAGCTTCAATGCGGCCCGGGCCGTCTGCGATATATTTCTCCGGGATGAAGGCATCCACCCGCAGGTCCACAAGGCATTCGCTCTTGTCCCGCCGGATGGGTTCGCCTTTGGCCCGGGCGATGGCCTGTCCCAGCATCTTCACGTAGAGGTCGTAGCCCACGGCCTCCATGTGGCCGTGCTGGCTGTGGCCCAGAAGACTGCCCGCACCGCGGATCTGCAGATCCCGCATGGCAATGCGGAAGCCGGAGCCGAAGGCCGTGAACTCCCGGATAGCGGAGAGCCGCTTCTGGGCGATATCGGTCAGGGTCTTGTCCCGCCGGAAGGTGAAGTAGGCATAGGCCTTGCGGCCGGAGCGGCCCACCCGGCCTCTTATCTGGTACAGCTGGGCAAGGCCCATGCGGTCAGCGTCCTCGATGATGAGGGTGTTGCAGTTGCGCACGTCGATACCGGTCTCGATGAGGGTGGTGCACACCAGAATATCGATCTCGCCGTTCAGCAGATGCTGCCACACGGGGTTCAGCTCTTCCTCGGTCATCTTGCCGTGGGCAATGCCGATGCGTGCGCCGGGCACCAGCTTGCTCACATGGGCGGCGCAGGCTTCGATGTTGTCCACCCGGTTGTGCAGGTAGTACACCTGCCCGCCCCGGGCAAGCTCCTTCTTCATGGCTTCGGCAAGGATCACGTCGTTGTATTCCAGCACAAAGGTCTCCACGGGCTGCCGCTCGATGGGCGGCTGCTCGATGGTGGAAAGGTCCCGGATTCCGCTCATGGCCATGTTCAGCGTGCGGGGGATGGGGGTAGCCGAAAGGGTGAGCATGTCCACCCCGATGAAGTTCTCCTTGAGCTTTTCCTTGTGCTTCACACCGAAGCGCTGCTCCTCGTCGATGATGACAAGGCCGAGGTCATGGAACTTCACGTCCTTGGACAGCAGCCGGTGGGTGCCCACCACGATGTCCACACTGCCCGACTGCAGGCCCCGGAGGGTCTCCTTCTGCTGTTTTGCGGTGCGGAAGCGGGACATCATCTCCACCTTCACGGGAAAAGCTTCCATGCGGGAGAGGATGGTGTTGTAGTGCTGCCACGCCAGCAGGGTGGTGGGGGCAAGGATGGCGCACTGCTTGCCGCCCATCACGCACTTGAAGGCGGCGCGCAGGGCCACTTCGGTCTTGCCCACGCCCACGTCGCCGCACAGCAGGCGGTCCATGGGCCAGCCCTTTTCCATGTCCTGCTTGATCTCGGCAGTGGCGTTCAGCTGGTCGTCGGTCTCGTCGTAGTCAAAGCGGGTCTCAAAGTCCCGCTGCCAGTCGCCGTCCGGCGGGAAGGCGTAGCCCGTGGCCTGACGGCGGCGGGCGTAAAGCTCGATCAGCTCCTGCGCCATCTCCTCGGTGGCCTTTTTCACCTTGGCGCGGGTGCGCTGCCACTCGGTGCCGCCCAGCTTTGCCAGCTTTACCTTTTCCTCATCGCCGGGGGCGGTGTAGCGGCTGAGCAGATCCAGCTGGGTCACCGGCACATACAGTACGTCCGAGCCGGAATACTGCACCTTGAGGTAGTCCTTGGTAGCGCCCTGCACCTCCAGCCGCTGGATGCCGGCGTACATCCCGATGCCGTGGCTCTGGTGCACCACATAGTCCCCGGGCTTGATGTCCGAAAGGCTGGACAGAGCGTTTTTGTTCTTTTTGCGCTTTTTGTTCTCGGCGGCGGCTTCTTCATCCAGCCCGTGCCGCCGGGAGGAGATGACCGCCGCGTGGGCAAAGGGGAAGGTGCAGCCTGCGGTCAGGTGGCCGGGCAGCACCTGCACGATGCTCTTGGCCGGGCGCACGTCCCGGCTCATGCTCACAGAGTAGCCCTTGTCCGTCAGGTCCCGGGTCAGGGCGGCGGCACCCTTGGGGGTGCCGGAGAAGAGGGTGACGGCATAGCCCTGGTCGATCAGCGGGTCAAGATCCTCCCGCAGGGAGGCCAGGTCGCCGCCCCAGTTGGGGGCCGCAAAGGCCTCCACGTTGATGAGGTCCTTCAACTTGAACTCGTTCATCCCCCGCAGGAAGTTCTCACACAGCAGGGTGCTCTGTTTCTGGGCCGCAATGGCAAGGTCGTCCATGGTCTGGTAGAGCACGTCCAGCCCGGGGCAGAGCACGCCCTCCTCCAGCAGCCCGGTCAGCTCCTCGCTGCGGCGGAACTCAGTGGCCTTTTGGGCATCCCGGATGCCGCCAACTTCATCCAGAATGAACAGCGGCGCGTCCAAATGGTCCAGCAGTGTGGCCGGGGCGGGGTAGCGGATGCCGTAATATTTATCCATGGCCTCCGGCATCAGGCCGGAATCCAGCTGGGAAAGATCGGCTTCGGTGGCCTTTTCCAGCGCGGTGCGGCACAAGCTGATCCCCCAGCTCCGGGAAATCTTTTCCGCCCGACCCGAGCAGCTCATTCATCTGCTCCAGCTCAGAAAGCCCTCCCCCATCCGGCTCCTGGAGCCCGACGCGCTGGACGAGGAGCTAGGGGCTTCCGCCGCCATTTTGTGGGACGGTCTCTTTTCCTGTTCCGATGCAAGTCTCTCGGAATGGGTCCTGCGCCTCCTCATGGAGCATGGGGCCGCCGAGCCGTCTCCCGCGGGCGGCGCTTGAGGCGCGTCATGGTCCAGATCACAGTTTGGGAGCACCAGGATTTTCTCTGGCCCGCCTCGGACAGAGACGCAGCCCTCCGTCTGCCGGGAATCGTCTCCACCAAAAACAAGGAACTGAAGCGGGCGCTCCGCCTGTCCCGGGACCCCATCTCCCTGAGGCAGGGATCGGGGGGCCTCCTTCTCCGGTTTGCCGGTGTTGCCGGCATCCTGAACCTCGTGGGCTATGAGTTTGAGATTATCCCCAAATTTTCCTTCCGGCAGTCGGCCTCCTGGCAGAGCGGCTTTTTCCATATGCTCAGCATCGCCGAGTACGGGCACATCAGCTTTGAGCGGAGCCGGCACATGGGGCGTGGCGCGCTGAGCTTCTGCGACCACATCGCCCTGGCCTTTCTGGAGTCCGTAGAGTCGGCGCTGCAAAAGGGGCCCATCTGCGCCTATCGCGCCGCCGTTTCTCAGGGGCGCTATCTGAGGGGCCGCCTCCTTCTGCCGGAACAGATGCGCATGCTGCTCACGCATCCGGGCGAGGTCGTCTCCGAGCACGACGTTTTTTCTCCGGACAACGCCTTTCAATATCTGCTCTTTTGGAGCGCCGCCTGGCTGGCCCGCCATGTCCGCAGCCAGGTCCTGCGCCGCCGGCTGGAGCGGGTCGTCTCCCTTCTGCCCAAGCCGGAGCACCATTACAGGCTCCCGGTCCACGCCGCGCTTCCGGCCCAGTACAGCCGCTACCGGGCCGCCCTTGAAATCGGCAACCTCATCGCAGGCGGGGCCTCCGCAGTCCTCCAAGATCAGGGCTCCTCCGGCTACGGCTTTCTTTTCAACACAGAGCGGACCTATGAGAAATTTCTGGAGCGGATGCTCCAGCGCATTGCCCGGCGGCACACAGACTGGTCCGTCACGGCCCAGCGCACCGCGGCACTCGGCCATCCGGAGGGCGCCGGCTCCGTGCTGTTTACCCGCCCGGACAACACGCTTACGATCCAGGAGATGGTCACAGCCCTGATCGACGCCAAGTACAAGTGTGATCTCGCCGGACATGGCCCTCTGCGTCAGCCCCGATCCGGGGACTACTACCAGATGCTTGCCTCTCTCATTGCCCACGGTTGCGCCCAGGCTCTGCTGGTCGTCCCCAGCGAGGGGGACCTTGGCGGAGAGCCGCCTCTTCTGACCTGGACCACGGCGTCCGGGGAAACCATCTGGCGGGTGGGACTGCTGCGCTGGGACATCTCCGATCTGAGTACAAAGTCCGCCCTTCTTGCCGCCCAGAACGCGCTGGAAGCACAGTTGCTGGCCTTTCTTTTCTAGGTCCGGGCCGCAGCGTCACGCCCCGAATCGCATACAGCGCGCTACTCCTCAGGCCAGCCCTGGGGGCAGATAAAAGCGGCGGTCCGTCCGGGACCGCCGCTCTCTTTTTTGCTGCCCGCAGCCACACGGGCGGGAACGGTTCCGCCTGGTTGTCCGTGGGGATAATGTGGTCCACGGTGGCAAAGGTG
>OGYM01001743.1_pt1 | contig 15251 bp, 8 predicted proteins | sample 1576491 | NCBI WGS metagenome assembly OGYM01 (sample SAMEA3541515, study PRJEB24748) | human gut metagenome | biome: human gut; feature: human-associated habitat; material: faeces | place: China | collected 2012 | reverse complement strand
GCTCGTCGGGACGGGTGGTCCCGCCCCTTGCCGCTGGGCGTTCCCCGACCGATGATTAGATAAAAATAATAGGCGTAATAATTGAATTACAAGCTTTGTAAATGAGAGTTTATCAATAAATTAGTAACTAAAACTATTACACCTATGGTACAAAGTAAAGGAATAAATTTTAATGGTCAAAATATCTATATAGGTATTGACGTACATCTGAAGAGTTGGAGTGTGACTATAATCACAGAATCAAACTATAAAAAGACACACTCTCAAAAGTCTTCAGCAAAGGAGCTCTTTGAACATTTGAAGAAACATTATCCCGGTGGAAAATATAAAGCCGTTTACGAGTCTGGTTTCAGTGGATATTCTACTTATTATTCTTTGAAGGAATATGGAATAGATTGTATTATCATCCATGCTGCGGATGCTCCAACTACTCAGTATGAAAATGTGATGAAAACCGATGCCATAGACTCGGAGAAGCTAGCAAAGTCACTCAAAAGTGGTATATTAAAAGGAATATATATTAGGGAAAAGGAAAGTTTGGACGACCGTAATCTTATTCGATTACGTAAGACCTTACAGAGGCAACTTGCCGGTTATAAATCACGTGTTAAGCATTTGCTCTATAATAATGGAGTTGAATATCCTGCTTGCTTCGATAAACCGAGTTTGCATTGGTCTAAACGTTTTACGTTGTGGTTAAGGAACGATGTAACTTTATTATCATCAACTCGCTATAGCTTAGACTTATTATTGGATCAAGTTACCTTATTCCGAAAAAATCTTTTGAAGGCAAATCGCATGGTACGTGAACTAGCCAGTAGACCTAAGTACGCTGAACGATATGAGAATTTGATATCTATACCAGGAGTCGGAACCGTAACAGCCATGTCCTTACTTACAGAAGTAGATGATATTAATAGATTTCAAAATCAACGTGAGTTTGCTTCCTTTTTAGGCCTTATCCCATCATGTCATAGTAGTGGGGAAACAATATGTAACATGGAGAAAACCTTCAGAGGTAATAAACAGTTGGGACCACTAATTATTGAGAGTGCATGGGTAGCAATACGATATGACAAAGCTTTGGCAATTGCTTATAGCGAATATTGTAGGCAAATGAAAGGTCAAGAAGCCATTATTCGAATTGCGAGGAAATTATCCAATAGAATATTGAGTGTGCTCAAATCGGGAAAGAAATACCAATATGACAGATGTAGATAATTACAGCAAACCAATTTGGACAAACATATCTAAACGACTCCTGTTAGCTCCATGATGAGCCTTGTGCTGCATCTATAGAAAGCTTGTTGCGTTTATCCTTTAGTCTGAAGTAGTAGCTTGTTGCTTGATATCATCAAGTCAACTTATCGAAGTTTGTCTAATAGGTTTTATTGGTGGTGAATTAATCGGAAAGGTTCCGATAACATGCCATTGAATACTGAGATTTTATCTCGGAGTGGAATTTATTGTTTCTTTGAATGTCTTGAATGTGAGTTAAGTGGTTGATAATTAATAGTTAATGTATAATAAAACTGTATTCAATTATTAGGAATACAACATAGAAGGAGCTAATAAAGAAAGGCTGCACCGTGCTTTATCAAGCACAGAGCAGCCTTTCTTTATCACTACTATATATTATTATTCTTTATCCGGACTAATCATTGAAACTTCTACTTCATTTTTCTGTTTGAACAAGTCATCGGCAAACTTCTGAATATCTTTAGCTGTGATGCTGTTGACTGTTTGTTCATAGTCTTTTATCGGATTCATTCCGGTGAACAAGTATTCATCAATGCTTTCCATCCAGTAGCTGTTTTCTTTCAGGTCTTCGGCGTGCTTCTTCAACATAAACTCCTTCACCTTGTTAAGATTGGCTTCCGACGGCCCCTCTTTGGATATGCGTTCTATTTCGGCAAAGATGATTTTCATCAGTTTCTCTCTTTTAGAAGGTGCTGTATCGAAAACAATTTGTATTCCAGCTATTTCCTTCGGATATTTGGAGAGATTGCCACCTACATATACCCCATAAGTTCCGCCTTCATCTTCGCGTACTTTCTCGGTATAAACTAAATCCATAATCTGGCAAGTCATGTCCTGCAGAATGGAATTCTTTAAATCATATTTGCACGTACCGATGAAACTGACGAAGTTAGAGGCTTTAGCTGTTTCTTGTTCACGGACGAACTCATTCTTATATACACCTTTACGGTATTCTATCTTGTTATCCTTAAATGATTCTTTACGGTTGATGGCAGGCAATGCTCCTAGATATTCGGCTATGAGTGGTTTCATACTTTCAACGTCTACATTACCCACGAGGATGAAGGTAAAGTCGCTGGCGTCCTTGTAACGGTCTTGGTACATTGCCAGGATTTTATTATAATCCATATTGTCAATCATATCGGCCTTCATGCGGATAGTACGGGGATGTCCCATTTGCAATGCAAAGGTAATACTGTCGCTGAATGCAACGTTCGGGTTCATTTCCTGGTTCAGTAATGCTGCTTTGTTGCGGTTCTTATAAGATGCAAAAGCTTCGTCATCACGGCGCGGTGCGGTAAATGTCAGATAGGTGAGTTGCATCATCGTTTCAAAGTCTTTCGGAGAACAGTAGCCATTGACTGTTTCGGTCTTATCACCGATACCGTAACTTACGGAAGCCCTTTTGCCTGCCAATACCTTTTCAAGGTCTACAGCGCTGAAATTGCCTAAACCGCCTGCTGAAACGGCATCGAGGCCGTTGATGTTGATGATTTCAGAGTTGGGAAACAGTGAACTTCCACCTAGGCTTACACCCTTCATGGTAATCTCATCAGCTTTGAAGTCAGTTTTCTTGATGATAACTTTTACTCCGTTGGATAATGTCAGCATGGTAGTGCCGAATACATCATCTTTTTGTTCGGAGATGATTTTTCCACCCTTCGGGGCTTCTTTCATCAAGGGCTCGTCTGATACTTTGTCTACATACGGAGTCAGCTTTTCGGCTTTTACATCTTTCAGAATCTTCTTGATAGCTTCTTCTGTTGGCATTTTCAGCTCCTCCTTCTCGGGGCCGAAAATGGCGACTACCTGGTTGGTATCTGTTATCAACATCTGCATCATCTGATTCAATGCTTGTACGGGGATGGCCGGAGCTATCTGGTTGATGATGGCATATTCGTTTTCAATACCCGGTATGGGTTCGTTGTCGAGGAAGTGGCGTACATATTCATCAATATATTCCTCGTTCCTACGTGTATCACGTTCGTTGTAGTCAGATTCCATATTGCGCAGATATTCGGCACGGGCACGTTGGTATTCGCTTTCAGTGAAGCCAAACTGGCGGGCACGTTCCATTTCGCGGACCAGGGTGGTGATACCGTTTTCCACTGCATCTTCTTTGCATACAACGATGCCGGTAAAGGCTTGTTTGGTTTTTGCAACGAAGAAATCTCCATCATAGGTTCCTGCGTAGATATATGGAGGGTTGGCAGCTTGAAGCAGTTCGTTCAGTCGGGCATTCAGCATGTTATTGATGAGGTCGATGGCATAGTCTTGTATCAGATAATCCATATTGCCTTTTTCTGAGTCGGGAGTTGCTTCGTGTTTATTAAAGATGATAGCTTGGATATGGGGTTGTTCCTTATCCCGGGCAATCAGCACAATCGGTTCTTTATTGTCATTTACCGGATAATATTCGCGTTTGGCGGCATTGGGTTGTGCGGGAACATCGGCAAACAGTTTCTTAATCTGTGCTTCGATGGCATCTACATCTACGTCTCCCACCACAACTATACCTTGCAAATCGGGACGATACCACTTTTCATAATAATCTCTTAGTGTCTGCGGCTTGAAGTTCATCACTACATCCATGGTTCCGATGGGGAAACAAGTAGCATACTTGGTACCGGCAAACATAGCAGGGAGCAACTTTTCCTGGAAACGTTGCACTGCACTCATGCGCGTACGCCATTCTTCGTTGATGACTCCACGTTCTTTATCAATCTCTTTCGGGTCCAGAGTCAGGTCATTGCTCCAGTCGTGCAGAATTAACAAACAAGAATCGATGGCTCCCGGAGTATTGACAGGTACATTCGAAATATTATATACGGTTTCATCTACTGAGGTGTAGGCATTCAGGTTTTCACCGAACTTAACTCCAATGCGTTCCAGATATTGTTTCAGGGCATCACCCGGGAAGTGGGTAGTTCCGTTAAAACACATGTGTTCGAGGAAGTGGGCGAGGCCACGCTGGTTCTCTTCTTCCTGTATGGAACCTACTTTCTGGGCGATATAAAAGTCTGCCCGTTCGACGGGGAGATTGTTTTTGCGGATATAGTAAGTTAGGCCGTTATCCAGTTTTCCGATGCGTACATTAGGATCAACGGGGATAGGAGGCATCTGTTGTGCAAGAGCCTGTTGGAAGTTACAGCATACGACAAATGCTATAATCAATAAATTACGAAATAGATGTTTCATGTTTATGAATATTAAAATTGTATATTGTCCTATTTGTCTGGAAAGGATGAAATAAATCACAGAAAAGAGCGTTTTTTTGTAATAATGGTTGTTTGTCGGGCAAATGTTACATGAATAAAAGTTTATGTAACATGAAAATCCCAAGTGTAACATTGGCAATAGTAAGTGGAAACATGGAGGATAGGTTGATATTTCGTAATGACCTATCTTTGTACAAAACAGAAATTAATCAAAAGGTATCATGCCATGAAAACAAAATTTAGTTGGATTTTCTATTGCTTAGTGAGTTTGTTGCTATCTCAATCTTTGTCGGCGGCAGAGCGTTTTGTGACAAATGAGAGTAATGGATTTGTCTGGATACAGCAAGGAAAGGCGTATCCAATACTGGTGGACTCCCGGGAAGACAAAGGAGTAGTACGGGCTGTGGCCAATTTGCAGACAGATGCGGGTAAAGTAACGGGTATTACTCCGGAGATTATTCACTCTGTAGCTGGCAATCGTATGTTGATAATCGGTTCTATAGAGAATAGCTCCTGGATTAAACAACTGCTGAAGGCCGGAAAAATCAATGCTGCCGATTTGCAGGGAAAGCGTGAGAAATACATCCTCCAGATGGTGAAACAGCCGATGGAAGGCGTGGACGAGGCGGTAGTTATAGCAGGTAGTGACAAGCGGGGTACTATTTACGGTATATATGAATTGTCACAGCAAATGGGAGTATCACCTTGGTATTTCTGGGCGGATGTTCCGGTGGAAAAGCACGATATTATATCTATTAAAGAAGGTATATATACAGATGGTGAACCGGCTGTGAAATACCGTGGTATTTTCCTGAATGATGAATGGCCCTGTCTAGGAAACTGGGCGGGCGATACTTTCGGTGGATTCAATAGCAAATTTTATGAGACTGTCTTTGAACTGGTGCTTCGCCTGAAAGGAAACTTCATGTGGCCGGCTATGTGGAACAGTGCATTCTATGACGATGATCCAATGAACGGTCCGTTGGCTGATGAGATGGGAATTGTGATGGGAACTTCTCACCACGAACCTATGGGACAGGCTCAAAAGGACTGGAAACGCCGTGGAACCGGAGAATGGAATTATACAACGAACGGCGCCGTACTGCGTGACTTCTGGCAGAAGGGTATGGAGCGTTGTAAGGATTGGGAAGCAGTGATTACCCTAGCTATGCGCGGTGATGGTGACGAACCGATGAGTGAGGATGCCAATATCTCCTTATTACAGAATATAGTGAAGGATCAGCGGAAGATTATAGAGAAAGTGACCGGTAAGAAAGCGAAAGAAACTCCGCAAGTGTGGGCGCTCTATAAAGAAGTGCAGGATTATTATGATAAGGGTATGCGTGTGCCCGACGATGTAACCCTTCTGTTGTGTGACGATAATTGGGGAAATGTGCGCAAGTTGCCCGATTTGAAAGCTAAACCCCGTAAGGGCGGTTATGGAATGTATTATCACTTCGACTATGTAGGAGCTCCCCGTAATACTAAGTGGATCAACATTACCCAGATACAGCGCACCTGGGAACAGATGATGCTGACTTATGAATATGGTGTCCGTGAACTGTGGGTAGTCAACGTGGGTGACTTGAAGCCTATGGAATATCCGATAACCTTCTTCCTGGACATGGCTTGGAATCCCGGACGTTTCAATGAAAACAATCTTTTCCAGCATACGGTAGACTTCTGCAAGCAGCAGTTTGGTGGCAATTATGCGGAAGAGGCGGCGCGTCTTATAGATACATATACCAAATATAACCGCAGAGTTACTCCTGAAATGCTGAATGACAGAACGTACAGCCTGGAAAACTATGATGAGTGGCGGCGTGTGAAAGATGATTATGCGGCTTTGAGCCTGGATGCCCTGAAACTCTACTATCTGATGCCTGCCGGTTACCGGGATACTTTCGACCAACTGGTACTCTTTCCGATACAGGCATGTGCCAACCTGTATGATATGTATTATGCCGTAGCAATGAATCGCAAACTGGCAGAGGAGAATAATGTACAAGCCAATAAATGGGCTGATAAGGCTCGTGCGTGTTTTGAACGTGATTCTGTATTGACTTATCACTATAACCATATAATGAGTGGTGGCAAATGGAATCATATCATGGATCAGACACATATTGGATATAAATCCTGGAACGATCCGAAACATAATATTATGCCTAAAGTTACTTTTGTTCCGGAACCTCGTATTGCTCCTGCGCCACCTGTATTTGTAGAAAAGGATGGATATGTATCTATTGAAGCGGAACATTATACCCGTTCAGCTAACAGTACATCTGCTAATTGGGTTACAATTCCAAATTTGGGGCGTACGTTGTCTGCTGTCACTACTTTACCTACCACAGCCGTTCCGGGAGCAGATATGTATTTGGAATATGATTTTGAAACGGAGAAAAGTGGGGATGCTACAGTTATCGTCCGTTTTTCTTCAACTTTGAATTTCAATGATTATAAAGGATTGCGTTATGCGGTCAGTTTGGATGGTGGGGAAGAACAGATAGTCAATATCAACAGTGATTATAAAGGTGAGCTTGGTAAGTTGCAGGCAGAGCACATTATTACTACTCAAACCAAACACTTACTTGATAAGAAGGGGAGACATACTTTGCGTATCCGTCCGCTTGATCCGGCACTTGTTATGCAGAAAATCATGATTGACCTGGGAGGGTTGAAACCTTCTTTCCTGGGAGCACCTGAAAGTTTGATAAAAGAGTAGGAATGTTGAAAATTACAATATTATGAGATATAAATTTACTTTATTGGTAGTATTGGTCTGTATATGTTCTGTATGGGCTGAAGCTAAGGTTAAACTCCCCTCTGTTCTTTCGGATGGAATGGTATTGCAACGTGAAAGGCCCATTAAGATATGGGGGACAGCTGAACCGGGTGAAGATGTAGTGGTAACTTTTAAGAGGAAGAAATACACGGCAAAGACTGATGAGAATGGCAGATGGGTGGTCATACTTCCTGCTATGAAGGCTGGCGGTCCTTATGAGATGACGGTGAATGAAGTGATAGTAAAAGATATTCTGGTAGGGGATGTGTGGCTGTGCTCAGGGCAATCGAATATGGAACTGACCGTGGCACGTGTAGCGGATATGTTTGGCAAGGAAACGGTTGTTTATGAAAATTCAATGATCCGTTACGTGAAAACTCCCTATGGCAATGATTTGCAGGGTCCGAAAGAAGATATTTCCCGGATGAACTGGACATCCTTGAATCCGGAGGTTGCTCAGTCTTATGCCGCACTACCTTATTTTTTTGCTATAGAGATGTATAATGAGACGAAAGTTCCTGTGGGGATTATTAATTCAAGTTGGGGAGGAAGTTCTATTGAAGCTTGGATGAGTGAGGATGCTCTACAGGAATTCCCAAAGAATTTGCGTGAAAGGGATATTTATAACTCTGACGAATATAAGGTTTTGATGAATAAGGCAGGTGGTATGATGTCGAGGTTTTGGAATCTCTCTTTGTATAAAGGGGATGAAGGACTTCATGCTCCGGTCAAGTGGTATGAACCGGGATTGGATGATTCCGATTGGGAGGAAGTGAATATGTTTTCCTATCAATTGGGCACTAAGAATGGCTATCCGGTAAGTGGCTCACATTGGTTCCGTCAGGATATTCGTCTTACGGCTGAGCAAGCTGATAAAGATGCCATATTGCGTTTGGGTTGTATGGTGAATGCGGACTCAGTGTATGTGAATGGTGTATTTGTAGGTACCACTTCGTATCAATATCCGCCACGTATTTATAAAGTTCCTGTATCGGTATTGAAAGCAGGTGAGAATCTGGTGACGGTTCGTCTTATCAATTCGGGTGGTCGCCCTAGCTTTGTAAAAGACAAGCCCTATTGTATGGCGATAGATGGAGACACAGTTCGTTTGGCGGAACAGTGGAAATATAGATTAGGTTGTGAAATGCCTGCCGGAAGAGGTGGGGTGTCTTTTCAGAATATTCCGACTGGCATGTATAATTCCATGATTTCTCCTTTGCGAAATTTGCATTTTAAAGGAGCTTTGTGGTATCAGGGAGAGACGAATGCAGGACGTTCAAGTGAATATGAGGCCTTATTAACTGCGATGATAAAAGATTGGCGAGTGAAGTTTGCAGATGAAAATCTCCCGTTCTTTATTATGCAACTACCCAATTTTATGCAGACGCATCCGCAACCTGTAGAAAGTGGTTGGGCGGGTATGCGAGAGGCTCAACGGCAAGTGACCTTGAAGTTGCCTAATACTTCTTTAGTAGTAGCAATAGACTTGGGAGAGTGGAATGATATTCATCCATTAAATAAGAAAGAACTGGCAAGAAGAGTGGCACTTCAAGTTAAAAAGAAGGTATATGGTCATAGGGATGTAGTTCATAGTGGTCCGTTGTGTACTGATGCATCTGTTGAAAGTGGAAAGATCATTCTCTCTTTTGAAGAAGGAACGAATGATTTAATGCCTGTAACTGAACTCAAAGGTTTTGCACTGGCGGGAGCGGATGGACGTTTTAAATGGGCAAAGGCGACCATAGAAGGCAATAAAGTGATGGTTTGGAGCGAAGGTATTACTCAGCCTATAAAGGTTCGTTACGCTTGGGATGATAATCCACAGGAGGCTAACCTGAGGAATAAGTCAGGGCTTCCGGCTTCGCCGTTTCAAATGGAGGTAGTAAAGTAGATAGGGATTTTATAGGTTTACCAATCGCCCGGTTTTAATCTGTAATTTGCAGTAAAGGTGCACGGTTATCTATATTAGATAACCGTGTTTTTTTTGTCCATTTCTTTAAATGTGTTAATTGCTCTTTTGCTAAATGAATCGGCCAAGAGAGTTTTTACGCTTCTAACAGATGGGTTACATATCTTTTGCGGTGCGTTACAAATCGTTTTTTCTTCCGTTTTTTGAGTTCTTTTTTATCTGTTTCAAGATACTCTGAAAGACTGAATTTTTAGGAAAATATCTTCTGGATTTATAAGATTGTGCTTGAGGTGTAGTTGTTTGAAAGTGAGTATTATATATGCTAATTTGTAATGCTTTCAAAGAAAAATGTAACATCAAAAAGAAAGATGTAATACTGTCAAAAAAACGTGTAGCATGAATGTGTGGATTGTTTCGTTTTTGTTGGATACATTTGCTGCCGAGAAGAGAAAGGTTTTGATAACTGAGGTAGTTGTTAATGATATGTCTCTGACTTCTATATAACTAAGAATGTAAATCTATGTAAAATATTGCAAATACTAATTGCTGGAATTATTAATCTTAAAAGACTGGTGTAATTATGAAATGCATGTATGATGACAGTTAATGCTATTTCTAAATAGCTAATGTAATGGAGAGAATGTAGTTATTAATATCTTAAACTAATGGTAATGAAAAATGTAACAAAACAAATTCAAAAGATTCCTTACTTGATTCTTTTGTTGCTATTGAGTTGTTTGCCGACTTTAGCACAGAATGGAGTAACAGTGAAAGGAACAGTCGTCGATGGAAATGGCGAAACGGTGATTGGGGCTTCCGTCGTTGTAAAAAACAATAGTTCAATAGGTACGATATCAGATATAGATGGAAATTTCACGTTGGCTGTTCCTAATGACAAAGTAACTCTTGTGGTCTCATTCATAGGAATGAAATCGCAGGAAGTCAAAATTGCGGGTCAAAAGATTTTAAAGGTCACTCTGGAAGATGACTCACAACAGCTTGAAGAGGTCGTTGTGGTAGGTTATGGCCAGCAGAAGAAGGCCAGTGTAGTAGGTGCTATCACACAAACTACAGGTAAAGTACTGGAACGTGCAGCCGGTATCAGCGATATTGGTGCGGCACTGACAGGTAATTTGCCGGGTGTGGTTACTACCACAGGTACAGGTATGCCGGGCGCGGAAGAACCTAAAATAACGATTCGCGGTGCAAGTTCTTGGAATAATAATGAAGATCCACTTGTGTTGGTTGACGGTATTGAACGCCCTATGAGTTCAGTGGATATCAGTTCTGTACAATCTATTTCAGTCTTGAAAGATGCATCCGCAACTGCCGTTTACGGTGTGAAGGGTGCCAATGGTGTAATTCTTGTAACTACAAAACGTGGTGCCGAGGGTAGTGCGAAGATTGATGTAGGCTTCAATGCAACTCTGAAGTCTCCTTCCAAACTACCCAATAAGTACGATTCTTATGATGCTTTGATGTTTCGCAATACGGCTATTGAGCATGAGTTGGCTTTGAGACCTGACTCATGGGAATATATCCGTTCTCAGTCGTTCATCAATAACTATCGTAATCAGACCACTGTTGAACAGAGAGAACGTTATCCGAATGTAGATTGGCAGAAGGCCTTGTTTAAAGATAACACGATGTCTTACAATGCTAACCTTAATATTAGCGGTGGTACCAAATTTGTGAAGTACTTTGCTTCAGCCGATTATGTACATGAGGGTGACCTCTTTAGAATTTATGACAATGGTCGTGACTATAACTCCGGTTATGGATACGATCGTATCAATGTGCGTAGTAATCTAGACTTCAATATAACGAAAACTACTGTACTGAAGATGAATCTTGCGGGATCTAATTCTATTCGTAAGGCTCCATGGAGTAATACGGGTAATTCGGAATGGCAGATTGGGCAGCAGTGGTCGGGTGCATACAATATTGCACCGGACGTATTTTTGCCGCAGTATTCTGATGGTAGCTGGGGAATGTATCCGCTTGTTTCAAATACCACAAACTCAGCAGAGAATATTTCTTTGGGTGGTACGATGCAGCTCACAACAACCCGTATCAATACCGACTTTACACTGGAGCAAGATTTGAAGTTTATAACCAAAGGGCTTTCTGCCCGGGCCACTGTTTCATGGGATAACATATTTGTTGAAAACAATCGTGGTATCAATGACTTGTATAATAGTGCGCAGCGTAAGTGGATTGATCCGGATACCGGTCAGGTGAGATATGAACAGTCATACGACACAAATAATGGTTTTGACTGGACGCAAGGGGTTAATTGGAGCACTTCTCCCGGTGCAGTGGACAATGGTCAGACGGTACGTAACCTTTATTATCAGGCGCAATTGAACTGGGCGCGTAGTTTCGGCAAGCACAATGCTACAGCTATGGGACTGTTCAGCCGTCAGGAAAATGCGCGAGGCAGTGTGATGCCTACCTATCGCGAAGACTGGGCTTTCCGTGTTACTTATAACTATGCCGACCGTTACTTCATCGAATACAATGGTGCTTACAATGGTTCTGAAAAGTTCAGTCCGGAAAATCGTTTCGCATTTTTTAATTCAGGTGCCATCGGTTGGATGATCAGTGAAGAACCTTTCATGAAGTTTTTCCGTGAAAAGAAGATTATCGATATGTTGAAAGTCCGTGCCTCTTATGGTGAAATTGGTTCCGACCAGTTAGGTGATCCGTTTGATTCGAGCCGCCGGTGGCTGTACATGAATCAATGGGCTTATGGCGGTCACACTACTATGGATTTGGACCATACTGAAAGTATTTATACATGGTATCGTGAGTCTGCTATTGGAAATAAAGATATTCAATGGGAAGTTGTGAAAAAGCTGAATATAGGTATAGACTATTCATTCCTTGAAGGGGTGTTTGCCGGTAGTTTGGAATTCTTCCGTGACGAACGTTCTAATATCTTTGTTTATGGCGGAGACCGTTCCATTCCCTCTTATTTCGGAGGAACTCCACCTTCTGTTAATAAAGGTAAGATCCGTACGAACGGATATGAATTGGAATTACGTGTAAATAAGACCTTTGGTAATGACTGGCGTGTTTGGGGTAACTTCAGTATGACGCATGCAAAGAACAAGGTATTGGTGAAAGATGACCAGGCTATGCGTCCAGCCTATCAGAAAGCGGCTGGTTTCGGGGTAGGTCAATATACTTCTTATATTGATGCGGGATACATTCAAAACTATGATCAATTGTATGGTAGCCCTGCTCATGATGCTAATGATTCTCAAAAGCTGGTGGGCGACTACTACATTGTCGATTTTAATGGCGACGGTGTGGTGGATAACAAAGATCAGGCCCCTTATGGTTATACTAGCCAGCCCGAAAATACATTTAATGCTACCGTAGGTTTCGAGTGGAAAGGATTCAGTGCATTTGCACAATTCTATGGTGTGACCAATGTTACCCGTGATGTGGGTCTTACTAGTTTTGGCAGTAAACTGAACACAGTGTTTGACACTGGTACATGGTGGTCAAAAAATACTCCTAATGCCGATGTGGTAGTACCTCGCTGGAATTCTACTCCGAGCTATAACGGCGGAACCCAATCTCTTTATGACGGTTCTTATATTCGTTTGAAGAATGTTGAACTGGCTTATACTTGGAATAAAGGCTGGATCAAGAAAATAGGATTAAGTAACCTGAAAATTTATGTCAATGGTAATAACCTATGGTTATGGACTCGTATGCCGGATGACCGTGAAGCTAATCTTTCCGGAGCTGGTTATCTGGGAGCTTACCCTACAGTGAAACGTTATAACTTAGGTATTAAATTTACATTATAATAATGAATAAGATGAAATATACATATAAGACTCTTTTATGTTCAGGTCTGTTGTCGCTGGCAGTGGGATTTGGCATGACGTCCTGTGAAGACTATTTGGATAAGAGTCCTGAATCGACTGTTTCCGAAGAAGATGCGTTCAAGAATTTCCGTAATTTTCAGGGATTCATAGAAGAAATATATAATTGTATTCCCGATAAGGAGAAATGTAACTATTGTACTTCGTGGAACTGGGGTGATGACGAACTCTTCAACTCCATGGGTGATGGGCACATGACGCATCAGGCTGACTTAGGTAATTTCCGTGCTTGGCAAAGCAATGGTCAATGTTGGTTGTATAGAAATCCCAGCAACCCGGCTTCTACCGATAAGTTTCAACACTCTTTGTGGCCGCATTCTTGGTATTGTATTCGCAAAGCTAATGTAGGTCTTGCCAATCTGGACAAACTGGTGGGTACGCAGGAAGAAAAAGATATGATTGCCGGTCAACTTTATTTCTTTCGTGCATGGTGGCATTTTGAACTGATGACTTATTGGGGAGGATTGCCTTATATTGACCAGGTATTTGATGCTACGCAAGAGCTGAACTTGCCGCGATTGAGTTATCAGGAATGTGCTGATAAAGCTGCGGAGGATTTCCGTCGTGCTGCCGATCTGTTGCCGGTGGATTGGGATAAGACCACTGCGGGTAAGGCTACAGAAGGTAAGAATCAATTACGTATCAATAAAATTATGGCACTGGGCTATTTAGGTAAGAATTATCTATGGGCAGGAAGTCCCCTGATGAAGAACGGTGCACAGTTGGGAGGGACCCAGACTTATAATTATGATGAAGCTTATTGTAAGAAAGCTGCACAGGCATTTGGCGAGCTGTTGGCTTTGGTAGAGAGTGGACAGACTCAATATGCGCTTGCAGATTTTAAATATAGCAATATCTATGATCACGAGAAGGAGAAAGGTGTGCAGACAAGCTACTCCGATATTTTCTATACCCGCCGTCAGAACTGGTTAATGCCTGGTTCGGTAGAGGCTATATTCCGTGGTCCTTCCGCGGATTTTAATGGTAGTAACTGGAATATGACAAAGATATGGGGTCCGAAAGTAGCAGGTCTTGTATCTCATGACAAGATTATACACCTGCCTACAGCCAATCTTGTAGAAATGTATGGCATGGCTAATGGGCTTCCTCTCAACGATCCGCAATCCGGATTTGATAAGAGACATCCATTTAAGAATAGGGATCCACGTTTCTATCATGATATCGTATTCGACGGATTCCATTTTGTTTTAGCGGAAGATAAATTGTCCGATGCACAAAAACCTTATGCCTATTGTGACCTTTCTACAGGTGCGGATATGCGTTCAATCGATTTGGGAAGCCGTACCGGCTATTTTTTCCAGAAACTTGTTCCCCATACTTGTAATGAAGGCGATAAGGAATATGACTGGGGTAGTAACTTGCATACCTATCTGCCTTATATGCGTTTGGCGGATATTTACCTGATGTATGCTGAGAGCTGTGCTGCCTTTGGTGGTTCATCTGCCAAGTCTGATAATTGTACGCTTACTTCACTTGATGCAATCAATAAGATTCGTACTCGTTGTGGTGCTGAGGGAGTACATTCATCCTATATTGCAGATAACAAGAAGTTTATGGACGAGATTCGTCGTGAACGTGCAGTTGAACTTTCTATGGAAGGTTTTCGCTTCAATGACCTGCAACGTTGGCTGTTGCTGACCGAGTCACCTTATACTGAGAAGTATTCTGTAGAATTCGACCGGGTAGAGAGTGTGGATTTCTATAGAAATAATGACCCTGCGGAAGCTGAAGTGGCTAACTACCGTCACGAGCTGATTGTGAAACGTGTATACGGTACGAAGCATTATTGGTTCCCCTTACCTGATGATGATGTTTATCTTTATCCAGAGTTCGGACAGAATCCAGGCTGGTAATCATGGAGGACTAAAAAGTATGTTTAATAATAAATGAATAAACAATGAAATATATACAAGCAAAATTCATTCTTTGTGCTATGCTGGCTGTTTCTCCGATGTTTGTCAGTGCGCACCGGCGCGCTGTCCTTTACGCTCTTCCAGTCTTGGGAAACGCTTGTATACGCCGACAAGGCTCTCCTGGATCTCTGCCTTGTCCTTACGTGTATAAGCACCCATGATCAGGTTCTCATAAACACTTAAGTCTGCGAATACGCGGCGTCCTTCCGGAACATGTGCGATTCCCATCTCAACGATCTTATG
>OGYM01001741.1_pt1 | contig 15256 bp, 18 predicted proteins | sample 1576491 | NCBI WGS metagenome assembly OGYM01 (sample SAMEA3541515, study PRJEB24748) | human gut metagenome | biome: human gut; feature: human-associated habitat; material: faeces | place: China | collected 2012 | reverse complement strand
CTGACAGGGCTTGGAAGCGATAAAATCAGTGTCATCAAAATGAAACGGCAATAGGAGGAGCGAACATGAAAATCTGGAAACGAAACGCGGTCATTGCAACGGTGCTGTTATTCATCTGCGCGGGCGTGTATCTCAACTGGTCGTATAACAACCGGCAGAAAACGCCGGATCTGACCGACACACTGAACGCCGAGCAGGTGATGGGGGAGGCGACGCTTCAAATGGAGGACGCGGCAGAGCCTGTATCCCTGGACACAAGCGCAGGTTCGACGGATGATTACTTTGCGCAGATGCGCCTGAGCCGGCAGTCCTCGCGCGACAGCGCAGTCGAGCTCTTGGAAGAGACGATCGCCTACGACGAGGGAACGACGGTGGGGGACACTGCCTCGCAGACCCTCAACCGCATTGTCGGCGCGGCGCTCAGCGAGGCGCAGATCGAGAGCCTGATCATCGCCAAAGGCTTTACCGACTGTGTGACCTACATGGCGGACGATACCGTGAGTGTTGCGGTTTCTGCCCCGGCCGAAGGGCTTTCGACCGCCGATGTGGCGCTCATTTCGGACGTTGTGACCTCGCAGACGGACTATGATTTGTCGCAGGTTCGCGTGATCGAAGTAAAAGCGCAGTGAAAAACAGTTGAAATTCCGGAAGTTTGTGGTACAATGTTCGCATAAGCACCGAAACCCGGAGGTAATACGATGGCGGAAAATAAAGAATACTTCACGCAGGAAATGGAGAACGGCTCCATTCAGATTTCGGAGGACGTTGTCGCGTCCGTGACCGGTATGGCCGTGCTCGAGGTCGAAGGTGTCTGTGGTCTGAGCAGCACCATCGGAACGGATATCGCCGAAATGCTCGGCATGAAGACGCTCTCCAAAGGCGTGCGTCTTTCAAGCACCGAGTCTGGCGCGCTGCGCATCGACTGCGACGTTGTCGCCAAGTTCGGCCAGAACATCTTTGAGCTTGCCAAGAACGTGCAGGAAAACGTCAAGTCCAGCGTCGAGTCTGTCACCGGACTCACCGTCGGCGAGGTCAACGTGACCGTCTGCGGCATTGCACTGCCGAAGGAAACAAAGAAATAACGGAAAAATAAACCCTTTGCCGGTTGTGACAAAGGGTTTATTTTTGCTGCAACTTCCTGTATAATAAATAATCATTTTGAGAGAGAACGCTGCATTTTGCGGCGAAGGAGAACTGCAATGACCAGATCAAATGCAAGAGAGATTGCCTGCCACCTTGTCTATGAAATGAACTTCAACGGCATCACTGCCGACGAGGCGATGAACCTTCTGATGGACCCGGACTACTATCCGTCGCTGGCTTCAGAGACCGAAATTTACGCCGAGCGCCCGTCCGGCAAGCAGGCGGAATATCTTGCAGGTGTGGTCCACGGCGTGGAGCGCGAGCGCGAAAAGCTTGCAGGCTTCATCGAGAAAAACGCCCACATTTTTTCTTGCTTAAAAATAAACACCGCCTAAAATGACTGCACTTTTTTGATTTTATAGGTTGATTATGGATTACGCTCAAGAGGCCATTAATTCGCTTTTATGGATAGTAAAAACACTAGCGATGACGGCTGTTGTATTTAGCTTTGGTATTTTCTTATTAGTCCGTTTTACCCACTGGGGCAAGCAATTTTGGCAATTTGCAGGTGGGTATCTTTCACCACGCCGAAGTATTAAACCTTTGCTATTTTTCTTATTAATTGTGGCGATGACATTGGTTAGCGTGCGTATTAGCTTGGTGCATTCCGAGTGGTATAACAATATGTACACATCCTTACAGGAATTTAATGAACCTGTGTTTTGGGATCAAATGGTGCTGTTTTGTGTGATTGCGACAAGCTCAGTCATGACGGCATTACTTAGCTATTATTTAGAACAACGCTTTTCTATTAATTGGATTGAATGGTTGAATAGTCAGTTAGTAGATAAATGGATGGATAATCGTGCGTACTATAAAACGCAGTATGTTTCCGCTAACTTAGATAACCCCGATCAACGTATTCAACAAGATGTGCAATCTTATGTGAGAACCTCGCTTTCCTTAAGCACGGGTGTGATTGATGCTGTCACCTCGATGATTTCTTACACGATCTTATTGTGGGGATTAGCGGGGCCAATGATGGTATTTGGTACTGAAATTCCTCGTATGATGGTGTTCTTGGTGTTTGCTTATGTGATTATTACCACGGCGATTGCATTCCGCTTGGGGCGTCCGTTAATTATGTTGAATTTCGTCAACGAACGTTTAAACGCTAACTATCGTTATTCTTTAATTCGTATCAAAGAATATGCAGAAAGTGTAGCATTTTATGCGGGTGAGAAAGTTGAGAGTAGCCAACTTTATAAACAATTCGGCTCGGTGATCAATAACATGTGGGATATTGTTTATCGAACTTTAAAATTTTCTGGTTTTAACCTAGTGGTTAGCCAAGTTTCGGTTGTGTTCCCTTTGCTCATTCAAGTGGGACGTTATTTCGAGAAGCAAATTAAACTCGGCGATCTGATGCAAACGCTACAAGTATTTGGTAAGTTGCATTCAAATCTTTCGTTCTTCCGTAATTCTTACGATGGTTTTGCCGGATACAAAGCCACATTAGATCGTTTAACTGGCTTTAGTTATGCGATTGATATGGCGAATCGTCAATCTACGTCGCATTTATATGAACACGAAACTGACGTGATCTTTAAGGATTTAAGCATCAGTAATCCATTTGGAAAAACCTTAATTGAGAATTTAAATTTGACACTGCCACAAGGTTCGACCCTATTAATTCAAGGTAATTCAGGGGTGGGTAAAACCACGTTGTTGAGAACCGTAGCAGGGCTTTGGGCGTATTCTGAAGGAGATGTGTATTGTCCAACCCATCAGCTTTTCTTATCGCAAAAACCTTATTTACCACAAGGCAGTTTATTGACTGCACTGGCTTATCCGAATGAAGAACAGGCCTTTAATCGTGATGAGATGATTGAAGTATTAAAACAAGTGTCTTTAGGGCACTTACAAGATCGTTTAGATCAAGAACAAGATTGGACACGTATTCTTTCTCTTGGTGAGCAACAACGTTTGGCTTTTGCTCGTTTGCTATTACACAAACCGAAAGTAGCATTCCTGGACGAAGCCACAGCGAGTATGGATGAAGGCTTAGAAGATACGATGTACCGTCTATTAAAAGAACATTTACCTAATACAACGGTTATTAGCGTGGGGCATCGTTCAACTTTACAAGCTTTCCATCAGCAACAATTGATGATTTTAGGTAACGGCAAGTGGCGATTCACTGACCGAAATCTTGTATAAAACACCATTAAAATTGACCGCACTTACCTTGTTAGAAAAAATAGTGAGCTAAGTGTAGATGAACAAAGTAAAAAATTCTGTCATCAAACTCAATTTTTTGGTACATTTAGCACAATTTTTTTCTATGCTCAGAAATGAGTAATTTTTCACCAAACTAATGACGGAATTCTTATGTTATTCAAAAAAATTCGTGGTTTATTTTCAAACGATCTTTCTATCGATCTAGGTACAGCAAATACATTAATTTACGTGAAAGGCCAAGGCATCGTACTTGATGAACCTTCAGTTGTGGCAATTCGTCAAGACCGTATGGGCGCATACAAAAGTATTGCGGCAGTAGGTAAAGAAGCAAAACAAATGCTTGGTCGTACCCCAAAAAGTATCGTGGCTATTCGTCCGATGAAAGATGGTGTAATTGCTGATTTTTCTGTGACAGAGAAAATGTTGCAATACTTTATCAAACAAGTACATAGCGGTAACTTTATGCGTCCGAGCCCGCGTGTACTCGTTTGTGTACCAGCTGGTGCAACTCAAGTTGAACGTCGTGCAATCAAAGAATCAGCATTAGGTGCAGGTGCGCGTGAAGTGTATTTAATTGAAGAGCCAATGGCGGCTGCTATCGGTGCAAACTTGCCGGTTTCTACAGCGATTGGTTCAATGGTTATTGATATCGGTGGTGGTACCACTGAAGTGGCGGTGATTTCTTTAAACGGTATCGTGTATTCATCTTCTGTACGTATTGGTGGTGACCGTTTTGATGAAGCAATCATCTCTTATGTTCGTCGTACTTTTGGTTCCGTTATCGGTGAGCCAACTGCAGAGCGTATCAAACATGAAATTGGTACAGCATACATTCAAGAAGGTGATGAAATTTTAGAAATGGAAGTGCACGGCCACAATCTTGCTGAGGGTGCGCCTCGTTCATTCAAATTAACCTCTCGTGATGTACAAGAAGCCCTTCAACAACCATTAAATGGTATTGTTGCAGCAGTGCGTACAGCGCTTGAAGAATGCCAACCAGAACATGCCGCAGATATTTTTGAACGCGGTATGGTGTTAACGGGTGGTGGTGCTTTATTACGCAACATTGATGTATTGTTATCAAAAGAATGTGGTGTACCAGCAATCATCGCAGAAGAACCATTAACTTGTGTAGCTCGTGGTGGCGGTGAAGCAATCGAAATGATTGATATGCACGGCGGCGATATTTTTAGCGACGAAATTTAATCTCTAAAAGTGCGGTCAGAAAAATCGGCGTTTTTAATTCGTCTGATTTTTTGACCGCATTTTTCCTTTCAACCCTAGGACAGTGAATGAAACCCATTTTTGGTAAAGCACCACCATTAGGTATTCGACTCGCATTAGCAGTGATTGCTTCGATGACACTCATTTTAGTTGATGGGCAAACCTCATCAATGACGAAGGCGCGTAGTGTCATGGAAACTGCTGTGGGGGGCTTGTATTACCTTGCGAATGGGCCAAGAACGGTTCTAGATGGTGTATCAAGTAACTTGGTGGATACCAATAAACTGCTTATTGAAAATAAAGTATTGCGTGAGCAGTTGCGTGAGAAAAATGCCGATCTTTTATTATTGGATCAACTTAAGGTAGAAAACCAACGTCTTCGTTTACTGCTTAATTCGCCTTTACGCACCGATGAATATAAAAAAATTGCAGAAGTTCTTACGGCTGAAACTGATGTATATCGTCAGCAAGTGGTGATCAATCAAGGTGAACGTGATGGTGCTTATGTTGGGCAGCCTGTGATTGATGAAAAAGGGATAATCGGACAGATTATATCTGTCGGCGAGAATACGAGCCGAGTGTTACTTTTGACCGATGTGACCCATTCTATTCCTGTGCAAGTTTTACGTAATGATGTGCGTGTGATCGCGAGTGGCACAGGGCACTCAGATGAACTTACCTTAGATAACGTGCCTCGTTCCGTGGATATTGAAAAAGGCGATTTATTGGTGACTTCAGGTTTGGGCGGCCGTTTTGTGGAAGGCTATCCTGTGGCTGTTGTGCAAAGTGTCTCTCGTGATGGCTCAAATTACTTTGCAACGGTGAAAGCGAAACCTTTGGCTGAGTTAGATCGTTTACGTTATTTGCTTTTACTTTGGCCGAGCAATCTTGATATGTCGAAAGTCAAATCCATGTCACCTGAAGAAGTGCGTCGCCTTGTACAGCAACGTTTAGAAAGTCAAGCTAATGAAGCAACTCATTCAGTGAGTAAAACCAAAATTACAGATGATCAAGAGGATGGAGTACAGCCGCATACAGGAAAAGAAATTGTGGATCCTGACATTCCGACTACAATGCCTCAACAGGAGGAACCTATTTCTCCAGAACAGCAACAACATAGGGAAGAAGACTAATGCAAGGGCGTTTTATTTTTCAATGGGCGACCATTTTATGCTTCTTTGTTGTGGCATTAATTATGGAATTAGCGCCATGGCCAGCAGGCTTTCAAGCTTTTAAACCGTCTTGGTTGGTTTTAGTTTTGCTTTATTGGACGCTTGCGTTACCTGATAGAGTAAGCATTGGTTGGGCATTTTTACTCGGGGTTTTATGGGATATCGTGCTAGGCTCTATTCTTGGGGTTCATGCACTGGTGCTTTCTGTCGCCTTCTATTTTGTTTCCAAATATTACTTAATTTTGCGCAACCTTTCTCTTTGGTTCCAAAGTTTATTGGTACTTTTTTTTGTTTTTGCGATTCGAGTGGCTATTTTCTTGGTTGAATTCTCCTTGCATGGGGCATTTTTCAACTGGCAGGAAATCTTTGGTGCCATCGCATCAGGTGTGTTATGGCCATGGGTTTTCTTATTGATGCGTACTGCACGTCGAAGAGTCGGATTGCATTAATCATAAAAAAGCTGATGAAGGAGTTCATCAGCTTTTCTTTTTAGTTTTTACGACGATAGTTTGTTTTTCTTGCTGTAGTATTTCGCATTTGAGGCAAAGGATTGCGTTTTAAACGATAAGGTTTTGGAATATCACTAATCAATGAATTCGGGTTATATTGGCTGACCGGAATCGAATGACCAATGTATTCTTCAATTGCCGGTAAATTCATTGCATATTCTTCACAAGCAAAGCTGATAGACACCCCACTTTCACCCGCTCGACCAGTACGGCCAATACGGTGAACGTAATCTTCTCGGTCATCAGGTAGATCAAAGTTAAACACATGAGTCACGTCTGAAATATGTAACCCACGCGCTGCAACATCGGTTGCAACGAGAATATCGAGCTCACCATCGGTAAATTGTTTGAGCAATGAAAGACGTTTTTTCTGTGCTACATCTCCAGTGAGTAATCCCACACGATGGCCATCCGCTGCTAAATAGCCCCAAATTTCTTCACATTTATGTTTAGTATTTGCAAAGACAATACAGCGCTCGGGCCATTCCTCTTCCATTAATGTCAGTAAGAGAGGAATTTTGTCTTCATTTGACGGATAGAAGAGTTCCTCTTTAATTCGATGTCCCGTTTTTTGTTCTGGTTCAATTTCAATGTATTCTGGGGAATTCATATCTTCAAAGGCAAGTTCTCGTACTTTGTAAGAGAGCGTAGCAGAAAAGAGCATGGTGAGGCGTTCTTGCGGAGAAGGACACTTGCGTAATAAATAACGAATATCACGAATGAATCCTAAATCAAACATGCGATCCGCTTCATCTAGTACCACAACTTGAATGTCATCTAAACGGATAATCCCTTGTTTCACGTAGTCAATCACACGACCGGTGGTGCCAATTAAAATATCCACGCCGGCTTCAATCGCTTTAAGTTGTTTATCATAACCATCTCCACCATAAGCAAGTGCGGTTCGTAATCCACTTGTTTTCGCTAATAATTCTGCATCATTATTAATTTGCACAGCCAGTTCACGGGTTGGTGCAAGAATTAATGCGCGAGGTTGATTGGTGGCAAAATCAGGTTGATGTGTTAATAAATGATGAAATGTTGCCGTTAAAAATGCCATTGTTTTACCCGTGCCGGTTTGCGCTTGGCCGGCAACATCTTTTCCTTGCAAGGTAATAGGTAATGATAAGGCTTGAATAGGGGTACAGTATTCAAATCCCTTGTCTTGTAGGGCTTTTTGTACGATAGGATGTAATGGAAGATCAGCAAATCGCTGCTGACTTAAATAATTTTCTTGCATAATAAATAACAGGTTCTCAGAAATAAATGGGGCTAAGGATAGCACGAAGCTGGAAAAATATCCTTAAAAATAAAACGCTTATTAACAGGTTTAAGCTTGGGATTGAGCAGATTGGGTTCGTTCCCATTTTCTTGCAATATAGCTACAAGTTGGGTGCAATGTCAGCTTTTTAGCCTGGATAAAATGAATTAAGGCTTGATAGAGTTTGTCTGCCACACCTTGTCCTCGAAGAGAATCATCAACAAACGTATGATTAGCATTAATGGTATCGGGTGTTTCATAAAAATAGGTGAGTTTCGCGATTTTCTTGCCATGCTCATCGAGTAAGAAAAACTCGCCCTGCTCACCATTATCATGATGCTGAAGACTCATTTGATACTCCATTCATCACTGAGATTGGGATCCATGGCAAAATTTGCAGTATCACTTGGAATCGCTTTTTCTTCTGCAGCCCATTCACCTAAATCAATGAGTTGGCAACGTTTGCTACAAAAAGGGCGAAATTGACTTTCCTGTGTCCAAGGTACAGGCTTTTGGCATGTTGGGCAGGGGACTTCAAAAATTTCATCAGACATTTTTCTTTCTCGATTCACTTAAATAAAATTGGTGCAATTCTAGCACTTTTTGTTTTAAGTGCGGTAAGTTTTCAGGCAATTTTGCATCATTTGAAATAATATCATCCGCCCATTTTAATCGTTCTTCACGGCTGACTTGTGCATTCATAATAGCTTGAATTTGCTGAATATTATTATGATCTCTCGATGACGCACGAGCCAGCTGAGTTTCAGGTTTTACATCGACAACAAGTATGCGGTCGCAAAGCGTGGTAAGCTTATTTTCAATGAGCAGTGGGACGACAAATAACGTATAAGGAGCGCTCTGACTGTTTAACTGTGCCAACATTCTTTCGCGAATAGCGGGATGTAATAAATGATTGAGCCAGTTTTTCTCATTTTCGTCTGCAAATACTTTTTTTCGTAGCTCGGCCCGATTTAATTCGCCTTCTTCAGTCAAAATCGATTTACCAAAGTGCTCAGCAATTTGAGCAAGTAGCGGCGAGCCTTTTTCAACCACTTCTCTTGCCACCATATCGGCATCAACAATGGGGACACCAAGTTCAACAAAGAGATTTGCAATCGTGCTTTTTCCACTGCCAATACCGCCAGTGAGGCCCACAATATAAGTCATAATATTCCTTTCTACTTGATTTAGGGGGGATGTTTTACATCTATCCCTTAAATATTATATTTTCCAATGTTGCCAATATATTACATTTATAGGGTTATTGCACTGGTGATGATTAAAGATAAGCAAAGAAAGGGCGCGAAAGGTAAAACAGGTTTACGAGAAATCCAATAGACTATGATGCCTAATAGACAGGCAATGAATAAGAAAAGTGGTAAGTGCTCGATGGTGAGATAAGCGCCGATTCCTAAAGCGAGCCAATAATCGCCACGGCCTAACGCTTCCTTCTTATAAAACCATTTAGACAAATGATAGATGATATAAAAAACACTGAAAAAACTAACCGCACTTTCTAAACTTTGAGAAATCGTCAGAATTGAAAATTCTTGATGTGCGCCGAATAAACCCAGGAAAAATAAAAACAGGCAAGGTGTCGGTGAAATCAGTTGATAATGCCAGTCTAGCCAACTGATAACAAAAAGTAGACTAAGCGTAATCGCGAGCCATAAAGTAAATAATTCATCCTGAAGAAAGTAATAGAGTACAGCAAAACAGAGTCCAACCCCTAAAAAATAAAGAAAAATATGACCGCACTTTTGAGATTGAATTGCTGCTTTTTCGCTATGGAAAATAGGCCTGTTTTCAGGATAAAGTTCGATATAGTTCTGATAAATTTCTTGTTGGAGATTGGGGATAAAACGATCAATATAAAGCCAAGCAAAGATACCCGCTAAACCACCTAATAAGAAAAAAGCTAATGTCATCATTGGATTACGGATCCCATATTAAAAATCGGCAGATACATACCCATCATTATGATACCAATTAAACTACCAATGATGAGCATCATTAAAGGCTCTAAAAGTTGGGAAAGTAAATCAATTTGATGATTGAGTTTTTCTTGATAGTTATCAGCAATATGACGCAACATCAACGCAAGTTTTCCACTTTTCTCTCCAATTTGTAGCATTTGTTGAGCTTCCATTGGGAAAAGATGACTACTGACGCTTTCAGAAAAAGGGTAACCTTGAGAAACCCATTGTAAAATTGACCGCACTTCTTGTTGTAGCAGGATATCGCCTTTTAAGGTACGTTGTGTTTGCCAGGTTTGTTGTTTTGGGAGGAAGCTATTTAAGGCTGGCATTAATGCCACTCCGGATTGAAGCATTAATTGCAGGTTATGGCTAAAACTGATTAGGCGAGAAAGGCAAATGATATTGCCCCAAATTGGTATGCGACTAATCAGTACATTCTTTTTTTGATTCAGCCAACGAGAATGTTTTAATGCCATCTTTAACATAAAAATAGCGAAAGTGCAGGCAATCATTAACGCAACAAAATAATGTTGTAGGAATTGAGACATGGTTAATAACACAGCAGTCAATGTAGGCAGCTCAGCTGAGTTTTCACCATACATTTCAGCAAATTGTGGTACAACGAAGAGTAATAAAATCAACGTAAGTGAAAGCGAAATACCTAATACCATGGCAGGATAAAGCATAATTTTTTGCAATTTGCGTTGAAGCGTTAATGATTGCGTTCGACGTTCTGCAATTTTAGTGCATACCTCTGCCAGTTTTCCTGTCATTTCTCCCACTTGAATGAGTTGAATTTCTTGAAAATTTAAATACTTTCCTTGTATTTCCAAGCTTTGTGAAAACGGAAGACCACTTTCAATTAATTCAATTAAGGCGCCAAGCCACTGATGCAAACCCAATTGTGTGCAGTTGTCTTGCAAAATATGTAATGCATTTTTTAATGGAATGGCTGAGCTGAGTAATGTAGCCAGTTGATTCAATAAAGTACTGATTTCTGCATTTTTAGGTTTCTGATTAAGTTGCCAATCTTGTTGTAAACGAATTTGGCTAAAACCTTTTGCGATTAATTGAAATTGTGCAGCTTGTTTAGATTGGGCAACAAGGCTACCTTTTTGCCATTGTTGCCGCTGATCATAGGCTTGGAAATAAAAGAGCTTTTGCTTTGCCATAGATACTCCTATTTTTTGCCTAACACGCGTTGAATTTCGGCAAGATCGGTGACGTGATCTTTTACTTTTTCTAACGCGCTTTGATAAAGTGAATCGAAATCAGTTTGGTAACGGTTGTTTTCGCATTGTAAAAATTGATATACCCCAATACGCCCTTGATACCCCTGATAGCAATCGCAAGACTCACTAAAATGTTGACTACACTTTAAGCAACGTTTACGCACCAATCGCTGTGCGATAACTAATAAGAGACTATTTTCAATTTCATGAGATTGAATGCCTAGTTGTTGCAAGCGTGAAATTGCTGAGATGGCATCGTTGGTATGTAAGGTAGAAAGCACTAAATGGCCGGTTTGAGCGGCTCTTAATGCCATTAATGCACTTTCTTCGTCTCGAATCTCACCAAGCATAATAATGTCGGGATCTTGTCGTAAAAATGTACGAAGTAATCGGCTAAAATCTAAACCGATTTGTGGATTTACTTGAGTTTGAATGATGCCTTCTAATTCAATTTCAACGGGATCCTCTGCTGTCATAATGTGTTTATCTGGCGTATTGAGCCATTGAAGTGCGGTATAAAGCGAGATACTTTTTCCACTTCCCGTTGGTCCAGTCACGAGGATTAAACCTTGCGGTTGGCTGAGTGCATGTTGAAATTGACTTTGTTGGTTCTGTGTCATGCCAAGTTCAGCAAAACTTAACTGAACAGGTTTATTTTGTTGTAATCGTAATACCGCTTTTTCTCCCCAATGCGTGGGTAAGGTAGAAAGGCGGAAATCTAAAATATCGGAGAATGTCGTTTTGAATTGAAAACGGCCATCTTGTGGTAGCCGAGTTTCACTGATATCCAGTTTGGCTAAGAGTTTTAAACGAGAAATCACACGATTGGCGAGAGCTTTACTGATAATCGGCTGTGGTTGAAGTACGCCATCAATACGCAAACGAATTAAGAGCCCATTTGGCTGAGTTTCTAAATGAATATCGGAGGCATTTTTTTGTAGGGCGGTTTCAAAAATACTGTTTAATAATTGAATAACAGGTTCATCTTCATTAGATAAATTGGCAGTGCTTTCGTCTTCTGAATGATGATAAAACGTCGTTTGCTCTTCTATTTGATTTGCTTTCGGTGCAAGGGATTGTAAAAGTTGTTTAAGTTGGGCCGTTTCAAATAAAATCGGTTCAACTAATTTTCCACTTAAAAAAGCAAAGGTTTCACAAGCAGCAAGATTATTCAGTGAATCTACTGCAAGCCATAAATGGTGTTCATCTTCTTTAAGGGGGAGCGCAAAGTAACGTAACAGCAATGCTTGTTGCTGTTGGTTTTGTTGCCAATATTGTGGCGAGATATGATAAATCTCGCCATTTTTTGCGATTGCTTGATAGGCCATGTTTCGCTATTTGGTAGGAGAACAGAAACCCGCTGGGAATAAATCCGCATTGCTTGGGCAAGCGGTTGTCCAGGTAACACCTGATGAGGTTGAGCCTGTCGCCGTTAAAGAATAACTGATCCCATCCAATGCACCATTTCCTGTTACCGTAATCACACCCGATTTCGTGGTAATGGATTTAACATAGCCTTTTGCAGTAGTGATGTCTGCTGCAATGCCATTTGAACCACCTGAACAGTTTGTCGGGGCATTGGTGCTATAGACACATAACTCCACATCAGATTTATAAGGTGCCGAAGCTTGCAACAATTCGGAGATGGCTGCTTTTTTGGTATAATTTTGATAAGACGGAATGGCGATCGTCGCGAGAATAGCAATAATCGCAATCACGATCATCAATTCAATTAATGTAAAACCTTTATGCAAAGGTTTAGAAAAAGTGAGTTTCATTAAATTAATTTCCTTTTGGTTGAATAAAAAAATGCCAGAATTGGCTGCAACATTGTGTAAAAGGGAAAAATGAAAGTAAAACTGACCGCACTTCTTTTGCGATCTCGATCGCAAAAATGAAATTTAATCGCAGAAAAACAGATGAATAAGATAAAAAATGGCTGGTTAAGCCAGACAAGAAAAGTGATTTCACCACATTTTGATGAACGTCCTGATGTAGAGGATATTTCATTACTCGTCATTCATTACATCAGTTTGCCACCAGAACAATTTGGTGGTGGATATGTAGATGATTTTTTCCAAGGAAAACTCGACCCCACTATTCATCCTTATTTTGAAGAGATTTATCAATTTCGTGTGTCAGCCCATTGTTTAATTGAACGGGATGGCAAGGTGACGCAATATGTGAGTTTCGATGACAGAGCGTGGCATGCGGGTCTTTCGTGCTTTGAAGGACGCGATAAATGCAATGATTTTGCGATTGGTATTGAGCTAGAGGGCAGTAATGAACAACCTTTTACGGAGGAACAATACCAAATGCTTGCTGCATTAACACGAGATATCATGCAAGCTTACCCGAAAATAACGCTCGATCGTATCGTTGGACATCGCGATATTTCACCTGGTCGCAAGATCGATCCAGGTCAATATTTTGAGTGGGAACGCTATTTAGCGTTAGTCAAAAAGGCTTGAATAAAAAATGACCACTAAAAATTTTACTCGAATGTGAATAAGATAATTTCTGTGAATAATCCTTATCTTAATGAAATTAAAGAGAAAATTCACTCTCTAAAATTGAAGCTAAAATGCTGGGAAGAGTTATGCAACACTCGCCATTTGCTCAATCACAATTTTATCCACAGAAATATTGAATAACTCACAGTTGTTATTTCTTCACCAAGCAAGGAATGTTTAAATTAAAAAATGGCTGAATTTTTGACCGCACTTTGATGAGAAAAAGTGCGGTCATTTTTTTCGGAAAATTTTTTGATTAAAGGTTATGCAAAAATGAAAAAAGTGAAGTGTGAAAAGCGATTTTTGATCTTTATACACAGTTAAATTTAGATTATCCAAGTGTTACCCACAGAGTTATCCACAATAGGGTAAATATGCCCATTCGGTTGATAAAAAAGCGAATTTATGAAACAATCTGCAAATTATTTTTGTACAAAATTTAAGGTGAACGATAGTGATCGATTTTGATGGCTACCGTCCAAATGTAGGCATTGTCATTTGTAATCGCAAAGGACAGGTGCTTTGGGCTAAACGATACGGGCAGAATTCGTGGCAATTCCCGCAAGGTGGAATTAACGATAATGAAAGTGCCGAACAAGCCATGTATCGTGAATTATATGAAGAGGTTGGCTTGCAACCTAAAGATGTGAAGGTGCTTTATGCCTCTAAACATTGGTTGCGTTATAAGCTGCCGAAAAGATTGCTGCGTTATGACAGCAAACCCATGTGTATTGGGCAAAAACAACGTTGGTTTTTGTTACAATTAGTGGGGGATGAAAAAAATATTAATATGAACACAACAAAATCACCCGAATTTGATGGTTGGCGTTGGGTGAGTTTTTGGTATCCCGTACGTCAGGTTGTGTCCTTTAAGAAAGATGTTTACCGTAAAGCGATGAAAGAGTTTGCTCAAGTAATGTTTGGCAATGAAAAAACATTGCTTGAAAATACGCAAGAGCATGAGGCAAATAAACCTTATCATGCACCGCGTAAAAATGGTTTTTCTAAATATCAAAAACGTTCATCTTATAAGTCAAGGGGGCAATAATGCTCACTTTTATTCTACTTTGTTTGCTTGTCGGGTCTGTTGTTGGTTTTCTCGCTGGATTATTTGGCATTGGTGGAGGATTAATTATTGTCCCAACCTTGGTTTATCTATTGCCGATGATAGGCGTGCCTGAGCCATTGCTGATGTCCTCGGCATTAGGAACTTCATTTGCGACCATTGTGATTACTGGATTTTCTTCTGCGCAGCGTCATCATAAACTAGGTAATATAGTCTGGAGTGCCGTGAAAGTATTGGCACCGATGGTGATGATCTCGGTCTTTATCTCTGGTTTGTTTATTGGCAAACTCGATCGTGATGTATCCGCTAAAATCTTTGCTTGTTTAGTCGTTTATTTAGCAGCAAAAATGGTCATTTCTATTAAGAAAAACACAGTAAATGCTAAGCCTTTAACAACACAATCTTCCGTTATTGGCGGTATCTTGATTGGTATGGCATCAAGTGCAGCAGGCATTGGCGGCGGAGGTTTTATCGTACCATTTTTAAACTCTCGCGGTATCGATATGAAAAAATCTATCGGTTCTTCTGCATTCTGTGGGGCACTTCTTGGTTTATCAGGCATGTTGAGTTTTATGGTGAGTGGTTGGGGAAATCCTGCCATGCCAGATTATTCCCTAGGTTATGTTTATTTGCCTGCCGTGCTTGGTATTACGGGTACTTCATTCTTCACTTCTAAACTAGGGGCAACAGCAACCTCCAAACTTCCTGTACCAACCTTGAAAAAAGGCTTTGCCTTGCTATTAGTTGCGATCGCGATTGATATGTTTATTAAATAAGGAATGTTATGAATTCAGAATTTTTGATGCTTCCACATTTTGATCCGACTATTTTCACTTTCGGTGATAGCAATATAGGGCTGCGTTGGTATGGCTTAATGTATCTATTAGGTTTCATTTTTGCTCGTTGGCTAGCGGTTCGTCGTGCCCAACTCCAAAACCATCACCTCTTACACCAATCAGCGTGATAGAGCCTGATC
>OGYM01001729.1_pt1 | contig 15320 bp, 13 predicted proteins | sample 1576491 | NCBI WGS metagenome assembly OGYM01 (sample SAMEA3541515, study PRJEB24748) | human gut metagenome | biome: human gut; feature: human-associated habitat; material: faeces | place: China | collected 2012 | reverse complement strand
AGCCTGGCATTCTGAAAGCTGTGATAATCGGTGCGGTTTCCTCTGCTGGAACTTCTACCACGATGACATCCTCTTTCTCAATGGCATCAGGAATGTTACCGACCATATACCCCCTGATTTCCTCTTCATTTACTTTTACTATATTCTTTGCCATACCTCAATTACAGGTTAAATTTTACAATCAGTTCATTTGCCAGTTCCTGCAATCCGCTGCCTTTAAGTTGTCCTGCCGGCGGTGGAAGGAGTGAACAGCGGAAATAGGTGCGGGGCCGGGATGAGAGTTCCTTGTCATAACGGCAGAGGTCCGGAATGGCTGAATCCAGAATTTTCAGCCCCTGTTTCTTCATCAGTGCCATATAGTTGTCAAGCACTTCAGTATTGCTTCTTTTCTTTACCTTGGTCCAGAACAGGAACACGTCTTTCAAAGGAATATTCTTCCGGTTTTCCAAAAACTTCATGACGCTTTTGGCAAAGACAAAACTGCTGTCCATAACGAAATTGTCAGCGGCAATGGGGGTCAATACATAATCCACATTGAAAATGGTCTGCAACACACCGGATATGTCCATAGACCCTGGCAAATCTATGAAAACGATATCAAAATCTGCTTTTGCCGCCAACTCTCCGGCCACCTGGCGTGCATTCTCCGGCTTTGCCTGCCTGATAGGATAAATCCTGCACCCCCTAAGCCTCTGCTCTTCCAACAGCACCATGTACTTCTTGTTCTTCTCCACCATCTCCATGTCCCGTTCCCTCAGATTGAACAGGCTGCGCTGGGTGGAGTCACAATCAACGATGGCCACACTCTTATCCATCGAATAATTCAGGAGACTGGCAAGCGTTACCAGCATGGTACTTTTGCCGACCCCACCTTTCTGGTTGCTGACCGCAACGAATAACGGATTCTTCTTCATAACTGAACTTTTTTAATGGTTTATTACACTATTGTTTTACTTGTCTGTTGTTTACTTTGTGACAAGGTTTGTTAGTGATATGGTTACTTTGTGCTCACCAATCGGCAAACCGACCAACCGATAGTTATCTGCCCTAACAAAGCAAGTAAACAATCACTGCCCACCTGTTGCAACAAGTGTTTTCGCTAACCAGCAATACAACGGACAGTTACTTGACTATTGGTTTGTTTTACCGTTTATGTTGCAAATAAAAAGGTATTTTTTCATATCATCACTATGTTTCAAGGGAGGTGACGACCTGTGTCACCATATGTCATCACGTTACATATAACCCGCTATTTTACAACAGGATAAACCGCCATAACTTTGCACCGACAACGGAACGGATACCGCTGCGGAGGTTTCCCGAAGCCGAAGAATGAGGCTGAAGGTCAAAATTTAATTTGACGAAGGAAAATTCATTACCAAGCGGTAATAGCAAGTTGTGTTTTGAGGCACCCGAAATAAATTCGGGCACTCAAAACAAACTTGCCGCTCGCCTGAAGGCTCGGGAGGGATTTCCTCCAAAGTCGGAAATCCTGGCGGACAGACAGGAACAACAAAAAACAAGTGATATGGCAACAGAAAACAACCCTAAAAAGAGAAGGACGGCAGGCAGAAAGCCCAAGAGTGATCCCGCCGTTTTCCGCTATGGCATCAAACTGAACTCGGAAGAGAACGGGAAATTCGAGCTTCTTTTCGAGCAGTCGGGACTTTCCCAACGGTCGAAATTCATCAAGTCCATGCTTTTCGGACGTGAAATCAAGGTGGTAAAAATCGACAAGGCGACGATGGATTACTACATCCGGCTGACCAATTTCTACCACCAGTTCCAGGCGATAGGCAACAATTACAACCAGACAGTAAAGGCCGTCAAGAGCAATTTCAGCGACAAGCGTGCGCTTGCCTTACTGTATAAATTGGAGAAAACCACGATGGAATTAGTGGTTCTCAGCAGGCAGATCATCGCGCTGACCCGGGAATACGAGGAGAAATACCTGAACCGTAACCGTCAATCCCTATAAGTTATGGTAGCGAAAATCAACCGCGGCGCATCGCTCTACGGGGCGATAGCCTACAACCAGCAGAAGGTCGGCGATTCCCATGCCCGCATCATTTCCGGCAACCGGATGATTGCCGACATCACGGACAGTCCCGAGCGTCTGATGCAACGGACGATGTGGGCGTTCGAAAGTTACCTGCTTGCCAACAGGAACACGGAGAAACCCATCCTGCACATCTCGCTCAACCCGTCTCCCGAAGACAAGCTGACGGACGCGCAATTCGCCAATCTGGCAAAGGAGTACATGGATAAAATGGGGTACGGCGACCAGCCGTACATTGTATATGTGCACGAAGACATCGGCCGTCGGCATATCCACATCGTTTCCACCTGCGTGAACGAGAAAGGCGAAAAGATAGATGATGCCTACGAGTGGAACCGTTCGATGAAAGCCTGCCGGGAACTGGAACGGAAGTTCGGGTTAAAGCAACACGCGGACAAGAAGGATGAACAGCTCGGCATTTACCTGAAAAAAGCCGACTACACGCAAGGCGACCTGAAACGGCAGGTATCCAATATTCTCAAAAGCGTCTTCACGGCCTACCGTTTCCAGACATTCGGCGAGTACAGCGCCCTGCTTTCCTGTTTCAACATCGAAGCCAAACAGGTCAAGGGAGAACACGGGGGCGTTCCCTACACGGGCATTGTCTATGCCGTTACGGACGATAACGGCAAAGCGGTCAGCGCGCCCATCAAGTCCTCGCTTATCGACAAACGTTTCGGGTATCAGGGATTGGAGAAACGGCTCCGCTACAACGCCGGGGAGTTCAAGGCGAAGAAATGGCAACCGAAAATCCGGAACGAGGTGGCACTTGCCATGCACGGCTGCATGGGCAGCAAGGAGACCTTCACGGATCTGTTGCGTGAACGGGGCATCGACACGGTTTTTAGAACCAACGATGAAGGCCGCATCTACGGGGTCACGTTTATCGACCATAACAATAAGGAGGTGTACAACGGTTCCCGGTTGGGAAAAGAATTTTCCGCCAACGTGTTCGAGAAGCTGTTCCGCTCTCCGGAAGATGCCGTCCTGCCGCAAGCCCCCTTGTTCGGCGAGGATATGCAGTCGCTCCGCTACGGCGACATGGAGAGTTCCATCGAGCAGGCGTTCGGCATGTTTTCTTTCGATACCAACGGTCCTGACGCGCAGGAGGAAGCCCTCGCGCGAATGCTACAGAAGAAGAAAAAGAAAAAACGCCGTTCACGCGGCCTCTCATAACCCGATTATTCATTCAATTAAAACCATCCAATTATGCAACAAGAAGACGACATTCGCGGATTGGCCAAGACAATGGAGTTCATGCGGGCCGTATCCATCCTGTTTTTAGTGATTCATGTGTACTGGTACTGTTATCAGGCATTCTCCGACATGGGTATCTCCATCGGAATTGTGGATAAGATCCTGCTGAACTTCCAACGGACGGCGGGACTGTTCAGGAGCCTTCTTTTGACAAAGGTATTCGCGCTCATATTCCTCGCACTTTCCTGTCTGGGCACGAAAGGGGTCAAGAACCGGGATATGACCTGGAATAAAATTTATGCCTTCTTTCTCGGCGGACTGGTGCTGTTTTTTATGAATTGGTGGATGCTGGAGCTACCGGTATCTTCCATAGCCAAGGCCGGACTGTACACGGCAACGCTCACGGTCGGATATATCCTGATGCTGATGGCCGGCGTGTGGGTAAGCCGTATGCTGAAAAACGACCTGATGGATGACGTGTTCAACATGGAGAATGAATCATTCATGCAGAACACCGTCCTGATGGAAAACGAATACTCGGTAAATCTGCCCACCAAGTTCGTGTATCATAAGAAAGAGTGGGACGGCTGGATCAATATCGTCAATCCTTTCAGGGCCACTATCGTGTTGGGCACTCCCGGATCGGGAAAGAGTTTCGCCGTGGTAAACAGTTATATCAAACAGCAGATATCCAAAGGGTTCGCAGTATATATCTATGACTACAAATTCGATGACCTCTCCATTATTGCCTACAACGAACTGCTCAAGAATCTCGACAAGTACAAAGTGAAGCCCGAGTTTTACGTCATCAATTTCGATGACCCGCGCCGCTCGCACCGTTGCAATCCCATCAACCCGAAATTCATGGCGGACATCTCGGACGCCTATGAAAGTGCCTATACCATCATGCTCAATTTGAACAAGACCTGGATACAGAAACAGGGTGATTTCTTCGTAGAGTCGCCGATTATCCTGCTTGCGGCGATTATCTGGTACTTGCGGATTTACAGGGATGGGAAATACTGCACGTTCCCGCACGCCATCGAATTTCTGAACAAGCCCTACGCTGATATCTTCACGATTCTGACCTCTTATCCCGCTTTGGAAAATTATCTGAGCCCGTTTATGGATGCCTGGCAAGGGGGCGCGCAGGACCAGCTCCAAGGCCAGATCGCGAGCGCGAAAATCCCCCTTTCGAGGATGATTTCCCCGCAACTGTACTGGGTGATGACGGGCGATGATTTCACGCTTGACCTGAATAACCCCGAGCATCCGAAAATCCTTTGCGTGGGGAATAATCCGGACAGGCAGAACATTTATTCCGCCGCGCTCGGACTGTACAACAGCAGAATCGTGAAACTGGTAAACAAGAAAGGACAACTTAAATCCTCTATCATCATTGACGAACTTCCGACCATATATTTCCGGGGTATCGACAATCTGATTGCCACTGCCCGAAGCAACAAGGTGGCCGTCTGTCTCGGTTTTCAGGATTTCAGTCAGTTAGCAAGAGATTATGGAGACAAGGAGGCGAAGGTCATCCAAAATACGGTGGGCAATATTTTCAGCGGGCAGGTCGTGGGAGAAACCGCCAAGAATCTCTCGGAACGTTTCGGTAAAATCCTGCAACAACGGCAGTCGCTCTCCATCAACCGGCAAGATACCTCGACCTCCATCAACACACAGATGGATTCGCTTATTCCTGCATCCAAAATCGCCAATCTCTCGCAAGGTGCGTTCGTGGGCAGCGTGGCGGACAATTTCGGGGAGGAAATCGAACAGAAGATTTTCCATGCACGCATTATCGTGGATACCGAGAAAGTGGCGGCAGAAACCAAGGCTTACAAAAAGATACCCGTCATCAACGAGTTTAAGGACAGCGAGGGCAACGACATCATGCAGCAACAGATAGAACGGAACTACACGCGTATCAAGGCGGACGTGGTGCAGATTATCGAGGATGAGATGGAGCGTATAGCCAACGATCCGAACCTCAGGCACCTGCTTCCGCAGGAGGATTAGAAGAAATAAGATTTCCTCTAATTAAACTAATTAAATAGGAGTGTAAAAACTCCCACACTCCTATTTTAGTTATTAATCCAATTCTGTTTTCACATAAAAATATTGCCCCAATTCTGAAGACAAATAACATGCTGCTGCTTCAGCTCCAATTTCCAATAACTCAACATTCGATGTTTGGTAATTATTAACGTTAAGTCTATATATACCATCCGAATAGGTTCTTGAACAATTAATATTCTGTAAGGCTTGCGTTATATCAGATACTACATTTGTACAGATATAAGCCCATCCCCAGTAACCTTGATTTTCATCAAAAGTAGGATGATTTTTAAGATATTCTCTAATCGTATTTTGCGCAATTTTTCCTGCTTCATTGATTGCATACAAAACCTTTTTTTCGAGTTTCTCATCTACTATAAAATTAGGCATTACTTTTAACTGTTTTACAGGAAGATCGTCTATTCGCATTCGGCTAATATCCATATTAGAAAAATGTGCTATGGATTCCAATGATAAAACTCTTGCTCCAGCAATTGAAGAACAATTATAATTACCTCCTCGATTTTTACCTCCTGCATCATATAACGTTTTTAGATGTATTAATATTTCTTCCATTTCATCATCCGATGGTACAATTATAATAATCTCGGAGAAAAAATCTGCATATTCTTTTGACATGAAAAATGGAAGTCCTGGCACACTCAATTTATTATCAGGAAGAGCCCATCGCCATTCTCTTTCATGTGTCCAATCAATAGGTTTGTGTTTAGGATTATATTCTTTTGTTAGATTGGTTGACACATATCGATATTGTTCTTGAATACCTATACCCGTATCTTTGATTGAAAGAAGCCTTCCTTGATATATACCTTTTTCATCCTTATCTGTTTCCACATAAGGAGAGGATAAACCATAAATCACAGGTCTGGCTCCAGCTGCATAAAGTTCATTACGACGAAAAGCTATTCCATGTCTACCGACATATCCTGACGTTTCTCGTGATTTAGCATAATCAATTAAGGCATATAAAGGCATTTCCGTAAAGCAAACTGCTGATTTCGGACCATAAATAGTTGGGATTAAATTTCGTAATGACCAACCACTTTTAATATAACCATCGTGAAGAATTTTCTTTAATACTTCAAGTGCCGGTGCATCTTCTTCAATCGAATACTCATTCTCTTCCTCCCTGCTTATAACATACTTTCCATTTCCGTACTCGTCATAGTAGTCAGGCAGACGCATATCACCAGTATATCCTTCTAATTCTGCAATATCTGCTAATGAGGATATATCATCTTCAGGTTTACGATCATGTATAAAATGAATAATCCATTCTGTAAGATCCAGACGTTCACGATTATTGAATTTCATAAAATCAACTATTTAATTAAATATCAACATTACAATTGTTTAATGTGCAAAGATATACAAATTACTGCATGGTGCTGGTATTCAATGTATTTAAAAATGCACTATCTCTTTTCTACCTGCAAAGGTAGTCCTGCGCCCCGACGGATTGTGCAAGGCCGGGACCCCGTTGGGGTTTGCTGAAAAAATCATCCTCGCCGTTCCGGTTCCGGTATTTTTTCGCAAAGCCTTGCACTATCCGGGCACAGGACGGTCAGGCAGGTAAGAAAAGGAAATAGTGGCTCCCCGGAGCCACAGATGTTTAACTCAAAAAGAATGCAGTTATGAGCAGAAGCAACTTCACCCCGATGAAAAGATTCCACGAGATTCTTAACCGTTACGGTCTGAAACTGATGGAAGTCGGAACCAATCACCTGAGAATATTCTTCGGAAACCGGAAACTGTTCGACTATTATCCGCTCCGAATGAAACTTTTCGATTACCGGCAGTGGCAGCAACTGACCTATCCGTCGATGACGGACGGAGCAGGAAAATGGGAAACGGAATTGGACGGTATCATCCGTGAGCTGATGGTTCAATGATGTAAAAACAGACGCCATGAGTGAGGACCGCAGAGAAACAATCGTATGGGACAACATTCCCGAATGGGCGCTCTATGCGCTGGAATACGGTATTGATGAAGACCTTTTCATCACTGACGAAAACTGGGAAATGGTAAACGGGTTCATCACCGAAAATTTTCCCAAAGGTTATGTCATGTCGGTGGATTGGGAATCGTACAGTGAGTTCGACCGCTATCCGGCATTCGGCAAGCCGTGCAAGACCTACAAGGTCACTTTTGTAATGGATCATAACTGAAAATGAAACGATATGGCAGAGAAAAGACAGCTGACGAGAGTGGTGTTCAGAAGGTTCAAAGAGGGAGAGACAATCGCCCTCTTTCCATATATGCCGGGGAACGCGCATGGAAATGCCGTCACATCCTATATGCACACGGGACAGCATGCCGCGGCGGATTATGCCGGCGTGATTGCCGTAACAAGACCCGCCACCGGGGAAGAATGCCAGGAACTGCTGGCTGAACTGACATCGGTCGGGTATGATAACCTGCATATCCTGAGACGGGCAAAACCCAAGTTTAACCCATAAATTAAAAGACGATGGAAAGTCATGTAAAAATCAAAGCATCACAGAAGGAAATGGAGTATCTCTTTGAAAATGACGAGTTCATTTCCGTGAGATTGTATGAACGGACAGATGCCGGTTTGTACAAGTGTATCCTCCGGCACAAGGAATTGGAGAAGCTCTTGAAAGGAATATTTACCATCAAAAGAATCAAGGAATTACTTTATTGACAACTTAAAACAAAAAGCGATGAACAGAGAAGAAAGACAACAGGCAAGAACGGACAGATACCGTGAGCTTGCAGACAACGCGAGAAAGCAATCCGAACAATGTTTCAGGCAGTCCGAATCCATGGCAAGCGTAATCCCGATGGGACAGCCCGTGCATGGGAAAGCGGACAGGAACTACCGGGAGAAAATCTGGAACAAGATGGGGCAAAGCGTGAAGGCTTCCGAGAAAGCGGATTATTACGAGCGGAAAGCGGAAGCGGCAGAGAACAACAACGCCATCTATCTGGATGACGACAATGCCGTGGAAAAGCTGGAGCGGAAGCTGGCCGAACTGGTCAAGGCGCAAGAGGACATGAAAGCGGCAAACAAAGTGGTTAAGAACAAGAAACTGACCGAAGAGGAGAAAAAGGTCCGGCTGATGGAATTGGGATATTCGGAAACAAGTGCCGTCGAACTGCTCACCCCGTGTTACGGGCACATCGGTTTTCCGTCATTCTCACTTTCCAACAACAACGCCAACATCAACCGTATCAAAAAGAGGCTGGAACTGGCGAAACGGATGAAAGGCACACCGGAAAAGGAATACACGATTAACGGTGCGCGGGTGGTGGAAAACTATCCGGAAAACCGCCTTCAGGTATTTTTCGATGATATCCCCGCCAAGGAAATCCGGGACTCCATCAAACAGCACGGGTTCCGCTGGTCACGTTACCACAGTTGTTGGCAGTCGTACATGAACCGCCGGAACATCGACTTCATTAAAGAACTGCTTGAAGAAACGGAAGCGTAGGCATCGTATGAATGAATCAATCTCCCGGCTTGCAACCTGAGGACGTATATGCTTCTTACGGTCTGCAAGCCGGATTTTATTATCTGAAAATGAAATGACATGAATGTAATCTGTACAAAATGCGGCGGCACGAAAGTAAGTTGTGAAGCCATGATTGACCCCAACACAAAGGAGTTCCACAATTATACCGACGAGTCATTTCAATACGGCTGGCGTGACCGAAAAGCTGGTGGAAGCCGGTGTCCGTGTTGTGCTGGACGACGACAACCAGAAGATCGGCTACAAGATCCGCGAGGCACAGCAGGTGGACCGTGTGCCTTATATGCTGGTTCTGGGTGCCAAGGAAGCCGAGGCAGGCAACATCTCTGTGCGTGACCGCAAGGGCGAGACCACCACGATGGAGCTGGATGCATTCATCGCAAAGGTGACTGCCGAGATCCGCAACCGCAGCCTGTAAGCAGACACTGCAAAACACAAAGCGCCGCTTTCCCGGCAGGGGAGAGCGGCGCTTTTTTTGCTGCAGCGAAACGCCAAAGGCCGCTGCTCAAATGGAAACAGCGGCCTTTGGCGTTGGATGCTTTATAAAAAGGGGATCAGGCGTTTTCCTTCTGGACGCTCTTGACGGCCAGAGCTTTGGCGGGCTTCATCAACAGCACGCACACGCCGTTGAAGAGGATCGAACCCACGATGAAGGTGATGAAGAACTGGGGCAGGTGGGTGGCCAGAGCGGTGGTGTCGATGCAGGCCACAGTCAGGTAGGCAAAGCCCACGTTGTTCAGCACCTTGGGTGCGTAGGGGTGCAGGATGATGAGGATGAACAGTACCACGGCCAGCGGGATGAGGAAGCCGAAGAAGCCGCCCAGCACCGGGGTCAAGGCCGTGATGGAAAGCAGAGCGATCACGGTGAGGATCAGGCCTACAAGACCACCCAGCTCAACGGTGACGAAGCGATCCTTCACATCGCCTTCCAGCGTGAACATCATGATATTGCTCAGGAAGATCAGCCAGCTGTACTCCAGGCCGGTCACATGGATGATGGCATTGGCGATCAGGATCCACACCAGAAGCATCAGGCGGAAATACAGCAGAAAGCGCTTGGTAACGGCTTCATTCATGATAAAATACCTCTTTCTTGGTCGTATTGGAAAGATTTGCTTTCACTAAAAGACGCTTTTTGACAGGTAAAACCTGCAATGATATCGCCATTATACAATATTTATATGGCAAAAACAATACTTTTGCAAGAATAAATTGCATATTTTGGAAATTTTGACTTGCAGAAGGTCGGCAACCTCGCCCTCTCCGTCATTGCTTGCGCAATGCCACCTCTCCCAAAGTGAGAGGCCTTGGCAATCCACGCAAAGTATGCGGTTCCGCCAGAGGCTCCCCCTTTGAGGAAAGACTTCCCCCGCGCCGGGGGAAGATGTCGTGCAGCGACAAAAGGGGGAATCTGGCGCGTTAGCGCCTGAGAGGGCGAGCACGGTAAAAATAAGCTGGAATAATGGCGCAGCGGAGCCATTTCAAATTGTTTTTCTGTCCAAAATGGAGTATAATGAGACAATAAATATTCTGCCGCAGTTGCGGCCTGAACAGGGGGAGGAACCTTATATGAACAAACCGGTACTGGTGGTCATGGCGGCTGGCATGGGCAGCCGCTACGGCGGCATGAAGCAGATCGACCCGGTGGGGCCGAACGGTCAGGTGATCGTGGATTATTCCCTTTACGATGCCCGCCGCGCAGGCTTTGAGACGGTGATTTTTGTTATCAAGCATGAGATCGAGGATGCTTTCAAGGCAGCGATCGGCGAGCGTGTATCCAAGGCCATGAACGTGAAATATGCCTTCCAGCAGCTGGATGAGCTGCCCGCAGGCTTTGCCGTGCCGGAGGGCCGTGTCAAGCCCTGGGGCACCTGCCACGCCGTTCTGGCTGCAAAGGACCTCATCGACGGCCCGTTTGCAGTCATCAATGCCGATGATTATTACGGCCCGGAGGCCTTCCGGGTGATGTATGATTACCTGTCCACCCACGAGGACGGCAGCTATTACGATTACTGCATGGTAAGCTACCTGCTCCGGAACACTGTCTCCGAGAATGGCAGCGTGGCCCGCGGCGTATGCGTGACCGAACCCGACGGCACCCTGCACAGTGTGACCGAACGCACCCGCATTGAAACATACGAAAACGGCGTACACTTCATCGAGGACGGCGGCGCAAGCTGGACCGACCTGCCCGGCGATACCCCGGTGAGTATGAACCTGTGGGGCTTTGGCAAAAGCTTTCTGGACGAAGCCGAGCAGCGCTTTGCGGGCTGGCTGACCGAAAATCTGCCTAAAAACCCGCTCAAGTGTGAGTATTTCCTGCCGCTGGTGGTCACCGAACTGATCGAGGAAGGCAAGGCAAAGATCCAGGTGCTGCGCAGCACCGACAAGTGGTACGGCGTGACCTACCGCGAGGATAAGCCCACCGTGGTGGCCGCCATCGCCCAGAAAACCCAGGAGGGCCTGTACCCCGAGGATCTGTGGGCGTGATAAGCTGAAACAGGCGCAGGAGCGAAACAAAATCTGTGGCGGCCCTCTTGACTTTTGGCATTCCAACGCATATAATAGGAATGCGAAAGAGAATAAGGTGATATCCATAGGATCACCAAAGCAACAAGAAGCCCCCTTGACATTGCGACTGTCAAAGGGGCTTCCTGCTTGCTAAGGGTTAGTGCTTACCGGCCTTGAACTGTTCCTCAAGCCACTTGCAGATGTAGTAGCTGACCACACCCGCTGCGACTCATTAACTCATTACAACGCAGAAGCGCCCCATCCGGTAAAGGATGAGGCGCTTCTACGTATATTTGGGAATATTCGGGGATGGCGTTAGTTGTTCTTGAGTTCCTGTGCCTTCTGCCATGCATTCAGCACATCGAGCTTGCTTACGGGATTGGCCGGGAAGAACTTCATCTCTTCCGGAGCCGTGCCCTCATCGTTCAGGTCAGGGATAAGCTCGTTTTCCATGGCCCAGCGGGCGGCGTGCTGCAGATCCATATCCCGCTCTTCCTGACCGACATCGGGGTAGAGCAGTTCGGATTCGGGCATGGGCTTGCCTGCATCCTCCCACAGCATCATGGCAAGAGCGCTGCGGTTGCTGGGGAAGTAGGGCAGAGCCATCAGCTTGCCTGCAAATTCAGCGCCCAGAGAATAGGCCTGATAGCCCAGCACTGCACCGCCCACAACAACAGTAGTGCCGATCACGATGGGGCCAACGATATCGGGCTCGTCATCTTCAATGGTGGCATCGCGGTACTGTGCGGCAATATCCACACCACTGCTCATGGTGTTCATGGTAAAGGTGATGGTCTCAGCCTTGTAGTCCTGACCCAGCGGCAGGGAGAACTTGCCGGTAGACCAGATGTCAAACACCATGCCCTCAGGGATCAGGTTCTTGTCCAGCGTCACGGTCACTTCTGCGCCGTCCGGTACAGAGTAGGTCTTTTGGCCGGTGGCTGCGTCAGTTTTGCTGTTCAGCTTGCTGGTCACATCGCTGCCGTCGTATTTCACAGTAACAGTGCCGCCGGTCACGGTCAGCGGGTGGCAGACCGGAGCATTGGGGTCGAACTCCCAACCGGCATGGAGGGTGATGTCCTCCGTAATTGCGGTTTCGTCCACATCAAACTTGCCATCTTCGGGCTTGCCATCTGCGGTGGTGTACCAGCCGGTGAACTTGTAACCCGCACGGGTGGGATCATGGATGGCAGTCAGTTCGTTTGCCTTGGTATCAGTGATTTTTTCGGTCTTATAAACCGGCACCTCAGCGGGGTCGGTCAGGTTGCCGCCCTGGGCATCAAAGGTCACCTTGCAGAGGTAAAGAAATTTGCGGTTTTTCAGATCGGTGTTGGTAGAGTTTGCAAGCAGAGCATCTGCGGCGGTCTTGTCGTTGTTGTAGTAGATGGCACCATTTTTGGGAGATTGCTTTGTAAATCCAGCCGGGCAACTAACCAGACGGTCTTTGAAAGAAGTCAATCCAGCAGGGAGCGTAATGTATTTCAGATCGAGGCACCATCCAAAGGTATAAGGTTCAATGGTTTCTACTTTTTCTGGGATGGTGACGTTCGTCAGATGCCTGCAATCTGCAAAGGCATAGCTGCCGATCTTCTCAATATTCTCACCTAACGAAAGCGTTGTAAGCGCATAGCAACGGTAAAAGGCACTCTTGCCGATGGAAGTGACGCTTGGTGGAATGGTGACGTTATCCAGCGTATGGCAATCCAAAAAGGCATAATCGCCGATCGTCGTAATATTTTTACCTAATGAAAGCGTTGTAAGCTTATAGCATTCATCAAAGGCCCAGGATCCTATTGATGTGGTAGCGTCATTGATAGTAAGAGAGTCCATTTTTTCGCAATGTGAAAAGGCATAATCGCCGATGGAAGTAACGCTTTGTGGAATGGTGACGGAGTGAATGTTGCGACCAAATTGGTACGGTTCGTTGGATTGGGCAGCACTAAGATAGCCGGAAAATGAATATTCTCCCAAACCGGTTACAGGGTAGCCGCCCAACTTATCGGGTATGGTGATGTTGTAGGGGCCATTGTTTGTTGGATTAACAGGGCCAAGAAATTTTGTGATGGTTGCATTACCATTATTTACCGTATAGGCATACTTGTAAATGTCTTCGCCATCGTTGGCTTCATGTACAGTTGACGTGTCTTCTGCAAATGCCGTGACTGCCGACAGGGGCAGCATGGTGATCATCATGCAGACCGCAACCAATAAGCTGATCAAACGCTTGGGTCTCATAATTTTTTACTCCTTTTCCATGATATTCCCAAAAATTCTCTCTATTTCAGCCAAAACAAAAGAGCGCCGCACCGGCCAAACGGCTGGTACAACGCTCTGAACCCTTGTAGACCCGCTGCGCGCTCGCTCTCCTGAAGGGAAGCCGACGCATCTTCACAAGGAGGTGCAAGGTTTCGTATTACCTTACCCGGAGGGAATAACGTGCGGCTGGCTGCCATATTACAGGCCCTGTAGCTTTGCGTCGCAGCCTTTCGACTGGTTTGCCGATTCTTCTGTTTTCATGTGGCATCTTACACAAAAATCATAAAACTTTTTTTTTTTTTTTCAATAACCCAAAACCATCTTTGGCGAATTGCACAAAAGAGGAAGTATCCGTATGGCATTTTCGGATAGCGGTATCTCCCCGGGGAAAACGTTCCGCTTGGGGAATGGCGGCGTGTTTCCTCGTTTTTTCGTTGAAATATGCCAGGTTTTATGATATAGTAGTAGTCGTTTTTACGTTTTACTCCCCTACTCTCCCCGCGGAAAGGAAGCATCCATGAACCTGACAAAGCAGTTCTTCAAGTATGTGTCGCAGAATATTTTCGGTCTGATCGGCACATCGTGCTATATTCTGGCCGACACCTATTTCATCGCCCAGGCGGCGGGCACCGACGGCGTGACCCTGCTGAACCTCTGCCTGCCCATGTACAACCTGATCTTTGCCTTCGGCTCGATGATCGGCCTGGGTGCGGCCACCCGGTACGCCATCCTGCAGGCGCAGGGCGAGGCGCGGGCGCAGCGGTATTTTTCCAACGCCATCCTCTGCGCCTGCCTGATCGCCATCCCGTTCATGCTGGCGGGCGCGTTCTGCCCGGGCACGCTTCTGCAGCTCATGGGCGGCGATGGGGACATCGTGGCGCTGGGCCTGAACTACACCCGCATCTTCCTGCTGTTCACGCCCTTCTTCATGTGCAACTACATCCTCTCGGCCTTCGTCCGCAACGACGGCGACCCGTCCCTTGCCATGGTGGCCACCCTGAGCGGCAGCCTGTTCAATGTGGTGTTCGATTACATCTTCATCTTCCCCATGGGGCTGGGCCTGCCCGGCGCGGCGCTGGCAACGGCCATCTCGCCGGTGCTCAGCATCGCCATCTGCAGCCGCCACTTTTTTCAAAAGAGCAACACGCTCACCTTTGTCCGGCAGGCCCCCTCGGCCCGGCTGCTGGTGCAGAGCTGCCAGCTGGGCATCTCCGGCTTTGTGGGGGAGATGTCCTCCGGCGTGACCACGACGGTGTTCAACTTCCTGCTGCTGGGTCTGGCCGGGAATGTGGCCGTGGCGGCCTACGGCGTCGTGGCCAACTTTGCGCTGGTAGCCACCGCCATTTTCAACGGTGTGGCCCAGGGTGCCCAGCCGCTGGTGAGCCGCTGCTACGGCCACAGCGACCGGGCCGGAGCCCGGAAGCTGCTCATTCTGGGCAGCTGCACCGCGCTGGCACTGGCGGCCGTGCTGTACGCGGTGGTGTTCGGCATGACCGATACGCTGGTGGGCTGGTTCAACAGTGAAAACTCGGTGCAGATGGCCCGGTTTGCCCACAACGGCATGCGGCTGTACTTCGTGGGCTACTTCTTTGCCGGGTTCAACATCGTGGCGGCGGGCTACCTGAGCGCCACCAACCGTCCGCTGGAAGCCTCGGTCACCTCCATCTGCCGCGGCGTGGCGGCCATTGTGGTCTGCTCGCTGGTGATGAGCGCCCTATTT
>OGYM01001725.1_pt1 | contig 15342 bp, 10 predicted proteins | sample 1576491 | NCBI WGS metagenome assembly OGYM01 (sample SAMEA3541515, study PRJEB24748) | human gut metagenome | biome: human gut; feature: human-associated habitat; material: faeces | place: China | collected 2012 | reverse complement strand
TTCTAATATTATGCGAAAATTAATCCTATTGTTTTTTTTTGTGAGCAGTGCTTTACTCCGTTCCGCCGCGGCAAGGCGGCAACATGTCCAAGCCCTGCCCGAATCGAGAGGTAGGCCGCGTGCAGTCACATGTGTATATATTTTACAAGCTTTGTGCTTAACAGTCAATAAAAAGCGTACTGTGCAGAAGAAATTATAATAGATTGCTTCAAATATGTCAAATATATAATTACAAAAAAGCGTCAATTTTTGGACACTTATTTCAATCTGACGTAATGAAATTTTTTCATGTTACACGATGTAACAACCGGCCTCATCCGATTTTCCTTGCACTTTCGGAATTTCGGCCTTATACTATGAAATACTACACAGAGAGAAGGGATAATATGACCTTGACCGCCGCCGCGCAATGGCTGAACACGGCCTTTGCCGGCTACGACAAAGCGATTCTGAAAATAATGCATTCTCTTGCCGGTGCGCTCGGCCCCGTGCTGACGCCGCTGATGAAGCTCATCACTTTCCTCGGCGAAAAGGGACTGCTCCTCCTGCTGCTGTCGCTCGTGCTGATGTGCTTCGCGCGCACGCGCCGCATAGGCGTATGCGTGTTCGGCGCGGTATGCTGCGGCGCGCTGATAACGAACTTCATCCTAAAGGACTGGATAGCAAGGCCGCGCCCGTTTGAAACGGTCGATCTGTACTGCCAGTGGTGGCAGGCCGTCGGCTCCCCCGCCGAGGACGGCTACTCCTTCCCCTCCGGCCATGTGACGGCCGCGGCGGCGGGCATGACGGCGCTGTGCCTGATGCGCGGCAGGAAGCTTGTCGTGCCGTCGGTGATAGTCGTTCTGCTGATGGCCATATCGCGCAACTATCTCATGGCGCACTACCCGTCAGACGTGCTGTTCGCGGCAATCATCGGCGTGGCCTCGGCATTCATCGCGTATTACATCACGCGGCTCATCTTCCGTCTGCTGGAGGATCACGAGGACGCCGGTATATGCGCGTTCGTGCTGAATTTCGACCTTCCGGTACGGCTGCCCGGCGCATACAAGGGGCGGCACGAAAAATAATAAAACTCATAAAAAATAACGGAGAACTGCTTTTCGCAGTTCTCCGTTATTTACATTTCGGGGTCATTACATAACGCCGGTGGCTTCCTTGCTCTTGGCTATCGCCGCGTTGAGCTTGCGCGCCGGATAGTACAGGACGAATCCCAGCACCATGAACAGCACGCACATCAGCAGCAGGATGATCGCACAGCGGGCGTAAGTCCCGTCGTAGAAGCCGCCGATGGTCTCGCGGATCATGTCCATGCCGTAATGGAACGGCATGAAGTTATAGAGATCCTGGAAGAACTGCGGCAGAACATGGTACGGATAGGAACCGCCGGAACCGGCGACCTGAATAACCATGATGATGACGGAGATCGCCATGCCGATGTTATCAAGCGCGTAGACAAGGCTGTAGTTCATGAACACGAAGTTCAGCGAGCATATCATGCAGGCCAGGATGAACCGTCCGGGCGCGACGCACTGGATGCCGACATAGTACAGGCAGCCAAGCGAGGTGACGAGCGCCTGAAGGATACCGATGCCGAGGAAGAGCGTGAAGCGTCCGAAGTAGCGCTGGATGCCGCGCGTGCGGCCGAGCTCGGGGTAATTCACCGGCACCTTTATCATCGTCGCCGCGAGGAGCGAGCCGACGAACAGCGCCAGCATTATGTAGTACGGTGACATGGCGGAGCCATAGTCGCTGATCTCATAGACGATCTCCGTGCGCATATCGACCGGAGACGTGAGGTAATCGGCCAGGCCGTCGGGGTTATCCTCAAGCACCTCCATGAGACGCTTGAAGCCGTCACTGTCAACGAAGCGGCGTACATCGTCCGCGAAGTTGGCCAGATATTCATACACGGTATTGGACAGCGATATTGCCGCGTCTATCGAGGTCATGCCGTCGCCGAGGGCGGAGCTGTATCCGCGCAGCGTATCGGCCACGCCGTTGACCTTGCCCGCGCTGCCCATCAGCACGTTCTGTATCTCATTGAGCGCCGTCTGCGCGCTGTTGGCCGCGCCCGTGATATGGTCGGTGACGTTCTCGTTGAAGGTGAGTATCGCAGTGCGGATCACGTCGCGCATCTCGTTTATCTTGTCGATGATCTCCTGACGGATGCCGGGATCCTCTATCTGATCGACCTTCTGGCGTATCTCCTCAAGCTTCGCTATGGCGTCGTCGATATACTTGGTCAGGCTCGGCGTGGAGACCTCGATGGCTTTGAGCTTCTCCTCGATCTTGTTCAGAAGCTCAAGTATCTTCTGCTGCGCGGCGGTGCCGCCGTTCCAGGAGCTTATATTGTCGATCGCGCGGTTTGCCGCTTCCTTTGCGACGTTCAGCGAATCGATGCCCGCGGTGAGCTGATCGTACTTGAAGGTCAGGTCGTTCATCACCTTCAGGCTCCACTCCATCATCTTGAGCTGCGAAGTGGGCTCGCCGATGTTGCTCAGCTCATTGCGGATGCTCGCGATATGCGTCAGGTCGTCGTCAAAGCTCATCAGCGGGTCTGCCGCGTTGAGCGACGTCAGCTCTGCGGCCAGATCCTCGAGGGTCTTGTCCATCTCGGTGAGCTTCGCGTCGATCTCCTCGTTCGAGAGAGAGAAATCGAAGTTCTTGATGTCCTGATTTATGCCGTCCATCGTGGTGTACGCCGCGCCGACGCGATCCTTGCGCGAGACAAGCTCCGTTTCAAGCGCGTCGATATCGCTTATCAGCGCCTTGACCTCGGCGATCATCTCGTCGCGCACGGCCTCGGCGTCCATGCTCTCGATGAGCGACTTTACCTTCTCGATACGCGCGATCGCGCGGTCGAGTATCGCGGACGGGTCGGGGATGCGTCCCTTGAGCGCTTCGAGCTTCGCCTCAAGGTCGTCGAGTATCTGGTTTATCGCTTCCTTGAGCAACGGCGTGCCGCCCCAGGAGCTGATGATGCCGAGCAGGGAATTGAGATCCTTGTCGATGTCGTCAAGCGCCTTGACGATGTTGTTGGACAGGTCGCCCGCGACGCTGGAGCCGGTGCCGATGGCGTTGCTCACGGAGCCGACGGTGTTGCCGGCATTGATTATCACTTCGCCCGCATCATTTATCGTCGCGGCGGAGACCTCCATCAGGTTCCCCGTCTGCGTCAGCAGGTTCTTGACAGAGCCGAGAATGACGTTCAGCTCCTGAAGCTGCTCGCAGGCATTGTCCAGCGCGTTTGTGAGGCTGTTTGCAACGTCGTCCGCGTCAAGGCCGAAGGCACGAACCATGGAGCTTATGGTGTTCACCGCGTCCGCCGCTTTCTCAACGATAGTAGCGTTTATCTGCTCCTGCACGGCGGTCTTGGCCTTGTTGGTTATCTTAGGCGCGATCGCGTTTTTCTTCTCGTTTTCGTAGTATTCTATCTGCGGGTGCCGCAGCTCCCCGCTCATGATGCTGAGAAAGTCTCCGGTAAACTCCGGCGGCACGATCAGCGCCGCATAATACTTGCCGGAGTAGACGCCGGACAGCGCCTCATCGCGCGTGTCGAGGAAGACCCAGCCCATCTGATCGTTGGACTCCAAGCCCTCCATGACCATCTCGCCGATGTTGAGCGTCATGCCGAGCAGCTCCGCGCCGTCGTCCTCATTTGCGACGGCGACCTTGATGTTCGACGTGGAGGCCGGACCGTAGGGATCCCAGTTGGAGAGAATGTTGAACCACGCGTAAAGCGAGGGCACAAGGCACAGACCCATGATGACGACAACTGCCACGACGCTCTGGCCAAGGCGCTTCATATCAAGGTGAATTATTTTACCTATCTTTTTCATGCCTTATCCTCCGATGCGCCCTTTGCCCCGTCCTTGCCGGACTCATCCTTGTACTCGGCGCGCAGCTCGTCTATTATCTCGTCTACCTCATCGTTGGGGACGGCAACCGTCTTGCGCTGTGTCATAGCGGTGCGGGCGGCCTCCGTCGCGGCTTCCAGCTCGGTTATCGTCTCGGCAAGACGCTGGCGGCGCTGGCGGACTACGATATCCGCCGTCTCCTCGCCGAAGTCCTGCTCGCGGCGTGTTATCTCCTCCACCTTGCGCTTCAGCTCGAAGTTCAGGTACTCCACCGCGATGAGGTACGCCGCCACGGCGAACATCGTCGCGATCCACATCAGCAGGAAGATGACCTTCGAGCCGTTTGTGATGAACATTATCGTCAGGAACAGCACGGTGGAAATTATCAGCGCCCAGAGTCCCTTATGGATACGAACCTGGTTCGCGTAATACAGTGTCTTGACCTCGTCAACGAGGCGGTCATACAACTTATGATAGCTATGCTCTGACATTGTACTGCACCTCCTTAGAACAGTCCGGTCTCTTCGAGACGCTCTTCCATGAAATGATTGACTCCCATGAACGGCTTACGCACAAACAGGCCGATGCCCAGCGCCGCCACGGCAAATATCAGTAGTTGCATGAGCTTGGTGACATATATATTGCCGTACAGGCCGCAGATGCATTCGCGCATTGCGTCGATAGCGTAGGGGAAGGGGAAGAACAGGTATATCTTCTGGTACACCTCCGGCAGCAGCTCTATCGGGAAGGTGCCGCTGGAGCCTGCGATCTGGAGAACCATGATGACGACGACTATCGCCTTGCCGACATCGCCAAAGGACACGGCCAGAGAATATATCAGCAGGCTGAAGGTAAAGCTCGTGACGAAGCCCGTCAGGTACAGAAGCCCCGGCTCCAGACATTGTATCTTCAAAATCAGCAGGTCGCCGGTGATTATTATCGCGGTCTGTATCTGGCTCATCACGAAGAACAGCAGATACCGGCCGAAGAACAGCTGCACGGGCTTGGGGTTCACAAGTCCCTCGGGGCTTGCGTGCGGCTTGAGTATCGCAACGAGGATAACGCCGCCGACCCATACCGCCAGCACCGAGTAGAACGGAGCCATCGCGGAGCCGTAGTTCGCTATCGGGTATATCGGGGTGACGCTGGTCTGCACTATCTGCGCGAGGTACTGGCCGTAGACCGCCGGACTGCCGCCCAGCAGGTCGACAAGCGCGGCGAAGTAGTCCTCGTCGGTCGTGATGCTGTCGAGCTTCTGCAGCGTCTCCGTAAGGGATGCGATGACGCGCGAGGCTGCGGGCTGCATCGCGTGGAGCGTATCGTCCAGCGCGGCTTTTGTGCTCTCGACGGCGTCTCGCAGGACGAGCGCGTCGTTATTCAGCTTGCGTACGCTGTCAAGCGTTGTGGCAACGTTGAGGAAGATGTCCTCGACGGCCTTGGTAAGCTCCTCGGCGGAGGGGACGATGGTGTCCGTCAGGCCGAAGATGGTATCGACGATGTCCGTGCAGTCGCCGATGGCCTCCTGAATATCGTCTCTGTGCGGCAGGGCATTGAGCCACTTGCCGAGGTCGTAGAAGTTATCGGCTATCTTCTGCGCGAGAGCCTTTGCGTCCTGCCCGACCTGAGTGTCTCCGGGGATCGCGTCGCCCCAGCCGCTCACCTTATCGCCGCAGGCTATCGCGTCGGCGGCGGCCTTCTCGACCGCTTTCTTCGCCGCAGCTATCGCCTCGGCATTGCCGGACTCGATGGCATTCTGGAGCCGGTCGAGCGATGCCTGCACCTTTTCAAGCGCCTCATACACAGCGAGGTCTATCTGCGCCACGTTGTCGCGTATCTCGCTGCCCTCCGGAAGCTTGGAATTGATGTCGGCAATTATCTTATCCAGCTCCGAGGTGTCGATGCTGATATTGCCGCTGCCGCCCGCCGCGAAGTTATCCAGCGCGCGCTGCGCCGCGTTCAGCGTGGTCAGCGCCTGCTGCAGAACGACGTGCAGCGCCTCTCTGGGGTTATCCTCAGCGATCTCGGCAGAGATGACATTCGCCTGCTCCATGATACCGCTTATCAGAACTTCGAGATAGTTCTCGTTTATCGAGCGCTTGAGCGACTCGACCGCAGTGTCGGTTATCTTGGTCGCAACGGCGTTCTTCTTTGCGTTTTCATAGTAGGTTATCTCAGGCTTGCCGTTCCACATGGTAAGCATGTTGTACATGTTATAGGAGAAGTTCTCGTCAATGACGACGGCGGCGTAGTATTCGCCGGAGTACACGCCGTTGACAGCCTGCTCCTCGCTGTCTGTGATGACCCAGTTGATGGCCGTTGACTCGCGCAGGTCTTCGATTATATCGTCGCCCTTGTTGACCTTCTCTCCGGTATCGGTCACATAGCCCTTGTCCATCGACGCGACGGCAATGGAGATGTTGCCCGTGTTGCCGTAGGGATCCCAGTTCGAATAGATGTTGAGCCATGCGTACAGACTCGGCAGGATCATTATTGCTATCGCCACGACGAAGGCGAAGAAATGCCGGCTGAGAGACTTGACGTCCCTCCCGAAAATTTTGAATATGTTTCGCATAATTCCTCCGTACCCGCTGACAATTATTCTTACATTCTAAGCATTATATATTTTTGCTTTTTCTTTGACAACAACAAAAGTATCTCAATTCTGCGCATGGGCGTTACTTTGCATAAAAATCAGTCATTTCAGCCCGTAAGTTTAGGCCGTATAACACGCCGTCCCTCGGTTTTGACGAAAACCGAGGGACGGATGTTCCTACATTATCTATATAGATCGAGCTGGCGCTCTACCTGCGCCATTTTCTTCACCTTGGGCGCGTTGAACACTTCGCCGCGGGCAACGACCATCGCAGGAGTGCGCAGAGCCTCAAGGCTGTCGAGCGGGTTCTGCTCCGTGACGACAAAGTCGGCGCACTTGCCCGCCGCGATGCTGCCGGTGACGTCGGAAAGTCCGGCGATCTCCGCGTTTATCATCGTCGCGGTGTGCAGCGCGAAAGCGTTCGACACGCCGCAGTATTTATGGAAATAGTTCAGCTCGCGCCACATGTCGTAATGCGTGATGTACGGGCAGCCCGTATCGGTGCCGAGGCCGACGGTGATGCCGGCGGCAAGGCAGGCGCGGGCGCAGTCTATCATGCCGTTGAACACGACCTCGCCGTTATACTTCTCCGTCTCGGTGATGTGGCTGACCTCGCGGTCAAACAGTGCGTAGGGCAGCGCGGGAGATATCGTCGTCACCAGCGCCGCTCCCCTCTCCTTGAAAAGGGAAATAATATGCTCGTCAGGCTTTGCGCCGTGCTCTATGGTGTCAACGCCGTTTTCGAGCGCGACGCGCACGCCCTCCGGACTCTCCACATGCGCGGCGACCTTGTAGCCCAGCCGGTGCGCCTCGTCACACGCGGCCTTGACGTACTCGGGCGGCATCTTCAGCGCGCCCGGCTCGCCCTTCACGGTCGCGTCCAGCACGCCGCCGGTTATCATCAGCTTTATAAGATCTGGCTTGCCGGAAGCAATCTTCGTGACAAGATCTTTCGCCTCCTCGGCGCTGTGCGCCTCATACGCAAGCGAGCCTGCCATATGCCCGCCGGGCACGGAGACCGCCATGTTCGCCGCGAGGATGCGCGGGCCGACGTACTTCCCGGCCTTTATCCCGTCGCGTATCTTGCCGTCGCACTCCATGATGCCGCCGACGGTGCGGATGGTGGTGACGCCGCTCATGAGCTGGGTCTTGGCGTTCGCGGCGCAGATAATCTCGACCACGCGCCGCATGAGCGCGGTGCTCGTGACGGCCTTTACAAGCTTGGTATTATCGGCCTGCTTTTTCTTCGGGCGGCCGGAGGCAGGCAGGTGCAGATGCAGGTTTATAAGCCCCGGCATAATATACTTGCCGCCGAGATCTACCTTCTCGCAGTCTGCGCCCTCGCTGCCCGCGAGGACAATGCCGACTATCTTCTCGCCGTCGGTGATGATGCTCATGCCCTTCTGCGGCTGCATATTTTCGCTGCCGTCGAGTATAATGCCGTTTATATACGCTCTTTTCATGGCAATGCTCCTACTATTATATTTATGCTCTGATTATAGCCGCGCTGCGCGGATTTTTCAAGGCTACATAAAAAGTTCAGAGCATTGTGACGAAAGCTGTCCTCCGGATATCCGTTCTTTTTGTCTGTGATGATGATTGACATTATAAACCTAAATGGCTAAAATATGTCGTACACTACCTATTAGAGAGGTGAGCTTAATGGATTGCGAAATACCGATAGGCGCGCGCTTCTCGATACTGCACCGCAGCTTCCGGCGGCGCATCGACGAGCTTATCGGCGAGCAGGGACTCACGGGAGTTCAGGGCTTCGTGCTTTGCGAGCTGCACCGCATGGAGATGGCCGGACTTGAGGAGATAAACCAGCGTGACCTCGAACGTGCGACGCACCTCAGCCACCCGACGCTCAACGAGATAATCAAACGTCTTGAGGCCAAGGGCTTCGTGAGCTGCCGCGTGAGCACGCGCGACCGGCGCTCGAAATGCATCGTCTCCGCGCCGATGGCCGGAGAGGTGTTCCGCTGCATGGACAGCCTTGACCGCACGGTCTTTGACGAACTGTGCCGCGGGCTGAGTGAGGAGCAGACAGCCGAGTTTCTGAATACCACTGATATTATGCTGAAAAACGCCATGGACATGTACCCCGCGCAATGTCTCGGCGGGAAGGGATGTGACGGCACATGATAAAAAGACTTGCCGGATGCGTGAGAGAATACAAAAAGCCCACGATTCTCACGCTGATCTTTATAGTGGGCGAAGCGTTTATCGAGACCTTTATCCCGTTTATAACCGCAAAGCTTGTGAACCTGATAAAATATAACGCTCCGATGGAGCAGGTCGTGCGCATCGGACTGTTTCTGGTGCTGATGGCCTGTCTGTCGCTCTGCTGCGGCGGCATCGCGGGCGCGACCTGTGCCAAAGCGTCCACAGGCTTCGCGCGCAATCTGCGCCACGATATGTTCGAGCGTGTGCAGAGCTTCTCGTTTGAGAATATCGACAGGTTCTCCTCCGCCTCGCTCGTAACGCGTATGACCACCGACGTCAGCAACGTCCAGATGTCGTTCATGATGATAATCCGCATGGCGATCCGCTGCCCGTTGATGTTCATATTCTGCATCGTGATGGCCTTCATCATGGGCGGCAAGCTCGCGCTGACCTTCGTGGTCGTTGTGCCGGTGCTCATATTCGGCCTGCTGATGATAGCGCGCAAGGCGATGCCCGCGTTCCGCGCCGTGTTCCGCAAGTATGACCGGCTCAACGAGTCGATCGAAGAGAACGTCCGCGCAATGCGCGTCGTCAAGGGCTTCGCGCGCGAGGACTATGAAAAGCAGAAGTTCGGCGCAGCGTCCGAGGATATCTGCGGCGACTTCACCCATGCCGAGCGCATCGTCGCGCTCAACTCCCCGCTCATGCAGCTGTGCGTGTACTTCAACATGGTGTTCATAATGATAGTCGGCTCCAAGCTCGTCATCACGAGCGGCGGCCAGACCATCGACGTCGGCCAGATGTCCGCCATGCTGACCTACGGCTTCCAGATACTCATGTCGCTGATGATGATCTCCATGATCTACGTCATGCTCACGATGTCCGCAGAGTCCGCAAAGCGTATCTGCGAGGTTCTGGCCGAGGAGCCTGCGCTCAGTAATCCCGAAAACCCCGTCACCGAGGTCAAGGACGGCTCAGTCGACTTTGACGGCGTTTCGTTCAAGTATTCCGCAAAGGCGAAGAAATTCGCCCTGCGTGATATCGACCTGCACATCGCCGCCGGCATGACTGTCGGCATTCTCGGCGGCACCGGCTCCAGCAAGACCACGCTCATCCAGCTCATCTCCCGCCTTTACGACACCACCGAGGGCAGCGTCCGCGTCGGCGGCGTGGACGTGCGCGATTACGACATGGAGACACTGCGAAACAGCGTCGCGGTCGTGCTTCAGAAAAATCTGCTGTTCTCCGGCACGATAAAGGATAACCTCCGCTGGGGCAATCCCGACGCGACTGACGAAGAGCTCGTCGCGGCCTGCAAGCTCGCGCAGGCGGATGATTTTGTCCGCTCCTTCCCCAACAGCTACGACACATGGATCGAGCAGGGCGGCACGAACGTCTCCGGCGGCCAGAAGCAGCGCCTGTGCATCGCGCGCGCACTGCTCAAGAAGCCGAAGGTGCTGATCCTCGACGACTCGACCAGCGCCGTCGATACCCGCACCGACGCGCTCATCCGCGCGGGCTTCAAAGCCTATATCCCCGAGACCACAAAGATAATCATCGCGCAGCGCGTGGCCTCCGTGCAGGACGCCGACATGATAATCGTCATGGACAACGGCCGCATCGCCGCGACCGGCACTCACGACGAGCTGCTGCGCTCCAGCGAAATATACCGCGAGGTCTGCCAGCAGCAGGCGAACGGAGGCGACAACGATGAGTGATAAGATCAAAAACGCGCCCCCGATGGCGAAAAAGGGCAACATCGGCCGCGTGATAAAGAAGCTCGTAGGCTACTACCCCGTGCTCGCCCCGCTCACGGCGCTGTGCATTCTGTTCTCCGCCATTGTATCTTCCATTCCGTCGATATTCATGCAGAACGTGCTGTCCATCGTCGAAAAATACTACAAGCTCGGCGACTGGTCAACAGCCAAGGCCGAGATAATGCCGTGGGTCACGGCGCTGATCGTCCTGTACGTGCTGTCGATACTGTCCATGACGCTGTACAGCCAGCTCATGGCCTATATGACGCAGGGCTTCCTCAACAAGCTCCGCCGCGAGATGTTCGACGGAATGCAGGATCTGCCGATAAAATACTTCGACACCCATCAGCACGGCGACATCATGAGCTACTACACCAACGATATCGACACGCTCCGCCAGCTCGTCTCGCAGGCGATCCCCTCGTTCATTCAGGCCGGTGCGATCGTGCTGTGCGTGCTTGCGATCATGCTGTATTACAGCATCCTGATGACGCTGGTGCTGCTGCTCGGCGTAGTAGCAATGATCTTCGTTGCGAAGAAGGTCGGCGGCGGTTCCGCGCGCTTTTTCCTGCGCCAGCAGAAGTCCGTCGCCAAGACCGAGGGCTATATTCAGGAGATGATGAACGGTCAGAAGGTCGTCAAGGTGTTCTGCCACGAAGATGCGTGCCTTGCGGGCTTCGACGAGATAAACGACGCACTCTGCGACGACAGCTTCCGCGCCAACGCCTACGCGAACATCCTCGGCCCCATCATCGGCAACATCGGCAATGTCCTGTACGTCACTCTGGCGCTTGTCGGCGGCGTGTTCCTGCTGGCAAACATCCCGAATGTCAGCATTTCCGGTGCAGCGTTCAGCGTGAGCATCCTCGTGCCGTTCCTGAACATGTCCAAGCAGTTCACCGGCAACGTCAACCAGCTCTCCCAGCAGATAAACGCCATCGTCATGGCCGGCGCCGGCGCCGAGCGTATCTTCACGCTCATAGGGGAAAAGCCCGAGGCCGACAACGGCTATGTCACCCTCGTCAACGCGAACATCGCGCCTGACGGCACGATCACAGAGAGCGCCGAGCGCACCGGACACTGGGCGTGGCGGCATCCGCACAGCAACGGCAGCCTCACCTATACCGAGCTGCGCGGCGACGTGCGCATGGTGGATGTCGATTTCGGCTACGAGGAGGGCAAGGAGGTTCTGCACGACGTGTCGGTTTACGCCGAGCCGGGGCAGAAGGTCGCCTTCGTCGGCGCGACCGGCGCAGGCAAGACCACGATCACGAACCTCATCAACCGCTTCTACGACATTGCCGACGGCAAGATACGCTACGACGGCATAAATATCAACAAGATAAAGAAAGCCGATCTGCGCAGGTCTTTGGGCATTGTTTTGCAGGATGTAAACCTGTTTACGGGTACTGTTATGGATAATATCCGCTACGGCAGACTTGACGCAACCGACGAGGAGTGCATAGCCGCGGCAAAGCTAGCCAATGCGCACGGCTTTATAGAAATGCTGCCCGAGGGCTATAACACGGTATTAAAGGGCGACGGCAGCGGTTTATCGCAGGGGCAGCGGCAGCTGATATCGATTGCCCGCGCGGCAGTTGCAGATCCGCCAGTTATGATACTCGACGAGGCGACCTCAAGCATTGATACCCGCACCGAGGCGATAGTTCAAAAGGGTATGGATAGGCTTATGCAGGGCAGAACGGTATTTGTTATCGCCCACAGGCTTTCCACCGTTCAGAATTCGGATGTTATTATGGTGCTTGACCACGGCAGAATTATAGAACGCGGCAGCCACAAAAAGCTTATTGAGGAAAAGGGCAAATACTATCAGCTTTATACCGGAAATCTGGCTGAATAAATATCTGACCGGCGTTCCGTAACGTAATGTTGCAGATTTTGTGGTGCTTTTATAGGTTGTGAAGTGGCAAATATAAGCGCCCTCTCACAAGTCAGAATTTTATAGGTTTATGAAAAGAAAAACGGTACAGACGAAATATGATGTTCCTGTTCGCCGGGCATTCCGCTGGGCTTCTGAGCAAAAATTTTGTGAAGCAGAGCTTCACGAAATTTTTAGAATCCCAGCTCCATGGCTCACGAAGGAAATCATATTTGTCTGCACCGTTTTTCTTTTATTTACGCTGTGAATGACTTGTGGGAGGACGCTTATACATGCCCAATCAACGTTATGAATTGCACTACAGAATCTGCCAATTTACGTTATGGAACTCACGGTTATGAGATGGATGCCTATGAGGGAATGGCAAAAATTATAGATGATGTAAAAGTTGCGGTCTGTCCAGAGTGTGGTAATATAGAAATGTATTTAGAGAATTTAACTAATTTGAAAGATTAAGCGATAACTTCCAGATGATAAAGCAGAAGTATAGGGTTTGATTCATATGATTTCAGTAAAAAAACAGAGAATTGCTGCTATTATGGTTTTAAGTTCCATCATGCTGATTTTACTTTTGTCGCTAAATTTCCGAATCTGGAGTGGATATTATGCAGAAGGGGATTTGGAAAGTATAGTCATACAGCAGATGGAATGCTTGGAAAAGTCAAATAGTGAAAACGATATAAGCGAAAGTATATGTTTGCATTTCTATGAGTGTATATGTTTCGGTGGAATAGAAATAATGGTGCTCTGGGTATATGATGGCTTTAAAGACCTCGGACAAGGTGAGTTTTCTTTCAGACCGGGAGTTACCCTTTGCAGTCTATCGGTTCGGATGGATGATTAAATACTTCTGATAATCAAATTTAAAATTTATTATCAGGAGGAACTTCGATGTATGTATTAAATGCAAATCATATTTCAAAAAGTTATAAAACTGCAGGAGAAACTATGCGGATTTTGCAGAATGTGAATCTGCAAGTTATGAAAGGAGAAATGGTTGCTATTATGGGACCATCCGGCAGTGGAAAGACTACTCTGCTCCATGTGCTGACCGGGGTTGACACACCGGGCGATGGAGAAATCGTAATAGGAGGAGAAACGTTTTCACAGCTTACGGAAGAAGAGAAGGCATTTTTTCGCAGAAAGCATATGGGAATGATTTTTCAGGATTTCCAGCTTTTGGAGAGTTTGACGGTAAAAGAAAATATATTGTTACCACTCATTCTTGAACGAAAAGAAGCAGACATCCAGCAAGAGCGTTTTTTAAGAATAGCGGATGTGCTCGGCATTGAAAAATTAGCTGACAAAGGAATTACGGAAATATCGGGAGGTCAGAAACAGAGAGTTGCGATTGGCAGGGCGCTGATCAATGAACCGGATATTATTTTTGGAGATGAGCCAACAGGAAGCCTTGACCGAAAGACCACCGGGGATGTGATGCGATGTATGAAACAGATGAATCAACGGTCTGGCATCAGCTTTCTGCTTGTGACACATGATGCTTATACGGCATCCTTTTGTGACCGGGTACTTTTTCTACAGGATGGGAATCTGGCAAAAGAAGTAAAGAAAGAGAACACTGCCGATAATTTCAGAGAAGATATATGGAAAACGCTGTGCGGTTTGGGAGGTGGAAAAGATGACCTTTTTTGATATTTCCCGAAAGATGCTGAAAGCTGGTTTTTACAAATATCGATTGTACTTTCTATGCAATTTATCTGCAACGGCATTATTCTGTTGTTTTGCAGTTATTTCCACAAACAGGACGTTTATGAATGCGTCGATTGTAAATTCATCAATATCCAATAACATTTATCTTCCATTTTTTCTGTCTGCAGTGTTTCTGTTTTTTTTTCTTCCTGTTTCGTGTCAGGCATTTCTGGCATCAAGAAAACAGGAATACGGCGTGATGTTTTCTCTTGGCATGAGCCGGAAGGAAGCGTTTAGAAACTTACTTTTTGAAAATGTGATCATATCCGTGCTGGCATTAGCAATAGCACTTGCGGCAGGAACTGTGCTGTCATTTTTATTTTTTTCCGTTATCATTTATGCAATAGATGTTCACGGAGTGCAATGGCAGTTTTGCCCGGAAGCATATAAGCTTACAGCAGTTCTATATACAGTAGTGGTGGCAGTTGCATTTATCCTGAATGCCGGGAGACTTATGCTGGATAAAATCGGAACCCTGCTAAAAGCACAATATCGGGCAGAAAAAACAGGAAAGATCGGTACGTTCTTATGCAGACTTGCACCCAACTACATGAGGTTTCATCTGGTGCAATGGTCATTTGTCCGCAGACACAAGAAAGAATGGGGATGTAGGTATGTTTTAGCCTCTCTCATAATAGCGGTATCTGTTATGCTTACGGGGGTATGTGTGACTTTATATCCGGCTTTTCTACAGGATGCAAAAAGTTATTCTCCCTATGACATGGTGTACTCAGAAATCTATGGAATGAATCAGGTTTCAGTACAGGATGTCCTTCATATATTGGAGAAAAATGGTGTTACTGTAGAACAGGTCATTCAGCTTCCCTATATCAGAGATGATGTTTTTAATTACCTTCCTGTGACAGAAATAAACCGGGATTTTGGATGTGATTATCAGATTCAGGAAGGCGAGTTTTTGAATTTGTTTCAGTACAATCTGGAAGATGGGTATGAACATAACATACAGCCAGTATCTACTGTAACGATTTCCGGGGACAGAAAGCTGCAGTCTGTTGGAACAGATGTAAAGATACTGTTTAATCAAAATCCGACCTTTGCAGATAAAACACTGATCATCAACGATTCTGATTTCGAAAAATTAAGTGCAGATATAACAGGTAGTGCTGGTATCGCAAACTTGTTTCAGTTTCAGAATTGGGAAGATTCTTATGCGGGAGTATGTGAAGTAAAAGAATATCTGCAGGAAAGCAATCAGTTGAATGAAGATGAGCAGACATATTATGAATTGTCTTCGAAGGTGGAGAAATACCAGGATGCAAAGAAATCAGGACAATTTTTATTATTTTTGATGGCATTTGTGATAGGGCTTATGATAATGGCTGCGTTTCTGTTAATTCA
>OGYM01001720.1_pt1 | contig 15367 bp, 11 predicted proteins | sample 1576491 | NCBI WGS metagenome assembly OGYM01 (sample SAMEA3541515, study PRJEB24748) | human gut metagenome | biome: human gut; feature: human-associated habitat; material: faeces | place: China | collected 2012 | reverse complement strand
CCTGTGGAATCTCAGAATCTTTTTCTTCGTCCACAATACCCGTATTATGGGGCTTCTGGCATCGTGGATTATGTAAAGGATTATATCTTTGACGGGGATTACCTGCTTGTGTCAGAAGATGGCGCAAATCTTTTGGCAAGAAGTACGCCGATTGCGTTTTCGATTTCGGGGAAAAACTGGGTCAATAATCATGCGCACGTTTTGAAGTTTGATCGCTACGAAACCAGACGGTTTGTAGAGTTTTATTTGAACTCGATTGATCTGGCTCCGTATATTTCTGGCGGCGCACAGCCTAAATTGAACCAGAAGAATTTGAACAGGATTGAAATTCCGCTTCCGGGTCAAAAACGGCAAAAATATATTGTGGATATTCTTGACCGTTTTGATGCCATCTGCAATGATTTGACCAGCGGCCTGCCCGCAGAGATTGAGGCAAGGCAGAAGCAGTATGAGTACTATCGGGATAGGCTGTTGAGTTTTAAGGAGTTGAATTGATTGGAATATTCTGGAATGAGAGTGGATTTTCTTGGAGCAGCTAGAGTGATTGATAACTTTATAGGTGGTGTAATGGAGCCATATTCGTATGAAGATTACTTGCGGGATTTTGTGAATTGTTCAAGCTGCTTCCTGAAAAAATCCAATGGAAAGCTATATAAGAAGCCGGAGTCAGAAGCACACGGAGAATACGACTGTGCTTCTGATGAATACAAGCTTGATTTTAAGCTTTTCGCATCTCAATCAAGGCTGCAAGCGGCTAAAATCCTCTCACCATCAATCCAAGAATTCATGCCCGGTGTGATAGGCTTTGGACTGCCAGAAAAGCACGAAGGTGTTCCGGGGTATAAAACGATTACTTACAGCATTCCGTATGCAGTGTTTCGGAGCCTAAACTGGAATAAAATGATAGAAATTCGAGAGAAGAAAGAGAAAGAAGATGTATTGGAAAAGGATGTATCTCAAATTATAAAGATATTTGAGACAAAGAAAAATATAATGCTGTTCTTTCCATATAATTTCAATTTTGATTCAAATGAAAATTTTGAACAGGGAAGAAAACTTGCAATTGATGGATTGAATGCGGACTTTAAGTATCTTTTTCAATATCGAATGGACAGGTTGCCAGAGTATGATACCTATGTTTCATTCATCTACGAAAAAGAAAACTTTGTAATAACCAAATGGACAGGAGATAAACTTGAATTTGTTGAAATGATACCAGTTTATAGGAGTTTGCTATATTGTGAATTGTGGAATATAGCGGAAGGATAAATTGCAGGAGGAATTTGAAATGTCCTTTTTCAATATCGTTGCGGCTACCAATGAAGATACTGTTGTTTCTACCTATGAGCCCTCCAAGGTGCGCTCTGACAGCTACCAGAGCGAGGCAGAGCTGGAAAAAGAATTTATCCGGCTGCTGTGCGAGCAAGGCTATACCTATCTGCCGCTGCATACCGAGGATGAACTGATTGCCAACCTCCGCAGCCAACTGGAAGAGCTGAACCACTACCAGTTTTCCGATACGGAGTGGCGGCAGTTTTTCAGTGATGTAATTGCCAACCCCAACGAGCATATTCCCGAAAAGACCCGGAAGATTCAGGAAGACAATGTGCAGGTGTTGCACCGGGATGATGGCAGCTCCAAAAATATCACGCTGATCGACAAGAAGAACATCCACAACAACCGCCTGCAGGTCATCAACCAGTATGAGGTAAAACAAGCAGACGGCGCACGGCATGATAACCGCTACGATGTGACGATTCTGGTCAACGGCTTCCCGCAGGTTCATGTGGAACTGAAGCGGCGCGGGGTGGCCATCCGGGAGGCGTTCAACCAGATCAACCGCTATCAGCGGGATTCGTTCTGGGCGGGCTGCGGCTTATATGAGTATGTGCAGATTTTTGTGATCTCCAACGGCACAAATACCAAGTACTACTCCAACAGCACCCGCTACAATGCCATCAAGGACGCCAAACACGGCAAGACGAAAAAGGAAAAGACCAGCAATAGCTTTGAATTTACCTCCTACTGGGCTGATGCGAACAACCGCGTGCTGACGGATCTGATCGACTTTACCCGGACATTCTTTGCAAAGCACACGATCCTGAGCGTGCTGACCCGGTACTGCATCTTTACCTCAGAAAAGATGCTGATGGTGATGCGCCCATATCAGATCACGGCAACCGAGAGGATATTGAACCGCATCGAGATCGCCAACAACTACAAAAAGTATGGCACCATCGAGGGCGGCGGCTACATTTGGCACACCACTGGCTCCGGCAAGACGCTGACCTCCTTCAAAACGGCACGGCTGGCATCGCAGTTGCCCTACATCGACAAGGTACTGTTTGTGGTAGACCGCAAGGACTTGGACTACCAGACTATGAAAGAGTATGACCGCTTCGAGAAGGGAGCGGCAAACTCCAACACTAGCACCACGATTCTGAAACGCCAGTTGGAAAACCCGGAAGCACATATCATCATTACCACCATCCAGAAGCTGGCGACCTTTATCAAGAAAAATCCGGGGCATGAGGTCTATCAGAAGCACGTTGTGATCATCTTTGACGAGTGCCACCGTAGCCAGTTCGGTGATATGCACAAGGCCATTGTTCACAATTTCAAAAAGTACCACCTGTTCGGCTTTACAGGAACGCCGATTTTTGCAGTCAACGCAGGAAGCTCCACTGATCCACGCTATTTCACCACGGCGCAGACGTTTGGTGACCAACTGCACACCTACACCATCGTGGATGCCATCAACGACAAGAATGTACTGCCGTTCCGTGTGGATTACGTCAAGACGATGGATGCAGAGCCAGATATGGATGACAAGCAGGTTTGGGACATTGACCGGGAAAAGGCGTTCATGGCGCCCAAGCGCATTTCGCTGGTGACCAAGTACATCCTTGACCACTTCGACCAGAAAACCTATCGGGGAGACAAATCGTATGAGTTCAATCTGCTGACGAATGTGGCAGAGGTGGCCTCTGCCCAGCGTGGTGCGGTGGATGAAATCAAGCAAAAACAGCGCGTCAGCGGTTTTAATTCGATTTTCTGCGTGGCATCTGTGCCGATGGCAAAGCTGTATTATCAGGAGTTCAAAAAACAGATGGCGGCAGACCCAACCAAGCGGCTGCGCATTGCTACCATTTACAGCTATGGAGCCAATGAAGCGGAAACAGACGGGATTCTGGACGAGGAAAACCCGGAAGATACCTCCAACCTTGACCAGAGCAGCCGGGATTTTCTGGATGCCGCCATTCAGGACTACAACGAGATGTTCCATACGAACTACTCGACGGATGGCGAACGGTTCCAGAACTACTACAAAGATGTATCGCTCCGCATGAAGAATAAAGAGCTCGACCTGCTGATCGTGGTCAATATGTTCCTGACGGGCTTCGATGCCACGACTCTGAACACCCTTTGGGTGGACAAAAACCTGAAGATGCACGGTCTGATTCAGGCGTTCAGCCGGACGAACCGTATCTTGAACAGCATCAAGACCTTTGGCAATATCGTCTGCTTCCGCAACCTGCAAAAGCGGGTGGATGCGGCTATTTCGCTGTTTGGAGATAAAAATGCAGGCGGCATTGTCCTGCTGCGCAAATATGCGGACTATTACCATGGCTATACGGATGAGCAGGGGAAATACCATCAGGGCTACGCAGACATGATCGATGACCTGACACAAACTTTCCCGCTGACAGATCCGCAAATTGTAGGAGAGCAGAACCAGAAAGATTTTATCGTGCTGTTTGGCGCACTGCTGCGGATGCGGAACCTGCTGTCCTCCTTTGATGATTTCAAGGGCAACGAACTGATCTCGGAGCGGGATTTACAGGACTACTTAGGCCGCTATCAGGATTTGCGGGATGAATGGCGTAACAAGAAGCACGATGAAACCAAAGAGGATATCACGGATGATGTAGTGTTCGAGGTGGAGCTGATTCGGCAGGTGGAAATCAACATTGACTACATCCTGATGCTGGTCAAAAAGTACCATGACACCCATTGCGATGACAAAGAAGTGCTCATCACAATTCGCAAGGCGATTGATGCCAGCCCGGAACTGCGTAGCAAAAAGCAGCTGATCGAAACCTTTATTGCAGGGGTCAACGATGTGGATGACGTGATGGCAGAGTGGAACACCTATGTGTCCGAACAGCGGGAGAAAGAGCTTGCAAAGATCATCCAAGAGGAAAAGCTGAAGGAGCCGGAAACACGCAAATATCTGGCCAATGCGTTCCGTGATGGCGAAATCAAGACTGTTGGCACGGATATTGACAAGCTGATGCCACCTGTTTCCCGTTTCGGCGGCGGTGGCCGTGCGCAGAAAAAACAGGGCGTGATTGATAAGTTGAAAGGCTTCTTCGATAAGTTCTTTGGGATTGGTGGAAACTGAGCAACAAAACTGAGCAACAGAAGATAACAAATAATATTTGAAGTCACGGGTTTGTAAAAGAAGAAAGATGCGAATTGCGCTCTGACAATAGAATGTTATTCTGAAGGTGGGGCAAAGTTGCTTACGGGGGACAAGCTATGAAATTATTCACGAGTAAAATGCTTGAACGGTTGATGAGTGAGCAAAAGAAAAAGTCGGAGGGATTATTACCGGAAATCGTTAAACGCTTGATTCAGAGTAAATGCTCGGATCTTTCATATCTTCGTGTTCCAGATGGAGACGATATCTGGGCACCAGGATATGATGGAATTGTAGTAAACGAAACGAAAACGACTTATGTAGCTCAAGGAAAAAGCGTGTGGGAATTCGGAACAAATTCGGATTCGCTGGAAAAAATTAACGGTGATTATAAAAAACGCACAACTCATCCGCTTGGAGTAGAAAAATCCGATACTACATTTTATCTAGTGGTGCCAAAAGTGTGGGCATACCGTATATCAACTACTGAATGGGAGGCAGAACATCGGGAGGAGTGGAAGGCGGTCCATGTATATGATGCATCTGTTTTATGCGACTGGCTAAATTCGGAACCGGCGGTTTGTGCATGGATAATGCAGAGTTATCTAGAAAACGAATTAATAAAAATAGATACAGTTGATCGTGCATGGGAGCGGTTTTCTCGGAGGACGAATCCGCCACTTGGTCATGGAATATTTCAAATCGGTAGGGAAACACAGATAGAAGACTTTCAGAAAAAAGCTAATGGGAATTTGTGTCTGGTGGTAGCAGAGTCCAGAATGGAGGCGTACGGATTTTGTCTGTCTGCTTTGCTAAAAAATCCAGAACTGGCCGATAAGGTGACAGTTCTTTACGATGAAATAACCTATCAACAGTTAGATACTATATGTGAAAATGCCAGCTTCTTATTATTGTTTCCGTACGAGGGGCAGATATCAGAAAAAAACTGTACGATTCTTTGCGAAGGAAAAGGGGTTGCAAGAGAAAATTCGGTTAAGTTACTTCCTCGATGGAAGACACAATATCTCCAAGCACTGCAGGAAATGGGCATCAGTAGTGTAGATGCAGAGGAACTTTATAGCTACACGCATGGAAATCTTTCTGCGCTCATTCGGAAAATTCCTGGAAATGGAGCGAACATTCAACCGGAATGGATGAACGTGGCAGATATCGATTTGTTACAACCACTTGTACTTTTACGGCATTACGATAATTCGGATGAGGAAGAACAGAATCTAATCAGCCGGTTGGCTGGAACACCATATCCTGTAGTGGAACGAAAGTATGAAGCATTGCTGCGGATGGACGACAGCCCAATTCAGAAGATTGACAAATGGTATCAAATTGTCAATGACGAGGAATCTTGGCTAGCACTAAAGATGGATATAGAAAGTGCGGTTGGACAGCGGATGCATCGGGAAATCTGCGCAGCTTTGTCTTGTACAGATGCAACGCAAAATCGAAGAAGATATGGCGTTCTGCAACGATTGCTTCGAAATTATGCTTGCTTTGCAGAAACTGGATCAAATCAAAACGTAATAGATTCGCGAGTGAGTGAAATTCTTTCTTTTTTTCATGTTGAGGGCTGCAGGGAGTGTCTAATGAGGGAACTTCGGACTCTCTCCGAAGCGGCACCGATGGTTGTGCTTGAATTTCTGCAACGCGAGCAATTGGATTGTGAAAATGAGATTCTTTGGACAATGGATGTACTGGTGGAACGAGAAGATACAAGTCGACAAGCTTGTTGGATGCTCTATCAGATGGCAGTGTCAGAAACACAAAATGAACATCGGCGTGTAGAAACAGCAAAAAAACACTTGCTGGATGCACTTTGCTTGTGGAGTTCACATACAGCATTGAGAAGCCAAGATAAAAAGACACTGATGATACAAATGCTCCGGGAAACGCCAGCTTTTGGTGTGGGATTTGGCATTGAACTACTAAAAAAAGACTCGTTGATTCGAGGACATCATCGTGGGAAAAAGGGAAAATCTGATCCATTGATTTCAGAACAAGAGTTGTTTGATTGTTATGATGAAATTACCAGAATGGTTTATGAGACGGCCCTGAAGAATAAATGGCTTGAGCAAATTGAAAAATTATTGAAAGAGTATCGCAGGCTTGGAGAGGACATTCTGTTAGAGATGGCAAAGAGGTTCGATGCGGCGCAATTCTCTTCTACAGCTTTACGGCCGATAAACTACTGGCTGAGAACAGAACTCTATAATGACAAGAAATATGATTGCATAGACTGGATAAAAGTGCTGGAAACTTGGTTGCATTGCACCGAACCAAATGATCCAGTTGATAAATTCGGCTGGATGTTTTCGAATTGGTATCGACCGCCCATGGAAGAACTTTTGAATGATGAAGATGAAGGGTGGAAAAAGAAAGCAGATCATGCAGAAGAACTTCGGACTACAAAATTCGTAGAGTTGAAAACAACATATGGAATGGATGCGGTGCGACAGTTACTGGAAATGATGGAAGATCAATATTTGTGGGGCGTGTTCCTTGCTGGAAATAGTGCAGATGAAGAATTTGAGACATTGACTGAATCTATTTGCGTACAGAGAAAGTTGCAGGTATTGGCTGGATTTTTCGATTATGGAAACTTTCAGATAGTGGCAGATGTCTTTGAGAAACTTTCAGAAGCAGAAAAACTTCAACTTTTGCCTTTGCTACGGAGAGAAGAAGTCGAGCAGTGGCTGACTACACCGCAGCGAAAACGGACGTACTGGGAAAAACGAAGCATGACAGTCTATAGTGAAAAGGAATACCAACAACTTCTGAAATATCATCCCGGAGGGCTGTTGCCATACCTGTATGACCAGAGAAAGCAAATTGAAAATTTATTGGACCGTTTTAAGGAAGTGTTCGAAGCAATTGCGGAGCAAGGACTTGCTCCGGAAGATACAGGATATCTTTCTGAATTAGTGAATGAGATGGATCAGCAATTCTACTCTGATGAATGGGCTCGATGCTGTTTGCTACTTTATAAAAGGAAACGACTGCAAAATTTCCCGCAGTGCTTGCAACGATATCTTTTCTATTCTCCTGAAGAAATGAAGAATCTTTTAAATGAAAATGCATCTTTTAGAGGATACGCGTACTATTACTATACTTTACCGAAGGATGCTTTTCGGGATAAAGAAATATTCGAACGATGGTGTGAATGTCTTGTACGAGAGTCTATGGAAATTCTTGGACGTATTTTAGGAAGAGGGGAGAACGGCGAAGATGGTGCTTTTCCACATGAGTTTGTTCGAGCTTTTCTAGAGGCGCAGCAAAACGAAAAGTTGACAGTTGATGTTGCATATGGAAAAATCAATTCGCGTGGCGCACGGATTGTACTGGATGGCCGGGAACTTTACGAAGAGGCAGAGCACTATCGAGTGCAGGCACGAGAATTGGAATGGTCGTTCCCACAGAGTGCGCTCATTCTTCGGAAGTTAGCTGAATGGTTGGAATCAGAATCGCGATATGATAGGATAGAAGCGGAGATTGTTCAATGAAACGATACAGCTGTTTTTTGCTTGGAAGGTAGTTGCATCAAGAGCTGAAACACGCTATAATACAGTTAGAGGTTGTTGCCCCGTGTGATACTATCCTGATACTAAAAAATCAGCGAACGTCATAGAGCACAGCGACCACATGAAGAAGCAATCCACAAAAAATAGGCTTACTAAACAAATTTGTTTAGTAAGAAATTGAACTTACCGAGCTCGAGTAATCTGCAAAACCTGAAAAGTATTGATGCAATGCAATATTTTGAGAGTCAAAAGGCTCTGTGATACTGCTTTGATACTATCAGGCGATTATTCATAAAGAGAGACATGAGAATGCCCTCTGAGAAACGGTAAGTTTTTCAGAGGGCATTTTTGTGTCTTTTATTCTTTACGCCACTTTTTCTTCGGCTCGTACCGGCCGCAGCCGTCGGCGGTCTGGGGCCAGTTGAGCTTCCATTCCAGATACTCTTCTTTGGTGATCTCGCCCTCCCGGAGCTGCTTCTTACGGAGCTGCCACTCCTTTAAGAAATCATCCAGCAGACGATAGCGGAAGCTGACTGCCATGTGCTTTTCCGGGAAATCTGGGTCGGTGGTGTCTATGACCTCGTAGAGCCGGGTGCCGGGATAGTGCTCGTCCAGCTCGAACAGAGTGTACATCACATCCTCTGCGGCGTACAGGGTCGGCTCATAGAGGGAACGGTAGTTCACGTCCAGCACCTCCGCAATCTTGCGGAGCAACTCTTCTTTAGGAGTACGGGTGTTGCTTTCGTATTGTGCGATACGGATGTCTGCGCTCTTCTCTTCAAACCCGATGGCAATGCCCAGTTCTTTCTGGGTCATACCTCGGAGGTTGCGGGCACGTTTGATGCGGTCACCGACTGCCATGCGATTGCCTCCTGACTTAAACATATTTGTTGAACCTAGTATAGCACAGAAAAATAGGAGGTGCAATAGAAAATAAACAAAAAAGTTTAAGATTTTACCTGAAAACCTCTTGACTTAACGGAATGTGTTTAGTATAATGAGAACACAAAAAGATAAGCAAAAATGCTTAGTAAAATTGAATGACCGCCAAACTGATCCAAACCGCCAAGACCTTCCGAAAGGAAGCGAGCGCTCCACAAGGGGACGGCACAGCACCGCAAAGGGGATATGCCTGCCGGAAGTCAACGAGGATGAAGCGGCACCGAAATGAAACCGACAAGGAAAGGACAAAAAATGGCAAACAGCATTTTTATCAAGGCAGACGAGCTGGCAAAGGAGCTGGACATCTCGCAGGGGCTGGCGTACAAAATGATCGCCCAGTGGAACGAGGAACTGAGAGCCAAGGGCTACACGACCGTGGGAGGCCGGGTAAGCAGGAGGTACTATCAGGAGAAGATCTACGGGGCAGGGGAGGAGTGATAGGATGCCAGCCTACAAGGACAACAGGCAGGGCACATGGTACGCTTCCTTCTACTTCGAGAACTGGCAAGGTGTGAAGCAGAAGAAGCTGAAACGGGGGTTTGCCACCAAGAAGGACGCTCTGGCGTGGGAGCGGGAGTTCCTTCTTCAGCAGGCGGCAGACCTGACCATGACCTTTGAAGCCTTCGTGGAAATTTATATCACGGACAAGAAAAAGCGACTCCGGGAAAACACCTGGTCTGTCAAGGAGCATATCATCCGAACGAAAATCTTACCGTATTTCAAAGAAAAGCGGCTCAGCGAGATCAAGCCGCGGGATGTGATCGCATGGCAGAACGAGATGCTGAACTACCGGGACAAAAACGGCAAGGCCTACTCGCCGACCTACCTCAAGACACTCCATGGACAGCTCAGTGCCATTCTGAACCACGCCGTCCGGTTCTATGGGCTGAAATCAAATGCAGCAGCCACAGCCGGGTGCATGGGGTCAGAAAAGCACAAGGAGATGCTCTTCTGGACGAAGGAGGAGTACCTCAAGTTTGCGGAAGCGATGATGGACAAGCCGCAATCCTATTACGCTTTTGAGGTCCTCTACTGGTGTGGCATCCGGGAGGGCGAATTGCTGGCTCTGACCCCGGCAGACTTCGACTTGGACAAGGGGCTGCTCTCCATCACCAAATCCTATCAAAGGCTGAAAGGCCGGGATGTGATCACTGATCCGAAAACACCCAAGAGCGTCCGGGTCATCCAGATGCCGCAGTTTCTGACGGACGAGATCAGAGACTATCTGAAATCCCTCTACAAAGTCCAGCCAGACCAGCGGATCTTTGAGGTGACCAAGAGCTACCTGCACCACGAGATGGACAGGGGAGCCAAGGCAGCCGGAGTAAAGCGGATACGAATCCACGACCTGCGGCACTCCCATGTATCGCTGCTGATTGAGATGGGCTTCTCGGCGCTGGCAATCGCAGACCGGGTGGGGCATGAGAGCGTGGACATCACCTATAAGTACGCCCATCTCTTCCCCTCAAAGCAGCAGGAGATGGCGCAGAAGCTGGACATGGAGCGAAGGGAGGGATGAAGATGGAACGAGTACTCGACCAGCAAGGCCGCTGGCGGAACAAGGTGGTGGCCTTCCGAATGTCCCCGGAAGAGGACGAGGTTCTGGAAGCCAAAGTAAAGCTCTCCGGGCTGACCAAACAGGAGTATATCATCCGCCGCCTGACCGACCGGGAAATCACCGTGGTAGGCAACCCAAGGGTCTACAAAGCCCTGCGAGACCAGATGAAGCTGATCTATCAGGAATTGCAGCGGCTGGCCGTGGATGAAGAAGTTCCGCCGGAATTGCTGGAGACCCTGCAAATGGTGGCTCTGACGTTGAACGGACTTAAGGAGGAATGCGAATGACGGACAATAGAAAAACGACCGTACCGGGTGCATCTGTTGGCGCAGATGCGGTACAGTCGTCCTCAAAAATCAACACCAATATTATAACAAATTCGGATAAGCAAATCAATCTGCAAGCCGCGAAAAAGTCAAACAATTTCGGGCTGAACACGGTATCAATGACCGAATTGTACGACACGGTGTATCCACCCCGGAGACCCATCGTGAACGACCTGCTGTACAGCGGCACCTACCTCTTCGTAGGTGCGCCCAAGGTGGGTAAGTCCTTCTTCATGGGGCAGCTTGCCTACCATGTGGCGATGGGGCTTCCGCTGTGGGAGTACGAGGTGCATCAGGGCACCGTCCTCTACCTTGCATTGGAGGACGATTACGCCCGGCTGCAGCGGCGGCTCTCCCGGATGTTCGGGGTAGAGGAGACCAGCAATCTCTACTTCGCAACGCAGGCCAAGTCCGTGAGCGAGGGACTTGACCAGCAGTTGGAAGGATTCATCCGGGAGCACCCGGATGTACGGCTCATCATCATCGATACCCTGCAGAAGGTGCGGGAGATCGGCGGGGAACGATATAGCTACGCCAGCGACTACGAGATCGTGACCAAACTGAAAACTTTCAGCGACAGGTACGGCATCTGCCTGCTGGTGGTTCATCACACCCGGAAGATGGAAGCCGAGGATAGCTTCGATATGATCTCTGGCACCAACGGTCTGTTGGGTGCAGCGGATGGCGCATTTATCATGCAGAAGAAGCGGCGCACAGACAACACCGCCCTGCTGGACATTGTGGGACGTGACCAGCCGGATCAGGAGTTGACATTGGAGTTCAACCGGGAACGCTGCGTCTGGGAGTTTCAGGGAGCCGAAACGGAACTCTGGAAGCTGCCGCCCGACCCACTTCTGGAAGCGGTGGCAAAGGTGCTCACCCCGGAACAGCCGGAGTGGAGTGGTACGCCCACGGAACTGCTGGAACGGCTGTCGGGTGTGAGCATACAAGCAAACATCCTGACCCGGAAGCTGAATGTGAGTGCCGACAGGCTCTACAACGACTATGGGATTCGGTACGAGAGCAGGCGCACCCATGAGGGCAGGGTGGTCAAATTAACGCTGGAAAATTCTGGAGCGTGACGATTCGTGACGGTTGTGACGGTATTTTTGCTACTATGTAAAATACCGTCACAATCGACACAACCGACACGGGATGGTGATAACGATGAAAAATGTGCAGATTTCACAGGAACTTTTCGTCGCCTTGCTGCATTATCATTTGAGCGGCGAAAATGAGTACGAAGAAGTTATTGAACAGGGTTTGGAGCAAAAACTGGATGCGATGCTGCGGCATGAGCTGTATGCCCAGTACAAGACAGCACCCACCGAGGAACAGCGGGAGCAGGCTCGGCAGGAGTATCTGGACAGACGAGGCGTGCCAGAAAGCTTCCGCTGGTGAGTCCCTCTATTGGCAAAGTACAGGAGCGTGTCACGCTCCTGTGAATGCAATCACGCAGGAAGGTGGTGTTGGACCGGGCAGCGGCGAGGTACAGCGAAACCCCGTCCGCAGACGGAAGCCCCCGGCAGGGCGCAAAGGCATCTTTTGATGGACGGAACGTCTGTCAAAAGTGCTTTTGCGTTACTTTCGACGAAAGTAACAAAGCCTTTGCCGTGTCCGGCACCAGTTACTTCCACAGAGAAAGGACGTGCGATTGAAAAGAACCATTTCCGCAATGCGGGGTCCCGGCTCCCTCAACCATAACCGGAGAAGTTTCACCGCTGAAAACGTAGACCCGAAGCGCAGCAGTCTGAATGTCGTGTACCGTGATGAGCCGATTCAGAAGGTGTACCACGAACTGTTTGACGAGGCAGTGAAGCGTTACAATGCCAAGCAGAAGCGCAAGGACCGCTGTATCACCGACTACTATGAGCACCTGCGGACAGGCAAGCAGGAAAAGCTTTTCCATGAGCTGATCGTCCAGATCGGCAACAAAGATGATATGGGTGTCCTGACCGAGAATGGCGCACTGGCAAAGGAACTGCTGGACGAGTATATGCAGGGCTTCCAAGAGCGGAACCCGACACTGCGGGTGTTTGGGGCTTTCCTCCACATGGACGAGGCCACGCCCCATCTGCACATCGACTTCGTGCCGTATGTGTCCGGCTGGAAGGGCAAAGGACTGGACACCAAGGTGTCCCTGAAGCAGGCGCTGAAAGCCTTGGGCTTTGCAGGCGGTTCTAAACGGGAATCCGAGCTGAACCAGTGGATCAACGCCGAGAAAGAGCAGCTTGCTGCCGTGATGGAGAGGCATGGCATCGAGTGGGAACAGAAAGGCACCCACGAAGAGCACCTGTCTGTGCTGGACTTCAAAAAGCAGGAGCGTAGTAAAGAGGTAGCGGCTCTGGAAGCTGCCAAGCAGGAGTGCCAGACCGACCTGACCGAGATGCAGGAGCAGCTGGAAACGGTACAGACAGCCGTAGACGCTGCCGAGCAGCGGATGCAGAAAGTGGAGCAGACCTACCAGAAGCAGAGCCAGAAGCTGAACAAGCTGGCTCCCATTATGGAAGGTTTGGAAAACCTGTCAGCGCAATACTCTCAGCGGCCAGAAGAATGGGTGCCAGAAGCAGCCACGTTTGAGACCGCCAAGAGCTATCGGGAGAAGAAGGCCATGCCGCTGATCCAGAAGTTGGTGAAGGTACTCTTTGCCCTCCATCGGAAGTACTGGGAGGTCAAGGATGAGCGGGATAAGTATCTGCACTTCTATCAGGACGAGAAGAAAGCTACCCATCATCTAAGCCAGCGGCTGAAAGAGGTGGAGGCTGAAAACTCTCAGTTCTATGCGATGAAACGTGATTTCAGGCGAGTATGGAACTATTTCGGTGCCGAAAAGATGCAGCAGGTCATTGGGCTTATGAGGGAGCAGGAGCAGACCACAGATAGGAGCCAGAAGAAGAACAGGCAGAACAGCATAGATCTGTAAGCATAGCAGACCCCCACCAGCGGATGTTGGCGGGGTTCTATACATATAGGGGCAACTCTTCGGAAATCCCGAAGAGTTCAGGGCAGTTGTTAAGTGCTACTTAATAACTCAGGTAGGGCAACTATCCGGGATTTCCGGATAGTTCGAGTTTGGTGGTGGGAACTATTAAGAAAAACTTAATAGTTGAAGATATTTTAACTCGGATTGAATGCGATAAAGGACTTGACAATGAATTTTATAAGGCTATAATAGTATTTGCAAATGCTATTATAGGAGGGCAAGACGAATGAAACACACTGAAAACAAGCTGTGGGAAGTATGGGGGCGGACAAATGCGCTCTATACAGCATGGTGTGCGGAGCAGGGGCAGAACCAATATCGGCTCTTTGTTCTGTATGCACTGGACGCGCATGAACCTATCACACAGAAGGAAATTGCAGATTATACAGGGTTATCAAAGCAGACGGTCAGCACCGTGATGCGAGGGCTGAAAGCTGAGGAACTGGTGTCTCTTTGCACGGGCGAGACAGACCGCAGAGAGAAAGCTGTACGTCTGACACCGGAAGGAAAGCAATATGCAGCTAAAGAGCTGGCACCGCTGATTCGGCTGGAGCAGCGGGTGTTTGATGTGGTGGGAGCAGAGCGTATGAAACAGATGACCGATGCAATCGCCCTGTTCAACCTTGTGTTTGAAAAAGAAATGGAGAATCAGTCCAATGAATCCGACAATGTCTAAAAAATTCTTTTCCTATGTTGTTCCGTCGGTGCTGGCATTCACGCTGTCCGGCATCTATACCATCGTGGATGGCTTTTTCATCGGGCAGAGCCTTGGGGATGTGGGCCTTGCAGCCATCACGCTGGGCTACCCGATCTCTGCATTGGTGGGTGCCATCGGAACAGGACTGGGCCTGTCCGGTTCCATTCGCTACACGATCCTGAATGCACAGGGCGAAACCAAAAAGCAGGAGGAGTGCTTTTCCGGCACGATCCTGCTGATGCTGCTGGTGGGTGCCATTTTGTCGGTGACGCTGTTCGGCCTGTCTGCACCAATCTTGCGGCTGCTGGGTGCGCAGGGCGAGATCCTAACCCTCTGCGTCCAGTATGCGCATATCATTGCGCTGGGTGCGATCTTTCAGCTCATGGCAACCGGATTTGTTCCGTTTATCCGCAACATGGATGGCGCGTCCTTTGCAATGGTAGCCATGATTTTTGGCTTTGTGACGAACATTATTCTGGATTATACTTGCGTGTGGGTTCTGAACTGGGGCATGGCGGGTGCTGCTTTGGCTACCATCGTTGGGCAGGCGGTGACCATGGTAGCATCCATCGTCTTCTTTGCTGTAAAAAAGTGCAGACTGCGACTCCCGGAATTTGCGGCTTTGGCTGCGCTGTGGAAGGATGTTCTGAAGGTTTCGCTTTCGCCTTTTGGCCTGACCTTTTCTCCCACCATCACGATGCTGTTCATGAACCGTTTCTTGCTGCTGTACGGAGATGAAAAACAGGTGGCCATTTATGGCTGCATTGGCTATATCACGTCCATCATCTATCTTCTGCTGCAAGGCGTGGGCGATGGCAGCCAGCCACTCATCAGCCACTGCTACGGCGAGTATCTTGACTTGTAGTCACCCCTATGTTTCCATACATATGCCCATTGTGTGCGCC
>OGYM01001719.1_pt1 | contig 15367 bp, 19 predicted proteins | sample 1576491 | NCBI WGS metagenome assembly OGYM01 (sample SAMEA3541515, study PRJEB24748) | human gut metagenome | biome: human gut; feature: human-associated habitat; material: faeces | place: China | collected 2012 | reverse complement strand
CTGATTCTATGATACTGATTTTCTCATCTGCCGTCAACTCATTTGTAAATAATGCCCCCAACAGCCTGTGCAGTTTATTTTTCTCTGTATAGGGTGGTAAGTTTTTTGCAAGTCCCAGTAAAATAATGTACAAGAATACTTGCCAGTATGATTTTGTGTGCCAATACCTGTTTTACACTTTCATCGTACTGTTCCATTCCCTGCACTGCACGCACAGTTTTTTTCAATTCTTCGTTCAATCTTTCTCCCCCTTTATTCGATTTTCGATTTCATACTGGAAAATTGGAATTGAGTTATTCCTAAGATACAAATGTAAACACATATTAAATATATATGATATAGATATGCATTTGCATTTGCATTTGCATTTACATTTGCATTTGCATTTGCATTTGCCAAGCCCTGAGCCTAATATCAGCAAAGGCTTCATAGATGTATGTTTTTTGTAGTTGTTTTTGCCTTACGGTATATGTATCATAACATATTCGTCTGTATTTTGCAAGTGTTTCTTTATTTTTTATTATATACAAAAAGTCCCTCAGGCGGACTTTTACCGTCTGCCCAAGGGAACTAAGATTATTACGATAATCCAAATTACTGAAGAAGTGAAAGAACACCCTGATTCTGCTGATTAGCCTGTGCAAGCATAGACTGACCTGCCTGCATAAGAATGTTGTTCTTTGAGTAGCTAACCATTTCTTCAGCCATATCTGTATCACGGATACGTGATTCAGCGGATGTTGTATTTTCAACAACGTTGTCAAGGTTTGCTACTGTATGCTCCAGACGATTCTGGACTGCACCTAACTTAGAACGCTGGTCAGAAACCTTCTGGATAGCTGCTTCAATTGTATTAATAGCATTTGTTGCACCATCTTCTGTATCTACCTTTAATCCATCTACACCTAAAGACTTTGAACTCATAGATTCAATTTCAAGCTTAATCTTATTATTATCTGTAGAATCTGCACATACATGAAGATTTAAACTTAATGCACCTGTTGTTGTTGTTGTCTTTTCTGTAACAGTAACATCAACAAATTTATTAATCCGTTCAGCACCAATCTCCTTCAAATCACCTTTTGTTCCATTAGCACCATCTGCATTATCTGCGGTAAGTCTTGAATATAAACCACCCTTATATACACCTGTTTTAGCATCAAAATAGTTTGCTAAATCCTCTGCTGTTGTAGCATCTGTTAAATCAGTTACAGTTCCCTGTGCATCTACCGCCCAGTATGTCTTACCTGTAGCTAATGTATAGGATTCTTTAAATTCCTTTCCTGTTTTAATTGCAAATGTAGCAGAAGAAGTTGTTGATGATGTATTCTTTGTATCATCACCCTTTAACAGATAAGTATCGTTGAACTTTGTTGTTTCGGATACTCTGTCAATTTCTGTTGTAAGCTGGTCAATTTCAGCCTGAATTGCATTACGGTCAACGGATGAGTTTGTACCGTTTCCACTCTGTACAGTCAGTTCATTCATACGCTATAACATAGAATGTACTTCTGTTAAAGCGCCTTCTGCTGTCTGCACGCAGGAAATACCGTCCTGTGCATTGGTAGAAGCCTGTGAAAGACCACGGATCTGTTTTCTCATCTTTTCAGAAATTGAAAGACCTGCGGCATCATCTGCAGCACGGTTGATTCTGTAACCACTTAATAACTTCTCTGTTGACTTAGACTGTCCATTTGTTGTAACGCCTAACATTCTGTTTGCGTTCATCGCTGTAATATTGTGCTGTACTACCATATTTGTTTACCTCCATGTATGTAAAAATGTTTTTTTGCGGGAAATCCGTTCCCTTTGATTTATATAATAAGCAGGCGCTGATTTTGCTGGGACTTTATACTGCACTTAGAATTGGCGATATTTTACAGCTGAAATGGCGCATGGTTTATGATTTTAACAAACATCATTTTTTTGACCATATTTATGTCAATGAACAAAAAACGCAGAAGCTGAATGTCATTGCACTAAACCAGAACGTCAAAACTTCTCTTATCGTATATTTTGAAATACGCAATCCTGAGCCGGAAGATTATATTTTTACCAAACGGACTACACCGCATCGTCCAATCAACCGTTCACAGGCATTCAGAATTGTGCAGAAAGCTGCTGAATGTACTACACATTCCCATAATATCAGCTGTCATTCCCTGCGTAAAACCTTTGGCTACCACGCATGGAAGCAAGGCACACAGCCTGCTATGCTCATGGATATTTATAATCATTCATCTTATACAATTACCAAGCGTTATCTCGGAATTAATCAGGACGAAAAAGACGAAATTTTTGCAAATTTTGACTTTGGAATACTATGCCGCACAAAAAACAAAAAAATTATCAAAAAAGACTAAAGTATTTGTTCTTCTTTCCGATTTAATATATGAATGCAACATTATCTTATAAAATGTTGCATTTTTATTATTCTTTATTTATATTTTATTCATTTTATCAGATTTTATTCACTCCCCATGCTGATTCATATTCTTATATTTTACATAAATTTCCTTGTTAGGAATGTCTGACTGTGTTATGATTAAGTTAGATTTGTCGTGATAAATATCCTTATTCATTTAAAACATGAAACGATTTGTGTATATTTATGCGATTATCTAAAAATATAATATGAGGAGATTTAGGTTATGGGATTTTTAACAGGAAAAACCGCCATTATTACCGGTGCAGGACGTGCCGTATTAAGTGACGGAAGATGTGGTTCTATCGGTTACGGTATTGCTACCGCTTATGCAAAGGAAGGCGCAAATATTGTCATTACAGGACGTAATGAAGCAAAGCTTGCCGCTGCAAAGGAAGAACTTGAAAAGCTTTACAATATCAAAGTTCTTACAATTCAGGCTGATGTCAACGCTTCTGCCGACAATGAAGCCGTTGTAGCCAACGTTGTAAAGCAGACAATTGACACATTTGGTCAGATTGACGTTTTAATTAATAATGCACAGGCTTCTGCTTCCGGTGTTTCTTTAGCAGACCACACAACAGAACAGTTTAACCTTGCAATGTACTCTGGACTTTATGCAGCATTCTATTATATGAAGGCCTGCTATCCATATCTTGCAAAGACAAAGGGTTCTGTCATCAACTTCGCATCCGGCGCCGGTTTATTTGGTAACTACGGACAGTGCGCTTATGCTGCTGCAAAGGAAGGTATCCGTGGACTGACACGTGTTGCCGCTACAGAATGGGCTAAAGACGGTATCAACGTCAACATCATCTGCCCGCTTGCATGGACTTCACAGTTAGAGCAGTTCCAGAATGCTTATCCGGAAGCTTTTGAAAAGAATGTACATACACCACCGGCTGGTCATTTCGGTGATGCTGAACTTGAAATCGGTCGTGTATGCGTACAGCTTGCTTCACCGGACTTCAAGTATATGACAGGTGAAACTCTGACATTAGAAGGCGGTCTTGGACAGCGTCCATAATAAAACGTGCGCCGCAAGGCACTCATACAAAAAGAACAGGCACTGCACAGATTGCAGCCGCCTGTCCTTTTTTCTATCTTTTATTCTTTTCTGCGGATTGATTACCGCTACTTTTTTGCTTTCAGGAATATTCTCCATTTTAAATAGAAATTTTTCGCTTTTATCATATGTCCGAAGCTGACGAAAAAGTCCACTACCATAACCACCCACAGTACAATACAGATGATTTTCGCCCATTGGGCATTGATACGGCATATCCAGTCCATCAGAACCGGAAAAACATTTCCCATCAGAATTGTAATCATTGCCGCAAATGCCGTACTGGTCGGTATGGACGTATATTTTGTAATGTGCATCGGAATATTGGAATAATTCCAGTATTCAATATGACAAAGTGCCTCCACCACAATGCCCAGCACAATTTCACCTACACAGACAACGGCAAATGAACATAAAAAGTAAACCAGATACCGTTTCCAGCGCACCTTTTCCTTTGTAAACATTCTAAGTGCTGCCGGTGTTCCAAACACCGCGTACATAAATAGAATCAGCAGCCCATAGCCCAGTAAAAAAGGCGCATTCATATTCCTGTTATTGATATACCCTTTTGTCATGGCAAGCCAGATATTTTCAACGACGAATCCAAGAAACGATACAACTGCCGCCATAATACCCAGTTGATAATATGTATATTTCATTTTCTCACCCTTTTTCATTTATTGAATGATTCAGCATATCCGGAACCTGTGCCAGAATCACCGCTGCAAACACAAGCATACAGCCGGTCAGTTCTCTCGGACTTAACACCTCATGTAAAACAAGCCAGCCAGCCAGTACTGAAAAGACGGATTCAAGGCTCATTACAATCGAAGCTACCGAAGCCTGTGCGTACTTCTGTCCGATAATCTGTAAGGTATAGGCGATTCCGCTCGATAATACACCCGTATACAAAATCGGAAGTCCTGCCGCACATATTCCGGCAAAATCGACATTTTCGGTAAAAAGCATCATCACACCTGACAGTATAGCACATACCGCAAACTGAATACAGGATAATTTTATGCCGTCTTCCTTTGCAAAATGTTCAACTGTAAGAATATGACACATAAAACCGACTGCACACAAAAACTCGCACACATCGCCCATATAAATCCCTGCAAATCCGCCGGACATACACAAAAGATACATTCCGGCAATACAGCCGACAATGGATACCGCAATCAGCGGATGCAGCTTTTTGCCCATCCATACGGAACAGATGGCAACCAGCACCACATACGTTGCCGTAAGAAAGCCTGCCCTGCCGGATGCCGCCACACCTGCCGGATAAATACCGATTCCATACTGCTGTAAGGACATTGCCACAAATAAAATTATGCCGCAGAGTACGCCACCCTTTACCGGCCACTTTGTCCGTGAATACGGCTCCTGTAGTGTGTCTTTTCCCCCGTCTGAGGTACGTTTTCCGTAACTGTCCAAAAGCACTATCACCAGCAGTAAAAAAAGCGCTCCGACCACTGAGCGGCAGGTATTAAATGTAAACGTCCCTACCGAATCCGCACCGCTTGTCTGGGCAACAAAAGCCGTTCCCCAGATAAACGCTGCCAGCAGAAGAATCAGGCTTCCTTTAATGTTTTTGATTTTATCCGCCATTACTGTACCTTATCCTTCTTATCGCGCACACCGATATTTTTCATCAGATACTTTATGCCGAAAAGCGTGCCAACCATCAATACAATTCCGATTACAAGCGGCAGAACAGGACTCTGTACAAATCCTGCAATAATGTATGTAATACATGAAACAGCTGCTACAACCAACACATACGGCAGCTGTGTCGATACATGGTTGATATGGCTGCACTGTGCACCCGCCGATGCCATAATCGTTGTATCCGAAATCGGTGAACAGTGGTCGCCGCATACCGCACCCGCCATGCAGGCAGAAATGGAAATAATCATCATTGTATGATTCGTTCCCGAAAATGTACTAACTACAATTGGAATTAAAATACCAAAAGTTCCCCATGACGTACCTGTTGCAAACGCAAGGAACGCACCGACAACAAATACAACTGCCGGGAATAATGCCAGCCATGGTCCTGAAATACCGCCTACCAGTCCGGCAACATATTCTTTTGCACCAAGACTATCTGTCATACCCTTTAATGTCCATGCAAAGGTAAGAATCAAAATTGCAGGAACCATTGCTTTAAAACCTTCCGGCAGACAGCCGCAGCTTTCTGTAAAGGTAAGTACCTTACGCAGTGCATAAAATACAATCGTAATTACCAGTGCAAAAAAGCTTCCAAGCATCAGTCCGACAGAAGCATCACTTCCCGAAAATGCCTCTACAAAACCTGTTCCGCTAAAGAAACCGCCGGTGTAAATCATGCCGATAATACAGCAGATAATTAACGTAATAATTGGGAACAGCAGGTCTACTACCGTACCTCTGCCCTTTACCGTATCCGGTGCGGAATTGGCATACGGACGCTCCGGCGTTGTATATAAATCTCCCTTTGCCGCATTGGCTTCATGTACTGCCATTGCACCAAAATCAATTTTAAATAAAACCATTGTCAGCATTGCAATAATTGTAAGCAATGCATAATAGTTATATGGAATCGCATTCATAAAGACCGCAAATCCGTCCTCGCCTTCTACAAAGCCCGTAACTGCCGCCGCCCATGAAGAAATCGGCGCAATAATACAAATCGGTGCTGCCGTTGCATCAATAATATAAGCAAGCTTTGCTCTGGATACCTGATGCTTATCCGTGACCGGCCGCATAACACTTCCGACCGTCAGACAGTTAAAGTAATCATCAATAAAAATAAGCATCCCCAGCAGAACCGCTGAAAGCTGTGCACCGATTCTGGTCTTGATATGACGTCCCGCCCACTGTCCGAAGGCTGCCGAACCGCCTGCCTTGTTCATCATGCTGACCATAATGCCAAGCACTACAAGAAAGATTAAAATGCCGACGTTATACGGGTCTGATAAAACGCCGACCAGTCCGTCTTCAAAAATGTGCAGTACCGATTTTTCAAAACTGAATCCCTGCTGAAAAATGTTGCCGTAAAATAATCCGCCGATTACAATTCCGATAAAAAGGGAACTGTAAACTTCCTTTGTCACCAGTGCCAGAATAATTGCCACCAGCGGCGGTACCAATGCCCAAAATGTTGCATACATATTTGGGACATACTCCATCATCTGTTCCATAAAACTCCTCATTCCTTAGCGGTTTTGCCGCTATTTTTGTATTTCTGTATTATAATGATATCATATTTGTTTTTTCCCACGCATCACCGGCATGGTATAAATTCTTACAACCAGCGGTATGACCATAATAAACCACACCAGCGGCTCTGCAACGATAACGCCGTTGTAACCGATTCTCGGCACAAGTGCCGCTGCAATAACGATTTTTCCTATCATTTCAAGCGAACTCGACACCAGCGGGGTGATCCGCTCGCCAAGCCCCTGCATTGCATTTCTTAAAATGCAGATGACCGCCGTTACACAGTAAAATACGGTATTGAATTTCAGATACACCGTTGCCGTGTGTATCACGACTTCATTTTTACTTCCCGTAACCAGTCCAACCAGTCCTGCACCGATGGTATAACTTGCCACAACGGTCAGCATACACCAGATACAGGTATATAAAAGTGCCAGCCATATACCTTTTTTGACGCGGTCTATACGCCCGGCGCCCATATTTTGTCCGCAGTATGTCGCCATGGTCTGTCCGAATACCGAAAACATAATCATAAACATTTCGGATATTTTCCGCGCCGCCGTATGAGCTACGATAATGTCCTGTCCAAGCCTGTTAATCGCCGTCTGAAGGGTCAGCGACCCGATATTAACCAGTGAACTCATAAAGCCCATGGACAGACCGGAAGCCGCCATATTGCCAAGCATTTCTTTTTCCGGCTGCGTAAAATCCGTCTTTTTTAACTGTAAAATTTCATAGCGGCGGATCATGTAAATCCAGCAGATGACAAATGCCAATACCTGTGACAGTACCGTTGCCACCGCCGCACCGTACACACCTGCATGTAGTACTAATATAAAAAATAAATCTCCCGCAATGTTTAATCCGACCGATACCGCCAGTATGATAAGCGGTGCGACCGTATCACCCAGCGCCCGCAGCGCCGCTGCACATGCATCATAAAGAAACGTTGCAAGCATGCCCGCCACAATTACTACGATATAAGAGCGCGCCGTCCCAAACAACACCTCCGGTACATTTAAAAACTGTAATATCTGTTTTAAGAAAATCAGTCCTGCCGCCGTTAAAAGCACTGAAATTCCCGTTCCCATCATCAGAGAGGCGGCAAAGGATTTTTTCACACCGGCAATATCTTTTGCACCGTAACGCTGTGCCGTAATAATCGCAAAACCGTTGGCAAGTCCCAGCAGAAATCCGATAATCAGGTTACTAAGTGTACTGGTCGCCCCAACTGCCGCCAGTGCGTCTTCTCCCAGAAACGACCCGACAATCCGCGTATCCACAAGGCTGTACGTCAGCTGTAACAGATTGGCGAAAAATATCGGTATCGCAAATGACAAAATCAGCCGCGACGGACTGCCTTTCGTTAAATCTTTCATGTATTATTTATCCCGCTGCTTTCTTTTAATATGAATTTCCGGAATTGCTACATTTTCATAGGTAATTTCTTCTTCCGCTTCCGGTTTTTTTGTATCATGTGCCGCCGTATCATCCTCCCTGATATGCACCTCCGGCACCGCCAGGTTTTCACTTTCTACCTCATACACAGCCTTATGGGTCTTTTTCCATCTATCAAACATATTCCTCTCCATTCCGCAGGCATTTTATAAGAAATTAATAAAAAATGTTATCACCAGACTGTTTAAAAAATCCGCAAATAAACTTCCGATTAACGGTACAAGCAGATACGCTTTGACCGAAGGTTCGTACTTTTCACAGACTGCCTGCATATTTGCCATGGCATTCGGGGTTGCACCCATACCGAAACCACAGACACCGGATGAAAGTACTGCCGCATCATAATCCCTGCCCATGACATTAAATACCACAAAATACGTGTATAAAAAGATGAGCAGGCTCTGTCCTGCAAGCAGTACGATAAGCGGCAGTGCCAGATCTGCAAGCTGCCAGAGCTTTAATGTAATCATCGCTATTCCCAAAAACAGCGACAGGCTGATACCACCGATATCATTAATTTCACCCATATAAATAGTAAATTTTCCCGAATATTCCCCGATATTTCTGATACATGCGGCAACAATCATCGCACCGATGTATATCGGAAACGTCATGCCGGTCAGCGATAACAGGTGGGATACGATTGTACCGAGTCCCATTGCAATAATTAACTGGAATACCGCTGACGGATACATGCTGGTATGACGTTCATGCTTCTTTTCATCTTCTACCAGAAGGCTGTCATCTTCCGGCACAACCGTATCTAACAGATTTTTCTTTTCAATCAGACGCTTGCCGACCGGTCCGCCCATGATACTGCCCATAATCAGACCAAATGTCGCACCTGCCGTACAAAGTGTTGTTGCACCCATAATACCAAAATCCTCCAGCACCGGGCCAAATGCACCTGCCGTACCGTGACCGCCGACCATCGGAATTGAACCGGTACACAGTCCGACCAGCGGACTAATGTGTAAAAGCTTTGCCAGTCCGACCGCTAAAAAGTTCTGTGAAAGAATCAGGCCGATGACCAGTCCCAGAAAAATAATCAGTGCCTTTCCACCACTTTTTAACACTTTTAAATTCGCCTGAAAGCCTACAGAAGTAAAGAAAAATACCATGCATACTTCCTTTAAAATATCATCAAACGAAAATTCCGCAATACCCGTCACATAACAAATACAGGTAAAAACGGCAAACACCACGCCACCGATAACCGGTGCCGGAATACAGAACCGCTCTAAAATTCCGAATTTTTTCTTTAAAACTTTACCTAACATTAAGACAAGTACTGCTACAGTAATTGTCTGGTACATATCCAAATATATTTCCACTGATGTCCACCTGCTGCCTATCTGCTCCCTTTCCCTGTCACTACATCAATTCCACATTCCTTGTAATATGCCGCAGCACCCTTGTGAAACGGAATTGTAATTCCTTCTGTCGCCGTCTGCTCATTCATCACAATATTGACAGGCAGTGCATACTGTAACTCCTGCTTGTTTTCAAACAGTGTTTTTGTAAGCGCTTTCACCGTCTTTTCAGGCAACTTATCACTCACAAGCAGCACCGCTTTGACACCGACAGTATGTATATCCTCTGTCTGATTGTTGTACGTTCCTTTTGGAATCACGGATTCCGTATAAAAAGTGTAGGAATTTAAAAGTTTGTCTCTTGTACTTTCATCAAGCTCCAGCAGATGGATTTCACACTGCTTAGACAGCTCTGAAATCACTGTTGTTTCTGCACCCGCCGTACAAAAAAAAGCATCGATCTTTCCGTCTGCAAGCCGCTCTGCCGCTTCTGTGTAATCCAGATGTACTTTATCAATCAGCTTATCTGTCAGTCCGCTGACAGCTAAAATCTGCTCAGCATTTAATTCCGTACCGGATTCGTTCTCACCGACACTGACTGTTTTCCCTTGCAAACCATCCATGCTTTCAATGCCGGAGTCCGCACGCACCACAATCTGGCAGCTTTCCGTGTAAAGTGCCGCAACCGCGCTGTATCCGCGGTACTTCCTGCTGTTTTCAAATGTCCCGGCCGCATAGTATGCATCATTGGTTAAATCATTCTGCGCAACCGCCATCTGAATATATCCGTCTGATAAAAGCCGCAGATTCGCCGCCGACCCGGCAGTGGTCTTTACCTCAACCGTACATTTTTCTTTTCCGGCTGTGATAAGCCCTGCAAATGTATCTGCAAAAGCGTGATACGTTCCGCCAAGTCCTGCCGCACCGAAGCGGATTCTCGTTCCGGTCAGTCCGCCGCCTGCAAAAACCGCCGCCGACAGAATCAGTACCGCCGCTCCTATTCCCAATATTTTCTTTTTCAAAAAATCACCTCGCTGTTATTCTTCCGATTTTATGGCAAAAGCTATCATACCATATCTTTTGCCCGCTGGCTATATTACATTCCAATCTCTTTTATGACATGTTTTGCAAATTCCGCATCGTCAATCATGACACCGCCGTCAAACCGGAAATGATATCCCTGAAACATCTCTTTTTCACCGCCGTCATACGACAGTAAATTATAACTTCCAACCAGCGTATACCGTTCATCAATACACAGCACCTTCTCATGTGTGCCGATGTATGTCATGGAGAAATTTTCATATCGTGCAAAACGTTTTTTGAGTTTTTCCGCCATTAATTCGGTCTGCCAGTCTTTGTCCCTTCTCATCGCTGTATCATCATGATTTCTGCTGTACCGGCTTAACCCCGTCCTCATATTCGTGACAGATCTGTTCCAGCTTTTCCAGAAAAATGTCGTTGCAGATAGTTTCCGTAAGCGTTTTTACATATTCTTCAAATTCATTTTTGATATCACTGCTCATCTTTTATTCTCCTGTATCCATATTATGAAGTTTCTTCTCCAATGATTTTTCCGTTAATTTCTTTGACATTTCAGCATCACTTTTCCAGAAAAAATTTGTTTGATCATTTGTTACAACAAAATTTTATCATCATTCCAGCTGCTGTTCAACCAAAACTCTTCCCATTTATACAGTGTAAAAAAAGAAACTGGCCCGACATGATATTCTTACCGACAGCGGTCATATCAGCCATAAGCAGGTCATTGAAACTGTTTGTTGATGAAACAAGAGTTATTTTTTCACAGGAGGCAAATAACTAAAGAGATTAAAACATTCATATATGGCAGCATTGGTGCGGGATTCTTCGTACAAAATGCGATGAGGTCAACTACATCAGGTGTCAAACGATATCTTGTCACCTGTCTTTCATTATAAGGATTGCGAACAAGTACATACCCCTCTTTTATTCGATTCATAAACCATTGGGAATAAAATGCCGGAATATCTGTCCTCATTCCTGTCTGTATAATCATTTCCCCTCACTCCGTTAGAATAATGTTTAAATAAGCCGTAAGCGCTAAATAAGATAGTATTATTAAAAAACTCCCTTTTCGGAAAAGTGTTCCTATATGTATTTAGCTTAAACTAACCTGTATATTTATTCATTTCATCACTTTTTATTCATTTTTCACTAAAGCTAGATGAATTTTTTATCATGGGAACACTAAGTGTTTGAGATGGGAATTTGAGAAAAGCCACACCAGATATGACTGATGTGGCTTTGGTTTTTATTTCTTATTTACCAAAAGTACTAGATGCAATCTCTATGTGACCTATTGATGTTCCGTTTGATAACTCCTTTGTAGGACAATATGTACAAGTTATAGAGCTATTTGTCTCATATCCTTCAATCATGTAATCTCCATCATTATTAGTGGTAAAATCAGCAATGGTCTTTTCTATTTCCTCATCAGTAGCACCTAATGTTTTTAAGCAATCAGTAAATACAGAATAGATTTCTTCCTCTGATAAACTGCCAAATGAATATGAAATGCAGAATGCTTCTGCACCAGCGTCTGTTGCATTTATCATTTCAAGATAACAATTATTTGCATATGCAAAGTACTTTGTGCGAATGTTTCCTTTGCTAATGTCCGTCATTTTGTACCCTGCGATTTCTTGGAACTCTGAAATGAATTTATTTACTATTTCATCGTCAGCATAATTTGTTTCTGTCTGCTCAACAACCTCACTATCTGTTTGACTTTCTACAATATTTGTTGTCACATCATCATTTATAGTTTCGTTTTCAGATACTATTGTTTCTGTATTATTTCCCGTTGTAGCTGTATTATCATTTGAATTACCAGATAAACCAATTATAAGATATACTATCCATGCAGCCGCAATAATACCATACTTTAATGCTGGTTTCATATCTTTCTTACGAAGCATTAAAATAGTTAATGGAACTGGAAATACAAATATCCAACCTAGTACCCACAGCCATGTCTTATTCTTTTTCTGTGGCTGTGTAGTGTTAGTGGTACTCCATGTATATCCACAATCTTTACATAAGCCTATTGTAGACCTTACAACAACAGTACCATTTTTCCCTTTAAGTTCTCCCTGCTTTTCTCGGTTAAATGTAACATTGGTGCTACCGCATTTAGGACAGCCAGATTTATTTAGCTGTTCACGTTCTTTTTGCATTTCTACTGTAATTTGTGAACCGCAAAATGTGCAAAATTTTGCATTATTTTCTATTTCTCCACCACAATTGGGACACTTCATTAGTGTAAACCTCCTCATACGTTGACACTACCATTGTACCACGCATGTAGATATTTTTGAACTGCTTATTTTAAAAATATCCTTTTGTATCAATTGGAAGTTTTCTAGTAACTGTCCTTGACATTGGGTACACATTATCGGCAGACACTAATTACGCTCCAAATTTAAGATTTTTCATTTTCTGTTAGCAGGAGTTTTCAATGTGATGGCATATACTGTACCTACCTTTAAAGGGTCTGTTTCCATAACATTCCCATCGTAATATACAACAATTTCGTCACCAACAACAGGGTCTGCATAACTATCTTTGCTCTCCACAGTCAATGAAATTGACCACCTTGAACCGTTAGGATAACCCTCTGCCGTTTCTGAATACATAATTACATAATCATCATGCACTTCTTCTACAACACCTACTACGCTTGGCTCATTTTCAATAATGTAGTTCATACTTCTGTTATTGCACCCAGCCAATACCAACACGAATGTTAGCGATAAAATCAATGATATAAACCTTTTCATACCATCACGCTCCTTATCAAACTGCTTTTGCCTTATTTTTTGTCTTGGTTATCCAACACATAGATAATGCAGGCGATACCAGAAATCAAAACACCAAGGATACATCCACCAATAGCATTGTTAATGCGTGGCTCCAAGGAACAATCCTGCAACTCCGCACAAAATCATTATAATTACAGCCACAACCGTTCTAAACTCGCTCATATTCGCCCCTCCATTAAATGTCTTGTTTCTTCTGTTTGTTACGCTTCTTGTTAAACAACGAACCTATCAGCATACCTATTGCAGAAATTATTGCACCAACTACAATCATTCCCCAATCCGGTGCATTCAGTTTGTCAAAAGCAATGTTGTTTGCCATTTTGAATGTTCCGTATTCAGCAAGCATATACATTACTCCGAAGAAAAGGGTAAATGCCCATTTTCCTTTTTCCCAAAAGTCATTTTTGCCGATAACAATGGACACAACGAATGTAGTTACAGGAAGAATAATCCAAAGGAACATCAAACTATAACCCATAGCATCACTTCCGCTTGTAAAGAACCAGAACACAATCATGGCAACCGCCCAGATCAGCAGATAGGACAGTATTGTAATGATTTTATTTCTGTTAGTGTTGCTTTTCACAACATTTGTACTTTCTTCAAGATAATCATAATAGGTCTTCATTTTTTGTTCTCCCTTCAATAAATAGTCAAGAGAGACTTCGTAGCAATCGCTCATTTTAATGACACTGATGATATCTGGGTATGATTTTTCATTTTCCCAATTTGAGATGGTCTGACGACTTACTCCCAATATTTCGGCAACCTGTTCCTGTGTCAGTTTCTTCTCAAGTCTGGCTGCCTTGATTTTACTTCCAATATCATGCTCCATGCCATTGCACCTCCCTTGCACTTTTATTATAGGAAAACCACCACTTGTAGTCTACCAAACGGCTTTGACATCGCAGAAAATACGTGTCAAAATGCTTTTACATTTGCTTTTTTATTACTTCTTCGCCTTTTCCTCTAATTCAAGCAGATACCTGTCATAGTCCGACATGAACAATCTGTCTTGAATGATACGATATTTTTCAAACTCAGTTTCAGCGTGGAGTTTGGCTATTTCAGCAGAAACCTTTCCGGCATCCTGCAAAATGCATTTTGTTTTGAACGGTTGCATAGAACCTTTTCGTTGTTGCCGATGTTTTGTCATAATCTATCGCAGTAGCATACATATCTGTGATTTTCTGATAGAACTTTCTTTCGCTTGCACGAATTTCCCGGATGCGTTCTAACTGCTCATCGAAATACTTGTCCGTAAGATAAGTACCTCGTTTCAGACGCTCATCATCCATAACCCAGCCCTTGATGGTGTAGTCCTTTACGATACCGTTTGCCCACTTACGGAACTGCGCGGCACGTTCATTGTTTACCTTGAAGCCGACAGCAATAATCATCTGCAGGTTATAATGGTTCACTTCTCTCTGAACCTGGCGAGGGCCCTCGGTTTGAACTATCCGAAATTTTCGGATAGTTGCCGTTTCTTCCAACTCGCTATCTGAATACACCTTTTTGATATGGTCACTAATTGTACGCACATCAACATCATAAAGCGTAGCCATCATCTTCTGTGTCAGCCATATATTTTCATCTTCGTAGCGCATTTCAATGCTATCTTCCTGCTCTCCGACAGAAGCAATGTAGGTAAGATATTCTGCTGCACTTGAACGAATGCTTATTTCATTTTTCTTTTTTGCCAACGCAACCAACTCCGATTATTTAGATTGTATCACCAGTGGTGACACTTTTTCGATATGATAACATAGGTACAAACAGGAAGTTATCATACCGCCTTTATTATTTTCTCTACATCTTTTTTTCTTGATAGCCATATAACTTTATCATCATATCTATCTAAAATACTTCTTATTTCTTTCAGATTTTTATCCTGAAAAGTTTCAGTCCATTTCAAAAGGTTATAGACCGATTTCAAAGTTTCTCTTTTTCCTTTTTGTATTCCCAATTTTCTTTTTATAGAGCGCATAATAATTCTACTTTTATATAAATAACCAGGCATATCTAAAACATATAT
>OGYM01001717.1_pt1 | contig 15392 bp, 10 predicted proteins | sample 1576491 | NCBI WGS metagenome assembly OGYM01 (sample SAMEA3541515, study PRJEB24748) | human gut metagenome | biome: human gut; feature: human-associated habitat; material: faeces | place: China | collected 2012 | reverse complement strand
CATGAAAATCGTGATATATTTGGTTATCGGAGAATTCATATGCTGCTTCATCGTGAGGGTATAAAAGTTTCTGAAAAAGTGGTTCGTCGTATTATGAAGCAGGAAAAACTAATTATCAGACGAAAACGCAGACAGAAATATAACTCCTATAAAGGTGAAATAACACCTGCGGTGGAGAATGTTATAGATAGAGATTTCCATGCTACAAAACCAAATCAAAAATGGCTTACTGATATCACAGAGTTTTCTATCAAAGCAGGAAAAATATATCTTTCGCCGATAATTGACTGCCTTGATGGTATGCCGGTGAGTTGGACTATAGGCACTTCTCCGAACGCAGAACTTGCCAACACCATGTTAAGGAATGCTATTGCTACACTTAAACCAAACGAAAAACCTATCGTACATTCTGACAGGGGATGCCATTATCGTTGGCCAGAATGGATACAGATAATGGAAGAAGCAAACCTTACACGATCCATGTCCAAGAAAGGTTGTTCTCCTGATAACTCTGCATGTGAGGGCTTCTTTGGTCACCTCAAAACAGAAATGTTCTATGGACATGACTGGGATGAATATAGCATTGAAGAATTTATCCAGGAGATAAATAGCTATATGGGTTGGTATTGCAAAGATAGAATTAAATCAACACTCGGAGGACTTAGTCCTCTAGATTATAGAAGGAGTATAGGCATAGCGGTCTAAAAAAATGTCCGCATGCCCACAGGGAGGAAGAAATTTATGAAACGAACAATGAAAAAAATGTTAAGCTTTGGTCTTGTTGCAGCTATGTCTCTGACAATGCTGGCCGGATGTGGAAACAGTAAGGATGCAACAAATGATACAAATGTTTCAAATGGACAGGAGGAAAAAAAGCCGACAGGAGATGTCAAGATTGGTGTTCTGGTTCAAGATGTCAGTGGTGAGGAAGCATTAGGATTCCGTTCTTACTATGAGAATTATATTGCGGATCAGTATGGTGTAACATTTACTTACACAGACGAACTTAAGGATGCTGCAAGTGAGAAATCTGCAATTGAGAAGTTTGCTTCTCAGGGATATCAGGCAGTCATTTCTTTTTCAAGCAATGATCGTGCATTACAGATTGAAACATGTGAGGAAAACAAGATTTATTATGCAGTTGCAGCAGGAACACTTGATCAGGAACAGTTTGAAAAATATAAAACAGATGAATATTTTCTTGGACAGGTGGGTCCGAGTATGGATACAGAGTATGAAGCTGGTGTAGAAATGGGCAAGTTCTTTGCAGATAAAGGCATTAAGACTGCTGCAATCTATGGCGCATTTATTCCGAATCCAATGCACGTATATCGTACAGCCGGCGTACTTGCAGGACTTGGACTTTCTTATGGCGGAGCGACAACTGAAGAGGATGTAGTTGGTTTGATTTTTGCTGATCAGGGTATAGATTTGTCAAAGATTTCAGGAGATATCAAGATCGTATCTTATTTACAGGGATATGGTGATACAACAACAGACGAGATCAATGCAGCCATTCAGGCGGCTCCGGAAGCATTCATCTCTGTCGGAATGGCAACAACATTCTTTACACAGCAGTTGAATGCAGCAGGTATTGAGTTTTCTGATATTGATTCCTTTACCAAGAGTAATGGAGAGACAATCACAAACGGAAAGCTTGTATATCTTGCTGGAAAATATTCATCATCGGTAGGACCTGCTTTTGCATTAGTGATGAATGCAATCAATGGGAATGTAATTCGTGATGCGCAGGGAAATGCTGTGTCACTCAGCCAAAATTATCAGGTAGCAACAGATAGTGAGACATTTGATAAATTTTACAAGAATGATAATGGTGATAACCCGATTTACAGTAGGGATACATTGGATCAAATTATTGGTGATACAGTTACTTTTGATACTATCAATGAGGTGGTTGCATCTAATTAACTTGTTTTTTATTATTTGGTCGCGGCTTCTTAAAGAAGCCGCACCCTCTCCCAATAGATGAATTTATTACTTTCATCTATTGGGAGAGGGTATGAAAAATTATCCTGTAAAAAGAAAGGAGAAGATAACATGAAAAGTAAAAACAGACTTTGTATAAAAAATTTAGCAGGAGCACTTGCCATACCGGTACTGGTGGCTATTTTGCTACAGGGTATTTGTATGGCAAAAGGAAAAACAATGATCATGAATATGACAAGCTTTGACAATTTTGTTGTCTATATTGCAATTGTTATGATCACAACTATCGCTTTGTCCATCAATCTTAACAGTGGACGTTTTGATTTCTCTTTGGGATCAATGGCATTGCTTTCCTCTGTGATTGGTGCAAAGATTACATATTCGTTTTTAGGTGGAGGTCAGGGCAGTGCACCGATAATGCTGATGCTTACTATTTTATTTGGTATGCTGCTTGGACTGATTTCCGGTGTTTTGTATGTGGTTTTACATTTGCCACCAATTATTACGTCTCTTGGTGTAACACTGATTTATGAAGGAATTCTTTTTACAATTACAGAAGGTCGTTACGTTATGAAAGAGGTACAGAATTCATCCATGACTGCTTTTACAGGAAACTGGCTTTATGCAGCAATTATTATTGTGGCGGTACTGGTAATTATTATTGGACTCTTTGATTATACAAAATTCGGATACGATTATAACGCACTTAAGAATGGTCAGAAGGTTGCAGTTAATACCGGAATTAAAGAAATTCCAAATGCAATTGCCTGTTATGTGATCTGCGGTGGCCTGATGGGAATTGTTGGCTTTTTAAACGCTTCCAGAAATACAACCATCAATGGAGGTCAGCTTAACTTTGGATCTATCAGTATTATGTTTACTGCATTTCTTCCAATGTTTATTGGATCTTATATCAGCAGATTTACCAATGAAAAGATTGGATTTTTACTTGCAGCTTTATGTATGTCAATGTTGAATTCCACATTTGCGGTATTCTCAAATGAAGTAAATGCATCCATGCAGGCAATCATTAATGCTTTATTGCTTGTAGTGTTCCTAATTTATCTGAGTAACGAACATTTATTGATTCGTGTGTTTACCGGAAAACGCAAATAAATTGCGTCAAGTTTTTACAAAAAACCTGACATGTAGCGTCAGTCTTTGCTGAATGCAACCTTAAATAACTGATGCTTAACAAATGGAGGACAGAAATATGATCAATTTGACAAAGGCACCCTTCTTTCTTGTGAAAGAGGATATCGAGTGGGTTGAAAATACAAAAAAAGCAATGACGTTAGAAGAAAAAATCGGTCAGTTATTTGTACCGATCGGATATTCAGGAGATGCAGATTATCTGGAACATGTTATGCTTTCACACCATATCGGTGGAATCATGTATCGGTGCGGTGAGGCTAAGGAGATGCAGAGAACACATCGTTATCTTCAGGAACATAGTAAAATTCCACTTTTGGTCGGAGCTAATCTTGAGGATGGTGGATGTGGAATTGCAACGGATGGAACACAGTACGGAAAACAGATGCAGATAGCTGCAACCGGAGATACCGAGGACGCCTATCGTTTAGGAAAAGTAAGTTGCAGTGAGGGGGCAGCGGTGGGATGTAACTGGGCGTTTGCACCAGTGGTTGATATTGATAGAAACTGGAGAAATCCGATTACTAATGTGCGTACATATGGTGACGATCCGGATCGGGTCTTAGCAGGTGGTGTTAATTATATAAAGGCTGCAAAAGAAGAAAATGTACTTGTTGCAATTAAACATTTTCCGGGAGATGGCTGCGATGAGGTGGATCAGCATATTCTTACCAGTGTGAACAGTCTCTCCTGTGAGGAGTGGGATGCAACCTACGGAAAGATTTACAGCGGCCTGATTCAGGCGGGAGCGCAGACGGTGATGGTCGGTCATATTGCACAGCCGGCATACCAGAAAGCTTATAATCCGGATTTTCCGGACAAGTTAGTTCCTGCAACACTTTCTCCGGAACTGTTAAAAGGCTTGCTTCGTAAAAAGCTTGGATTTAACGGATTGATTGTTACCGATTCTACCTGCATGGTTGGTTTTAGCTGTGCAATGGAAAGAGAGAAGGCGGTGCCTTATGCAATTGAAGCCGGATGTGATATGTTCCTCTTTAATAAAGATCTGGACGAAGATTATCGGTATATGTTAAACGGATACAGGCAGGGAATTCTGTCGGAGCAGCGTTTGGACGAGGCAATCACAAGAATTCTTGCAACTAAGGCTGCGCTGGGTCTTTATAAGAAAGCAAAGAGTGAGATTGTGCCGACGGAAGAAGCACTTCGTGTGATGCGTTCGGACGAACATGTCACATGGGCGAAAGAAAGTGCCAATGCTGCGGTTACGCTGGTTAAGGATACACAGAAGATCTTGCCGCTGAGTCCGCGGAAAACGAAGAAAGTACTGCTTGAGATTATGGGAGATTTCCCTTCAAATGAGAGAGTGTTGGAGAGTTTTCGAAGCAAACTGGTAAAAGAAGGCTTTGATGTAACGATATATGAACCGGAGAATTTCGAGACTGCAAAATTTGATGTCGGGACGTTTAAGAAAAGTTATGATCTCGTTATCTATATAGGAAATGTTGAGAATGCTTCCAATAAAGTGACCAATCGTCTTTCCTGGTACACATTCTGGGGAAACGGAAACAATGTTCCGTGGTTTGTTGCGGAACGTCCGGTGATGTTCATCAGCCTCGCAAATCCGTATCATCTGATAGATGTGCCGATGATCAAAACCTATATCAACGGATATTCTAACAGTGAGTATGTGATAGAAAGCGTTGTGGAAAAAATCATGGGAAGAAGTGCATTTACTGGTAAGAATCCAGTAGACCCGTTCTGTGGAAAAGAGTACTTGAAGTGGTAAGAGTGAGAGAAAAAAGTTATGGTGAAAAATTTAAAATTGTTGGATAAAGCGTTGCAGCTGTTACCGGAAGTAAAAGAAACGGTGGTTGAACCTCTGGATATAGCAGCTTTTTTAAAGCCTCTTAAAAAGGGAGATTCAGTTGAAATTGATTTTGGTCGACATCTTGTGGGGCACATAAAATTAAAGTTGGGGTATGTTCGTTCACATCCGGATGCTCCGGTATGGCTTCGTTTCTCGTTTGCAGAAAATAAAAAGGAATTCGAGGAACGGGTGGAAGATTATCAGGGCTGGATCTGTTCGGCATGGGTGCAGCAGGAACAGGTGCATATTGATCTTGTCCCGGGAGAATATTTTCTGCCCAGAAGATATTCGTTTCGTTACGTGAAAATCGAAGTGCTTGATGTCAGCTCTAAATTTGACCTGATTATTGAAGAGGCAAAAGCGGTTGCGTTGTCTTCAGCAGATGATAGCCGTTTATCCGCATATCATAGCGAGAATAAGGAATTGGAACAGCTTGATCGCATTGCCTGTAATACGCTGCATGATTGTATGCAGAAGGTATTTGAGGATGGACCAAAACGTGACCAGAGACTCTGGATGGGAGATCTTCGTCTGCAGGCACTTGCCAATTACGAGACTTATCAGATGAATGATATGGTAAAAGGATGTCTGTATCTGTTTGGGGCCTTACCGATGGAAAACGGTCAGGTTGGAGCCTGTGTATTCTTAGATCCGGAGCCGGAAGTGGATGATACGAGTATGTTTGATTATTCACTTCTGTATGTTGTTGCTTTGTGGGATTATTATAAGCAGACAAAAGACAAGGAGGCGCTTCGTGACTTGTGGGAGACTGCAAGAACACAGATTTCGTTGGCGCAGAAACGAGTGGATAACGGCATTGTAAGAGACCGTGATGTGTTAGGATGGTGTTTTCTTGACTGGTCGCTAGAATTAAATAAGCAGGCGGGAGCACAGGGGGTTTTACTGTATGCGATGCAGAGTGCGATTGCAATTGCACAGGAATTAAGAGAAAATCGTGATGCAGAATGCTTAAAAGGAACTTATGAAGTCTATCGAAAGGCAGCAAAAGCATATTTTTACGATGAAAAGAAAGGACTTTTTGTCAGCGGAGAAAATAGACAGATTTCTTATGCAAGTCAGGTCTGGCTGATTCTTGGCGGTGTAGTCGATTCCGAAGAAGGTCTTCGGATTTTACATAATGTTGCAGCAGATAGGGAGGCTCTTGAGATGGTGACTCCGTATATGTATCACTACTATATTGAAGCATTGTTAAAATGCAACGCGGATGAGGAAGCACTTGCTGTTTTGACAGAGTATTGGGGTGGTATGGCGCGGCTTGGTGCAGATACATTCTGGGAGCTGTATAATCCGAAGAATCCGGATGAATCCCCGTACGGCGGAACTATTGTCAATAGTTATTGTCATGCATGGAGCTGTGCACCGGCCTATTTCTTGCGTAAATATTTTGGAGAAAATTAAATAGGAGGAACTATTTATGAAAAAAATTGGGAGCAAAGTGCTTTTAATGATGGTTCTGTTTGTTGTTATATTTGGACTAAATACGATAACTTCTGTAAGATCACAAAATCGTGTAAAACGGTCTGGATTAGAAATCACGGAGCAGTATATTCCAATTCAGACAGAAATATTTACGATTCAAAAAAGTATGGAACGAGGTCAGAAATACCTTAATATTATTAGTTTGTATGATAATGCAGAACTTCGTCAACAGCTTGAAGGTTCATTGGCAGAGGAAGTGTCAACTATTACTGAGAGCGAGAAGAAGATAGATGTGTATCTAAAAGATAATAACAATACAAAGTTAAAAGATGCAATTAAGAAATATGAAGAATTCCTTGATAAAGTGCTCTTGCAATTTTCAACAATACAGGAATATGTAGATACGGGGGATTTTGCGCAGGCAAGTATAGCACTTGGATCCGATTTCCAAAATCTTGTTAGAGATATGGGAGAGAAAACAGAAACGAATCTCACGGAAAATCTGGAAGGTGGAATTTCTGAACAGTCAAAGTTGTATAATCAGGCAGTTGATATGAATATTCAAGTGACGAAAATATTATTTGTTATATTTATAATGGTGTCGGTAGTGGTTCTTTTGATTATGAGGAGAACAGTAAGCAAACCGGCAAGTGCAGCCAGTTGTCAGTTAGATCATATTATTGATGATATTAACAAGAAAAAAGGAGATCTTACAAAACGCATTACAGTCCGTTCACATGATGAAATCGGTCAATTGTCAGAAGGTATTAATAATTTTATTATTCAATTACAGATGGTTATTCGTAAAGTTCACCACCAATCGGAGTCAATGCAGAATTCTCTTGGGGCGATGAATACAGAAGTGAACAGTTCCAGCGAAAATGTAAATTATATTGCTACGACGATGGAAGAAATTACGGCAAGTATGGAAGAAATAGCATCTTCAATTGAAGGGCTTATGAAGAATACACATGAGATATTGGAGTTTGTTAATAATGTAGGTGATCAGACGAAGGAATGTGTTTCCATTTCTTCCGATATTAAAGCTTTGGCAATTGGCGTAAAAGAAGAAACTGAAAAGAAGAAAAATGAAATTTCAAATCTTATTAATGAAAAACAGAATGCTTTATTTTCTTCGATAGAGGCGAGCAGGCAGATTACAAATATAAATAATTTAACCAATGATATTCTTGATATTGCAAGTCAGACAAATCTTCTGGCTTTAAATGCATCTATTGAAGCTGCGCGTGCCGGAGAAGTAGGGAAAGGTTTTGCTGTTGTGGCTGAAGAAATTCGACAATTGGCTGAAAACAGTAAAAATACTGCAAATGATATTCAGAGTATTAGTGTAGAAGTGATATCGGCAGTAAATCAACTTATGGAGAATGCACAAAATCTTATGTACTTTGTACAAAATCGGATTATGAGTGATTACGTTGGATTTGAAGGTGCTACAGATACGTATTATGAGAAGGCAGAGCATATGGATTCTGTTATGGCTGTTTTTAACGATAATATTTCGGCATTACATAAGGTTATGGCTGAGATGAATAATGGAATCACCAACATATCAACGGTTGTGGAAGAAAATGCACAGGGAATTAGCAGTGCAACAGAAAATGTGTCTGATCTTGCAAATTCTATCACGAACATTCGACAACAAGCAACGGAAAACGTTGACTCTTCAAAACATCTTATGGAAGAAATGAATCGTTTTCAGAAAATTTAGGATCAGATTCAGGGAAAGATGGGAAACATGAGAAAAAAAATTGCGTTTCTTGCAGGTGCAATCAGTTTTGATAATCAGAATCGTGTGATCGACGGTGTATTAAGACGTGCTGCGGAATTCGATACGGATGTATTTATTTTTACATGCTTTGTGAACTATGATGAGTCGGAAGAAAACAAAGTCGGAGCATTTCAAATTATGGAACTTCCGGATCTTACTACCTACGATGGTGTGATCGTTATGAAAAATTCAATACAATATGAACCGGCTTCCAACTCGTTGATGAACCGGATAAAAGAGAGCAGGATTCCAGCGGTAAGTGTTGATGAATATATTGATGGAATGCATAATGTCGGAATATCGGATTACAATAGCCAGAAACGTATTGTAGAACATCTGATAAAGAAACATCATCTGACAAAAATCAATTATGTGTGCGGTATTCTGCAGGGCAAAGAAGGAATGGAACGTTATCGGGCATATAGGGATGCTATGGAAGAGCATGGCATTCCTGTTTGTGATTGTCAGGTTTACTGCGGAAATTATAATCGTGAAAGCGGAAGAAAAGCCATCGAATATTTTATGAAAAACCAGACGCCGCAGGCAATTGTATTTGCAAATGATGCGATGGCGATCGGCGGAATGGAGCGCTTGCAGCAGTATGGTTATGAAATCCCAAAAGATATCGTAGTAACCGGTTTTGACAATGATGAGCTGTCCGCATTTTATATTCCGTCTTTGACGACCGTTGATCGCAGACAGGAAATGCTCGGGGAAAAGGCGGTCGATCTGCTTTTTGATGCACAAAGTCATACATCTGTGAAATTGGAAACCCAGATTCTGTATCGGGAAAGCTGCGGATGTAACTGCCAGACACCAAAGTCGATCCGGGATCTTCGAGTGGAATATCAGAACCAATGCTTAAGCTATGAGGAGGCACTAGATGCGTTAAAAAGTATGGAACTCGATCTGACCGGGCTTGAGAGTGTGGAAGAATTGTGTTCGCGGTTAAAAAAATATGTTATCCGATCAGATATGAAAGAGTTTTATCTTTGCCTGTGTGATGAAAAAAAGTTGTTTGCGTATGATGACATAAAAACTAATATCAGAGAACAAGCGATTTGTGAGCACTATACCCAAAAGGTTCATATACCGCTTGCCTATCATGATAGAAAGTTTGACTCCTATGGAAAATTTCCGTCAAAGGAAATTTTGCCTTATGAAATGAGAAATAAATTACAGAAAACATTCTACATAGTGACACCAATTTATTATCAAAAAATATGTTATGGATATTGTGTCTCGGATGGAAGTGTCTTTGCGTTAAAAAGTGAGCTTGCATATTTATGGACGGTTAATATCGGTATGGCACTCGAAAATATTCGCAAATGGAAATGGATCAATCAGATGAATGAGAAGATCAACCGTATGTGGAAGTATGACATGCTGACACAGGTGTTCAATCGGAGTGGCTTTTTTTATTCCGCAAATGCGGTTGTTGAACGGATTAAAGGACAACATCGGCGGGCATTTATGATTTTTTTGGATATTGACGGTCTAAAGAGTGTCAATGATGGGTTAGGGCATAAGGTCGGCGATGCTTTCATACGCGAGATGGCAGATGTGATAAAGGCATCAGTTCCGAAGGATTGTCTGGTAATGCGTTATGGAGGTGATGAATTTGTGGTGTTTGGGAGTTGTACGAATGCCAAGCGGATGCAGATGATCGTAAGTAAGATAAAAAATACAATGGAAAAAGAAAATCAAAACGAGAAGAGAATCTACCAATTGTCTGCCAGTATCGGATGTTCCGTACATGCATCTGACGAGATTGATGATTTAAATCAGTTGATCGAATCGGCGGACAAGCGCATGTATGAAGAAAAGAAAGAAAAACATATGAGAAGATAATAAAGGCTATTCAGAAAATAAGGACAGTTTTTTAGTCTAATCAGAGGCTAAAAAGCTGTCCTTATTTTTGTTATCTTTTTGGTGTATCAGATAAGAGAAAAAGGGGGCAGACAATGGAAAACAGATATTATCTGGCGATTGATATCGGAGCGTCGAGTGGACGCCATATTCTTGCGCATAAGAAAGACGGGCGAATTGTCTTAGAGGAGATCTATCGATTTCCAAACGGAATGCAGGAACATAACGGACATAAAGTGTGGAATGTGGATCAGCTTTTTGGGGAAATTCAAACCGGAATGAAGAAATGTGCGGATATAGGAAAGATTCCGTATAGTATGGGAATCGATACCTGGGCTGTAGATTTTGTATTGTTGGATGATCAGGGACAAAGAATTGGTGATGCCGTGGCATATCGTGATGCGAGAACGGATGGGATGGACAAGCAGGTATATGAGATTATTTCGGAAAATGATTTGTATGAAATTACGGGTATTCAAAAGCAGAAGTTTAATACGATCTATCAGCTAATGGCGCTTAAGCAGCAGAATCCGGAAAGCCTGGATAGGGCACAAAGTATGCTTATGATTCCGGATTATTTTAACTTCCTTTTGACGGGAAATAAGTTACAGGAATATACGAACGCGACAACAACACAGCTGGTTGATCCGAAAGCCAATGACTGGAACTGGGCATTGATTGATCGGCTGGGATATCCGAGAACCCTCTTTCAGACAATTATGATGGCGGGAAGCATTGTCGGAAACTTGGCGGATTCTATTCAGAAACAGGTAGGTTTTGAATGCAAAGTAGTCTTGCCGGCAACGCATGATACAGCTTCTGCAGTGATGGCAGTTCCATCCAAAGAGGAACAGCCACTTTATATCAGTTCCGGAACATGGTCATTGATGGGAACCGAATTGAAAGAAGCTGCCTGTGATGAGCAAAGCAGAAAGCATAACATGACGAATGAGGGCGGATACGATTATCGCTTCCGCTATCTTAAGAATATTATGGGACTCTGGATGATCCAGTCGGTGCGAAAGGAGATAGCCCCGGAACTTGGTTTTGGAGAGATCAGCGAACTTGCGTCAAAGCAGACGATTCCTTCTTTCGTTGATGCCAACGATCCGAGATTTCTTGCGCCGGAGCATATGACGAGCGAGGTGCAGAAAGCCTGTAAAGAGAGTGGACAGCAGGTGCCACAGGGCATTGCGGAAGTTGCCTGTGTGATCTACAACAGTCTCGCAAAATGCTATGCCGATACAGCAAAGGAGATTGAGAAACTGACCGGAAAAACATACGACTGTATTCAGATCGTTGGTGGCGGTGCCAATGCGGATTATCTGAACAAACTGACCGCATTTTTCACGAAGAAGACAATCTATGCAGGACCGACGGAAGCGACTGCGATCGGTAATCTCTGTGCGCAGATGATCGCAGCGGGAGAATTAGAAAACTTAAAGGAGGCAAGACAATGTGTTTATGCTTCCTTCCCAATTCATAAATACGAAAAGTAAAGGAGAAGAGACATGACAAATTACGAAGCAGCAAGAGAAAAATATGCAGCACTCGGTGTGGATACCGACAAGGCGATCGAGACATTAAAGAAAGTTCCGGTATCGCTTCACTGCTGGCAGCTGGATGATGTGATCGGTTTTGACAATGACGGAGGACTTACTGGAGGCATTCAAACGACCGGTAATTATATGGGCCGTGCTAGAACGCCGGAACAGTTGATGGCAGATATGGAAGAAGCGATGAGACTGATGCCGGGAACCGCAAAATTAAACATACATGCATCTTATGCAATCTTTGCACCGGGGGAATTTGCAGACAGAGATGCGCTTGAACCAAAGCATTTTGCTAAATGGGTAGAATTTGCCAAGAAGCATCATATGGGTATCGATTTTAATCCGACCTTTTTCTCACACGAGAAAGTAAAGGACGGTCAGACACTTTCGAGTCCGGACGAGGAGACAAGACGTTTCTGGATCAATCACGGAAAGGCATGCATCCGCATCTCGGAATATTTTGCAAAAGAGACCGGAATGCCTTGCGTTATGAACATCTGGACCGGTGATGGATTTAAAGATGTTCCGGCAGACCGTATGGGACCTCGTATGCGATACAAGGATTCCATCGAGCAGATCTTATCGGAGCCATACGATCATAACCTCGTAAAGCCTTGTGTGGAGTCAAAAGTTTTCGGTATAGGTGTGGAGTCTTACACAGTCGGATCGGCTGAGTTTACACTTAGTTTTGCTGCTTTACATGACGGCTGTATGCCACTTATGGACAACGGACATTATCATCCACTGGAGTATGTATCTGACAAGATTCCGGCAATGCTCTGCTTTTATCCGGAATTTGCATTGCATATCACAAGAGGTGTGCGCTGGGATTCCGATCATGTGCTGATTCTTGATGATGAGACGAAGGAGATGGCAAAAGAAATTGTAAGAGATAATGCGCTTGACCGTGTCTATATGGCTTTGGACTATTTTGATGCAAGTATCAACCGTGTTTCGGCACTTGCAACAGGATTTCGAAGCTGGCAGAAAGCCCTTCTTATAGCTTTATGTACACCGAATGCAATGCTCAAAGCGCTTCAGGATACGAATCAGATGAGCAAACTTATGGTTATGAATGAGGCGGTGAAGATGTTGCCGATCGGTGAGATATGGGATGAGTACTTAAGACGTGAGGGCGTCGTTGATGATCTTCATTTCTATGATGAAATCGAAAAGTATGAGAACGAAGTATTGGAAAAGAGAAATTAAAAAAGAATAGAAAAGAGGAATTATAATTATGAATTTTTTAGATGCAGAATTTGTACAGGAATTTATCCGCATGGCGAATGACGGATGGGAGCAGGGATGGCATGAGAGAAATGGTGGAAACCTTTCTTATCGTGTAAAACCGGAAGAAGTAGAATTGATAAAAGAGAATTTTAAGGCGAAGGAATGGCAGCCAATTGGCACAAGTGTACCGAATCTTGCCGGCGAGTTTTTTCTGGTTACGGGAAGCGGTAAGTATTTCCGCAATGTGATCATTAAGCCGGAAGATTCCATCTGCATGATTGAACTGGACGAAAAAGGTGAAAATTACCGTATTGTCTGGGGGCTGGTCAATGGAGGCAGACCGACTTCCGAGCTTCCGAGTCATTTGATGAATCTCGAAGTAAAAAAACTTCAAAATCCAAATTACCGTGTGGTCTATCATGCACATACCACCAATATTATTGCACTCACATTTGTACTTCCACTCGAAGATAAAGTGTTTACGAGAGAACTGTGGGAGATGGCAACGGAGTGTCCGGTTGTTTTTCCGGACGGTGTCGGTGTTGTTCCGTGGATGGTTCCGGGAGGAAGAGAGATCGCGGTTGCAACAAGTGAACTGATGAAAAAGTATGATCTGGCCATTTGGGCACATCACGGAATGTTCGCAGCAGGCGAAGATTTTGATCTGACATTCGGTCTGATGCACACCGCTGAGAAATCGGCAGAAATTCTTGTGAAGATGTTATCCATGAGACCGGATAAGCTTCAGACGATCATTCCGGACAATTTCCGGGATCTGGCAAAAGATTTTAACGTTACATTGCCGGAAGAATTTCTTTACGAAAAATAAACAAGAAAAAATTGGCAGTGAAGCTGTTGCATCGTAGCCTCACTGCCAATTTTTATTGTGATTAAACGTTATTGTCTGTAAAAATCAATAATCCGGTCAAGTCTTGCGGTCATGTTGGAAAGGAGCGCATCTAAAATTGTGATAGCTGTCATTGCCTCAACAACGACTACTGCACGCGGAACGATAATCGGATCGTGTCGTCCTTTGATACTGATCTCAATTTCTTTTCCGTCTTTGTTGACGGTCTGCTGTGTTGCTGCAATGGACGGTGTCGGTTTGACGGCTGCACGGAAAAATAACAGCGAGCCATCACTCATGCCACCGAGCGTGCCACCGGAATAATTGGTTCTCTTGGAGATATGTCCATTCTCCATGCAAAATGCATCGTTGTTGGTTAGTCCGGTAGCGGTAGCTGCACCAAATCCGGCTCCGATTTCAAAGCCCTTTACGGCACCGATCGAGAGGATTGCTTTTGCCAGATTCGCATCGAGTTTTTCAAAAACAGGATCACCGAGTCCGACGGGAAGCCCCAAAATCTGACATTCGATGATGCCACCGCTGGAGTTTTGTTCCTGTAAACATTTTTCGAGATATGCGCTGGCTTTTGCTGCGGCTGTTGCATCCGGCATATACAGCTTGTTTTTTGAAATTTCTGCGGGATCAAACCGGGCAGGATCAATGGACACCGGACCGATTGCCTGACTGTAGGCAAGTATGGAGATGTCCATCTGCTCTAAAATTTTGATCGCAATTGCACCGCCGGCAACGCGTCCGATCGTTTCGCGCCCCGAGGAGCGTCCACCGCCGCGGTAATCACGAAATCCGTATTTTTCGTCAAAACAGAAATCGGCATGTCCCGGCCGGTAGTAGGAGGCAATTTCACTGTAATCCGCAGAGTGCTGGTCTTTGTTCCAGACCATCATGGAAATCGGGGTACCGGTTGTTTTTCCCTCAAAGACACCGGATAAGATTTCTACCGTGTCACTTTCCCTGCGCTGTGTGGTAAATTTGGACTGGCCGGGTTTACGCCGGTCTAAAAATTTCTGGATATCTTCTTCACAGAGGCTGAGTCCGGCAGGACAGCCATCCACAACAACACCGATGCCTTTACCGTGGGATTCCCCCCATGTGGTGATACGAAATAAATTGCCAAATGATGAGCCTGCCATAAATGCCTCCTTAAAAACGTTAATATTCTAAGGGATATTATAAAAAACATCGCATTGAATAGTCAAGAGAGATATGGTAATATTTAAAGGAAATAAACATAAAAAAGAGAGAGGGAACATATGGAATTTAACGCAGTATATCATCAGGCGAGTGACAATTACTGTTATCCGCTGAATGAGGATGAGCTGATTATCAATATAAAAACGGGCTACGATGTAAAATCGGTATCCATTATACTCGGAGATCCGTTTGCCGCGGGAATATTAGGCGGCGGGGAGTACTGGGATGGAAAAAAGGAGCCGATCATATATAAAAAGCGGTTAAAAAATCAGATCTGGTGGACCACAACCGTGCGTCCGGAGTATAAGCGTCTGAAGTATTATTTTGAACTTCAGACAGAGGAGGAAAGCTGGTTTTATTTTGAAGACGGGTTTGTCAGCAGCGAACAGATGCATCTGGAGGGCAGAAGCCGTCAGTGCTTTGTTTTCCCGTGGATGAATCCCTGTGATGTACCGCGTACCCCGGCATGGGTCAATGATACCGTATGGTATCAGATTTTCCCGGATCGTTTCTGCAACGGAGATC
>OGYM01001713.1_pt1 | contig 15415 bp, 16 predicted proteins | sample 1576491 | NCBI WGS metagenome assembly OGYM01 (sample SAMEA3541515, study PRJEB24748) | human gut metagenome | biome: human gut; feature: human-associated habitat; material: faeces | place: China | collected 2012 | reverse complement strand
CTGAACAATGGAGGAAAAACATGGGCAAATATTTCGGAACAGACGGCTTCCGCGGGGAAGCGAATAAAGACCTGACCGTTGAGCACGCATTCAAGATAGGCCGCTATCTCGGCTGGTTCTACGGCAAGGATCACAAGGCAAAGGTCGTCATCGGCAAGGACACCCGACGTTCGAGCTATATGTTCGAATCGGCGCTCTGCGCGGGGCTCACCGCATCCGGAGCGGATGCGTACCTGCTGCACGTAACGACCACACCCAGCGTCTCTTATGTTGCGCGCGCGGACGATTTTGACTGCGGCATTATGATATCTGCAAGCCATAACCCCTATCACGACAACGGCATCAAGCTCCTCAACGGCGAGGGCGAGAAGATGGACGACACCGTGCTTGACGGCATCGAGGCGTATCTGGACAGCGGCGAGGAGCTGCCGTATGCGACGCTGGACGCCATCGGCCGCACTGTAGATTACGCCGCAGGCCGCAACCGCTACATCGGCTATCTCATCTCTCTGGCGACGCGCTCCTACAAGGGCAAGAAGGTCGGCCTTGACTGCGCGAACGGAAGCACATGGATGATGGCGAAGAGCGTTTTTGATGCTCTGGGCGCCGACACCTTCGTTATAAATAATCACCCCGACGGGCTGAACATCAACGTTGACTGCGGCTCCACGCATATCGAGCATCTGCAGAAATACGTTCTCGACAACGGCCTTGACGTCGGCTTTGCCTTTGACGGCGACGCGGATCGCTGCCTTGCGGTTGACGAGAAGGGCAATGTCGTCAACGGGGATCACATCCTCTATGTATGCGCAAAGTACATGCAGGAGCGCGGAATATTCGGAAACTCCAAGGTCGTGACGACCATTATGTCCAACATGGGGCTTTACAAGGCGCTCGATGCGCTCGGCATCGGCTATGAAAAGACCGCTGTCGGCGACAAGTACGTCGCAGAGAACATGCGCCAGAACGGGCACCTCATCGGCGGCGAGCAGTCCGGCCATATAATTTTCGGCCGCCTTGCCAACACAGGCGACGGCATACTCACCGCCATCAAGGTCATGGAAGCCATGTGCGAGACGAAGCAGCCGCTTTCCGTGCTCGCAAGCGGCATGAAGATGTATCCGCAGAAGCTCAAAAACGTCGTCGTGACCGACAAGGACGAGACGCTCAACTGCGAAGAGGTCAAGGCTGCTGTGAAGCAGGTAGAGGCGGAGCTTGGCGAGAACGGGCGCGTCGTCCTGCGCAAGAGCGGCACCGAGCCGCTGCTGCGCGTGATGGTCGAGGCCACGAGCGACGATCTGTGCGAGGAGAAGGTCGATTATATAATCGACGCGATGCGTAAGTGTGGAAAGCTGATACGGGTGAAATGATATGTACGAGATAAAGGAACTGCTTGACCTTGACAAAACCATCGCTGCGAAGCTGTTCGAAGGCAAAACCTATCCGTGGGAGGCGCTGGACGGAATAAAGAGCTTTATTCTGGAGCTTGGCGCGACATTGAGCGCGGACGAATATGACCATCCGGAGGAGGGCGTCTGGATAGCGAAGGACGCGAAGATATTCCCCTCGGCGTACATCGGCGCACCCTGCATCATAGACCACGGCGCAGAGGTTCGTCATTGCGCGTTTATCCGCGGCAGCGCCATAGTCGGCAAAAACGCCGTCGTCGGCAACTCCACAGAGCTGAAAAACGTCGTGCTGTTTGATAACGTGCAGGTGCCGCATTATAACTATGTCGGCGACTCCATCCTCGGCTATAAGGCGCACATGGGCGCGGGCTCGATAACCAGCAACGTGAAGAGCGACAAGACGCTCGTGACAGTGCACATCCCCGATGCGCCCATTGAAACGGGACGCAAGAAGTTCGGCGCGATACTCGGCGATAACGTTGAGGTCGGCTGCAACAGCGTTCTCAATCCTGGAACGGTCGTTGGCCGCTGCTCGAATATATATCCTGTATCCTGCGTCCGCGGCGTCGTACCGGCGAACAGCATATATAAATCGAAAGACAATATAGTCGCTAAAAAGTAAAGAAAACAGCATGGAGAACGAAGCTCCATGCTGTTTTTATATATTTTTGTTATTCCGGAAGCTTGCAGACGTCTATCCATTCAAGTGCGTTTGAATATTTGAACAGCTCGTCAAGATCAAGCTCTATCGCGCTGTTTGCGCTGCCGACGGCGGGGAACACCGTCTCAAAGCGCTTGAGGCTCACATCCAGATAAACCGGAATACCGTCGTTTATCCCGAACGGGCACACGCCGCCGACCGGATGGCCGACCAGCTCCAGCACCTCGTCTGCCGAGAGCATCTTGGCCTTGAAATGGAATTTGTCCTTGAATTTGTGGTTATCAATGCGCGCGTCACCGGCTGCGAGAATGAGCATGCAGCCGTTTTCCGTTTTGAATGACAGCGTCTTGGCTATCCTTGCGCCGTCAACGCCGAGCGCGAGCGCGGCGAGTTCAACTGTTGCCGAGGACACGGTGAATTCCTGAACGCGATCCTCCATGCCCCATGCGCGAAAATACGCGCGTCCTTTTTCTATTGACATTTCTGTATCTCCAAATATTTTAAATGCTTATCTTCTGCCGCCGCCACCGCCGGAGAATCCTCCTCCGCCGCGACCGCTGCCTCCACCGAATCCACCGCCGAAGCCGCCACCGCGTCCTCCACCGCCAAATCCTCCGAAACCACCGCCGCCACGGCCGCTTCCGCCGCCGAAGCCACCACCGCCGCGCGGCGGCCAGTGATCGTCGTCATCCCAGCCGTGCCCGCGGGACATGTTGTTGAACAGGCACAGCCACGGCAGCCATGATGAGCCGCCGCCACCGCCGCGCCGCCCGAAGGGGTTAAACAGGCAGAATATCACAAGCAGGATTATAAGCGTCCGCAGTCCACTGCCTGAGCTTCTTCTGTACGACTGACCATTGTTATAGCCGTTGTTGTAATTATTGTTGTAGCTTCCGCCGCTGCTGTAATTATTTCCGGCCTGCTCGACCTTACTGCCGTAGTTGTTGTCATACCATGACAGCAGGGCGTTGAACAGGGAATTGACCGCATCGTCATACTTGCCGTCGTCAAAATCTTCCCAGAAGAACTTGTCGAGCATATTGTTCACGGAGTCGCTGGAAAGCACGGAGTTCAGCCCAAGCCCGTAGGCAAGCCATGCCTTGTTTTCCTGCACCGCGAGCAGCAGGAGCATACCGTTATTGTACTCCGACGAGCCGACGCCCCAGGAGTTGAACAGCTCGTAGGCGTAGTCGTCGCAGTACATGCCGTCAAGATAATCCACCGTGACGACGACTATCTGCGCGCCATTGCACTGCTGTTCGAGCGCGCCGTTATAGTCGCATATGCGCTGCTCGGTATCAGCCGAGAGGACGTTTGCATAGTCGGCAACATAGAAGCTATCGCTTTTATCGACCACGGCGTAGGCGCTGACACCAAGCGAAAGCATGAGGACAAGCGCCGTGAGAAATGCAAAAAATTTTTTCATCGATCAATCCTTATTAATCAGGCTCTGGCAAACAGCTCCGGCGCGTCCACACCGGCGAGCTTTGCAAGGATGGAGCCGGGGAAGCGGTCAAGGTAGCTGCGCTTGAACTGCTGCACGGAATCGTTGTATCCTGCGCTGCCGATGACCTCGGAAGCGCTGCTCACCGTTGAGAAATACTGTTCGGTACCGGATGCATCCCGCTCCGAAAGCTGAACTGACGCAAGCTCCAGCTTCAGGGCTTCTATGCAGTCGAGCAGATCTCTGTACTTCGCATAGACCGCCGTATACGTGCCCGTGCGCTGGCTGAGCATATCCTTGAGGTCGGCAGAATACTGCCTGAGCGCGACGACGTCAACATCGTAGGAGGCGACGACAGAGGCCAGACCGTCCGCTGCGCCGCAGATATTGTTGAGTTGATCCGAGATGGCGGGGTGCTTGTACCCGTCATAGGTCACGCCCTTATAGAAGCCGTCGCTCACACCGTCGGCCTCGCGGCCGAGCTTAACATTCGTGGACAGCAGCGTCGACGCTATCACGATGAGAACACACAGCAGCACCGCAACAGCACGGTTTTTAAAAATCTTCATAGTCCGCTCCCGATATATCAGCCGCGCATGTCAAGCAGCTTCTGCTTCAGCTCGCCCTCGATGCGGCCAAGCTCTTCCTCGGCCTGCATACGCTTTGCGCGCCCGTCGTCCTGAATCTGGCGCACCTCGTCGAGCGTGGAGATAAGCTCCTGATTGGTCTTTTTCAGAGTTTCAATATCGACTATGCCGCGCTCGGTCTCCTTGGCGATTGCCACGCTGCCCTGATGCAGCGCCTGTGCGTTCTTGGTGAGGAGCTGATTCGTCACGTCCGTCACCTCGCGCTGCGCCTTCATGGCCTGATCGGAGTGATACAGCGACAGCGCGAGCACCATCTGGCTCTTCCAGAGGGGGATAGTGTTGACGACGGAGGAGCGGATCTTCTCTGCCATCAGGCTGTCGTTATTCTGGATCATGCGTATCTGCGGGGACATCTGGATGGATATCGTGCGGGTAAGCTCAAGGTCATGTATCTTCTTCTCGAAGCGGCCTATCATGTTGGCAAAGTCGTTTGCGGCCTGCGCATCCTCGGGAAGACCGGATTCCTGCGCCTTCTGCTGATACTTCGGCAGCTCTTCATTGCGGAGCTGCTCTATCTTCAGCTTGCCCGCAATGATATACATGGTCAGTTCCTTCATGTATTCGAGATTCCTCTCATACATCTTGTCCATCATGCTGATGTCCTTCATCAGGACGACCTCATGCTTTTCAAGGGACTCAACTATCTTGTCGACGTTGACCTCTGCCTTGTCATACTGCGCCTTAAGCGACGCAATATTCTGTGTGGCCTTTTTGAACAGACCGAGGAAGCCTTTCTTCTCCTCGGGGTCAAAGTTCAGCCCCTGCAGCTCAACGACCAGATCGCCCAGCATGCCGCCGACCTCGCCCAGATCCTTCGTGCGGACGCTGTTCAGCGCGGCCTCGGAGAATTCGGAAATGTTCTTCTGCGCGTTGGAGCCGTAATTCATGACCTGCTCGGTGTTCAGAACGTCGATCTTTTCCGCAAAGGCCTTGACCGCGGCCTGCTCGGCGGGGGAGAGCTTCTCCAGCTCCGGACGTTCTATTGGGATATCCTTCTTCACTTCCTCTTCGGCAGGTGCGGCGGCCTCCGCCACGGCTTCCGCGGTAGGCTCAAGGGTAAGAGTGGGAATATAGCTTTTCTCTTCGTTCATGTTATTCTGTCCTTTCCTGATGTATATCAGATATCAAAATCCTTGCCGCCCGCGAGACCTTCTCTGGCGAGCATCTTGTTCATAACGTCTATATCTGTCTCAATGTCCAGCGCTTGATTTGCAAACAGCGAGTCGAGCAGGTTTTTGTACGCCTCTATCGCCGTGTCGAGCATTTCGGTTATGCTCTTCATTGTTTTGTCCAGATTCTCGCCCTGAATCCCCTGCGCGCTCATACGGTCGTACGCGTTCAGGAGCTTGATCGTCGTCGGGATGTAGTAGCTCTGGAACTTTTTGATCTGCGGGATATCCGAGGGATCGGCGATCGCGTCCTGCGTGATCTTGTCCGTGATGCGCATAATCTCGTTTATCTTCTGCCTGATCTCCGGATCCTTTATGGACATGTACAGCCGCCCCATTTCGCTGAGCGCGCGGTTGCCCTCTTCGATTATGGGGTCGATCTCCGGCCCGTAGCTCTTCTTGGCGGGGGCGGGCTGCTCGGCCTTGGCCTTCTCCGTCTCTTCCGCCGCCGCGGTCTCGTTTGCCGCTTTCTTGCCTGCTCTGCGGCCTGCAAGATACGCGCCCGCGCCTGCTATGACCACAGCCGCGATCAGCCAGCCGAGCTTGAATACCGGCGTGACCGTGCACATGATGAGCCACAGTATGGCGAAGGTATATATCGGTGCTGTGGACCGCTGCTTTTTCTTTCTTCTGGACATGTGGGCACTCCTCGCTACTATAATATCAGTTTATTTTATATCGAAATATTGTTTCAGTCAAGAGTATTGCAAAATACATATGCGTTGTAGTATAATATAAATTGTATTTATAGTGCTTTTTGGAATCCCGCGTTATAAGGTTTATCTCAAAAGGAGAACTTAAAATGATAAAAATAGCGCCCTCCATTCTCTCCGCCGATTTTGCGAAGCTCGGCGCCGAGGTCGATGAGATCTGCGCGGCAGGTGCGGATTACGTGCATTTTGACGTTATGGACGGAATTTTCGTTCCCAATATATCCATTGGCTTACCGGTTCTGAAGTCACTCAGGAAGGCGACGGACATGTTCATCGACGTGCACCTTATGATAGACCGCCCCGTCAGATATGTGGAGCAGTTCTGCAAGGCGGGCGCCGATCTCGTGAACTTCCATGTCGAGGCTGACACGGAGGAGAACATCGTCAAGGCCATTGATATAGCAAAGTCGCTCGGCAAAAAAACGGGCGTCACGCTCAAGCCCAGAACTCCCGCGGAAGCGGTGAAGCCGTACATCGGTATGGTCGATCTTGTGCTCATCATGACGGTAGAGCCGGGCTTCGGCGGACAGAGCTTCATGCACGACCAGCTGCCGAAGATAGCGGCAGTGCGGAAAATGCTTGACGAAGCGAAGCTCCCGTGCGAGCTTGAGGTTGACGGCGGCATCGATATGAACACCGCCGCGCTTGCAAAAGCTGCCGGGGTGAACGTCCTTGTAGCGGGCAGCGCCGTATTCGGCAAGAGCGACCGCGCGGCCGCGATAAAGGCCATACGCGAGGCCTGACCCATCATTTCCATTGCCGCATATACCCTGCGGCGGAACGGAGAAAAAATGTCCTTCTTTCCAGCATCTCTTGAAAACCTTATCGATAAGTTTGCGTCCCTTCCCGGCATAGGCCGGAAGAGTGCGCAGCGGCTCGCGTTCCATGTGCTCTCTCTGCCTGAGAGCGAGGCGAATGCCTTTGCCGCAGCCATTATGGACGCAAAGAAAAGCGTGCATTGCTGCCGCATATGCCAGAACCTCACCGAGGGCGACATATGCTCCATATGCGCGAGCGACCGCCGCGACAAGGGGACTATCTGCGTCGTGTCGGAGCCGAGAGACGTTCTGTCGATAGAGCGAGGCAGGGAATATAACGGGACATATCATGTGCTGCACGGCGTCCTGTCGCCGATGAATCATGTGGGGCCGGACGATATCCGCATAAAGGAGCTTCTTCAGCGCGTCGCGGACGAGGAGGTCGAGGAGGTCATCATGGCCACAAACCCCGACACCGAGGGCGAAGCGACGGCAATGTACATTTCCCGTCTGCTCAAGCCTTTCAGTATAAAGGTGACGCGGCTTGCATACGGCATTCCCGTCGGTTCAAACCTCGAGTTTGCGGACGACGCAACGCTCAACCGCGCCATAGAAGGGCGCACCGAGATGTGAGACGCCGACAGGGCGGCGGGTTAATCCATATTACATTTGGGCAATATTAAACCGGAGCATATACATACAATGCCGGAGGCTCGATAAATTCAGCCGCGGTAAATTCTTGACAGATTGGAGAAATTAAAGAAAAGATGATATCTAAACTGAAGATCATTCCGCTGGGCGGACTTGGCGAGATAGGAAAGAACATGACTGCCTTTGAGTTCGGCGGCGATATAATCGTCGTTGACTGCGGCATGGGCTTTCCGGACGAGGATATGTACGGCGTTGACATGGTTCTGCCTGACATCAGCTATCTCAAGGCCAATGCCTCCCGCGTCCGCGGAATCATAATCACGCACGGACACGAGGATCATATCGGCGCTGTGCCGTATGTCCTCAAGGAGCTGGATGTGCCTATCTACACGATGCCGCTCACCGCAGCGCTCATTGAGCTGAAGCTTGAGGAGCACGATCTGCTGTACAATACGCAGATATTCACCAAGAAGGTCGGCTCGTCCTTCCGTCTCGGCGCGTTTACGATCGAGTTTATAAACGTGAACCACAGTATCCCAGATGCCGTGGCGCTCGCCATCGGCACCCCGATCGGAACAGTCATCCACACCGGCGACTTCAAGATCGACGTCACGCCGATACAGGGCAGCATGATGGACATCGCGCGCCTCGGCCAGCTTGGCAACGATGGAGTACTGGCGCTGCTCAGCGATTCTACAAACGTCGAAAAGCCCGGCTATTCCGCGTCCGAGCGTAAGGTCGGCGCGAGCTTCAATAAGCTCTTCATGGGCTGCGACAAGCGCATAATCATCACCACCTTTGCCTCGAACGTGCACCGTCTCCAGCAGATAATAGACGTTGCGGCGAAATACGGGCGCAAGGTCGCCATAACGGGGCGCAGCATGGAGAACGTCCTGCACGTCGCATCCGTGCTCGGATATGTGAAGATACCCGAAAACGTGATGGTCGATCTCGAAAAGGTGAACTCTCTGCCGCGCGAAAAGACAGTCATTATCTCCACCGGCAGCCAGGGCGAGGCGATGTCCGCGCTCTACCGCATGGCATTCTCCGAGCATAAGCAGATAAAGGTCGATGCAGGAGACCGCGTAATAATCTCCGCCTCTGCCATCCCCGGCAACGAAACGATGATCAGCCGCGTCATTGACGAGCTGTTCCACAAGGGCGCGGAGGTCATATACGACCGCAACACCGATCTGCATGTCTCCGGCCACGCCTCGCAGGAGGAGCAGAAGATGGTGCTTGCGCTCACGAAGCCCAAGTATTTCATTCCGGTGCACGGCGAGTACCGTATGCTCGTCAAGCACGCCGAGCTTGGCCGCCTGATGGGAGTAAAGCCCCAGAACATCGTCATCGCCGAAAACGGCAAGGTGATCGAGATAAGCAAGAAGGGTATCCGCTGCGAGGAGACCGTGCAGGCCGGTGCCGTCATGCTCGACGGCAGCGGCACTAGCGAGGTCGGCAGCGTTGTCATGCGCGACAGGCACCGTCTCGCGGAGGACGGCATGATAGTCGTCGTTCTGCCCTATTCGTCGGACGACAGGAAGCTGCTTTCTGACCCTGAGATAATCACCCGCGGCTTCATTTACGTGAAGGAAGCCGAGGCCATGATGGACGAGCTCAAGCGCGTCACGCTCGAATCGGTCGCCGCCTGCGAGGAGCAGCGTGTGACCGATTGGACAGCGATAAAGAACCGCGTCAAAAGCAATCTTTCCGGCTACCTCTATAAGACGACCCGCCGCAGCCCGATGATACTTCCGGTCATTTCCGAGATATAATGAATATACAGATATACGGCAAAGCTAAATGCTTTGATACGAAGAAAGCGGAGCGCTATTTCAAGGAGCGCCGCATAAAGTATCAGTTCATAGACGTAATAAAATACGGCATGAGCAGGGGAGAGCTGAACTCCGTGAAAAACGCCGTCGGGCTTGACGCAATGGTCAATACTGACGATGAGGATTATCCGCTGTATCAGTATCTCGCTTCGAACGACGCGAAGCTTGAGAAGCTCTATGAGGTTCCATATCTTATAAAGACCCCGATCGTACGCAACGGCAGGCAGGCGACTGTGGGCTATTGTCCGGAGGTCTGGAAAGGCTGGGAATAATGCTGAAGAGAAACGCGAAGAGCAAAATATTGAGCCTGTGCATATTTGCGGCCATGCTGCTGTTCGTCATCGGCATTTTGTATTTTGGTTATCTCATGGTCATGCGCGCCCAGTGGAAGGGATTTAAAAACGACATCGCGGACGCGATAAACGCCGCGAGCCGTTCAAATCCGACATTCAGCATCGGAGACGAAGCCTTGCCCTTTGACGCGCAGGACGAGCTGTATTTCAGCAAATTCATCTCCGATCCGTACCTGCTTCCGATGACGTCCGGATGTATGGAGCGCGGCGCGCGGTCTATCGTGATAAGCCTGAACGGCAGCGAGCTTGTGTTCACACCGTGCGAGGATGACAGCATCATTAATATTCGGCTCGACTCGCCGGACGGCTCAAAGGGCTTCTACGTGCGAAGTCCGGTAGGCTTTGATTACTTGGAACGCTATTTTCTGATGCGCAGTAAATATGCGGAATCATAAAAAACACACCTCAGGGAAAGCTATCCCTGAGGTGTGTTTTTATGGATGAAATAAAAGAAATGGGCACGAGCCGCGGCAGCGGCATACAGTGTCTTACCATTGTAGGGCAGATAGAAGGACACCAATTACAGCCGGACGACGTGAAAACGACGAAGTATGAGCATGTGCTGCCGCTCATAGCGGCGATCGAAGAAACGCCGGAGATCGAAGCGCTGCTGATACTTCTGAATACCATGGGCGGCGACGTGGAAGCCGGGCTTGCCATAGCGGAGATGATATCCGGAATGAAGAAGCCAACTGTGTCTCTCGTACTCGGCGGGGGACACTCGATAGGCGTCCCGCTCGCCGTTGCAGCGAAGCGGAGCATGATCGTCCCCTCCGCCGCGATGACCATACACCCCGTGCGCCTGAACGGCGTCGTTATCGGCGTACCGCAGACCTATAATTATTTTTCGCGCATACAGGAGCGGATAGTCGGCTTTGTAACCAGGCATTCGCGCATTCCTCGCGAGGAATACATGCGCCTGATGACGAATACTGACGAGCTCGCAAACGACGTCGGCAGCGTGATATACGGCGAGGAAGCGGTGCATTACGGCCTCATCGACCAGATCGGCACCCTTGCCGACGCGCTCGATTATCTGCACGGCCAGATCGGGCGGTAACGTCAGCCGATCCCGAAATACTGCATCTTCTGCTCCGCGCTTGCGCCGAGCAGAGAGCACAGCTTGTTCGCGCTGTAATTTGCGTAGTCGTTGTTGGTGATGAAGCTGCGCAGCTCGTCGAGCCGGTAGTGCCACCCGTCAACGTCCGAACCCCACTGGTCGCGCTCGCGCGGCACCTCAGGCTCCAGCAGCACCTGAAGCTCGTCGATTTTCGCCAGCACGTGCTCGTTTGACAAGGTAGTGCTTACAAGCTCCGAATAGCGCGACAGCAGCTGTTCGCGGAAGCGCGCGTTTGTCAGCAGGCGGTTGATAAGCTGCGACACCTGGACCTCGCGGTTGGAGTCGGTTATATTCGTAAAGCAGTTACTCGCGTAATTAAATGTCCAGTCCAGATCATAGAACGCGATCTGCCACTTTCCGCCGTCGTTGAGCTTGAAGTAGCGCATGTTGCCGTTGACATCGGAGTTTGCGGTGTAGCCCTCTATGAGGAACCAATCGACTACGTTGTCTATATCGAGCACGGAGCAGATGTGATCGTAGTTCTCGTCCAGACTCATGTCGTTATCGCGGCAGAACTGGAACACCTCCTGATACACCTCGGAGTTGAGTGCGACGGGGGATTTGAGCATCGTGACATCGTCTTTTTTCACACCGTTGTGGGAGGCGTAATACTGCTTCGAAAAGTCTTCTTTGAGGCAGTAGATGCCGTAATAGCTGCCGTTGAGGTACAGAATGCAGTATTTGCTGTTCTGGGTCGGCACATTGCCGCCCATCTCTAGGCACAGCTCCTGAAACAGCTCGTTTCGGATAATTGCCAGCGGGTAATCCTGTCCCGCGCGGATGGAGAGGGAGCTGAACTCGGTGACGTCGGAACCGAATATGTCATAATCCAGCATATCGTCGCCATAGCAGCCGCGGAAGCTGACGCCCATGCTCTTCTTCGGATTTTCAAGGCTAGTCCAGCCCTTCATCTTCAGGCCGCAGTCGATATTGAACGAGCTGCCGTCCTCAAAATATGATATGTTCGCCGGTATCTCATAGTATTTACGCTTGTTGTAATATATTCCGGAGAAGGTGGACGGAGAGTCCGTTGACAGGCTCAGCACCGGCAGGGTGTGATTCTCGTTTATAATGTAGCTCAGGGTTATCGCGCGGGACGGAGCCGCTCCGTCCTGAACATTTATCGCACGGATAACGGTGGTCTTATCAAGCGTTATGGGCTCGGTGTATTCGGCGCTGCTCTCGTCGGGGCGGGAGCCGTCGGTGGTGTAGAATATCCTGCCGCTGCCCTCAAGCTCAACGCTCACGCTCGTCACGTCGTTATATATTCCGTCTTCGCCGAGCGACACGGGCTGATCGGATATGTACCGGTACGCGTTCCCGCGGTTGCCGCTCCACGGGCTGGGCGAGGAGAGATAGAAGAAGCCGCTCTGGCCATCCATCCGGCCGACAGTCCAGTCCTTGAAAATGTCGTGCAGCCATACATAATCTGTCACGCGCTGCTGCGCGGCGCTTGTGAGATACAGCCGCTCGCTGGTGGAATTCAGAGAGAAATTGCTGTGCACGGTGTCGCTCGTGCTGAGGTCGCTGTTGCCGGAGCAGTGGACGACGAGCAGCGCGCCAGGATCGAGATATCTTTCCGGCAGCCGCCAGAGCATTGGGTTGTCCTTATCGTCGGAGAGGTAGTACTCCGCGAGCATTATCGGCTCTTCGGAAACATTCTTCAGCTCAACCCAGTCATAATATTCGCCGTCTGGCTGGCGGTTGTATGAGTCGTTATAGACCATGACCTCGTTTATGACAAGGGGAGAGGTCGCGGTGTGCGCGGCGCAGAAAAGCTCATAGCCCTCCGCGTCGTTTGAATATCCCGGCGTCGGCCAGATGCAGTCCTCAAAGCTGCCGTCAGCGAGGCGGACGCTTGAGTGATCAGCCTTGGCCGAGACGTTCGGAGCGCTGTCGGCCAGATAGTTTTCGGGCGCGTAGAGATACAGCGTCTCATCCTCGGAAAGGGAAAAGCTTGCATGAAGCTCAGTCCCCGTGCTCTCCTTGGAGGAGGCGAACACCAGCAGATAGCCGCCCGCATCAATCGTCACGTCGGGGAAGCTCCAGCCGGACTTGTCCTCGCTGTCGGAAACGCGCCAACCGGCGAGAGATACGGGAGAATCCGAGGTGTTGACCAGCTCGAACCAATCGGAGAACTCCCCGTCGGAGTCAAGCAGAGTCGCGTCGTTTTTGACCATCAGCTCGGATATTTTTATCTTGTCCGCATCGGGGCTGATATAAGGCGTCGGCTCCGGAGTGGGCTGCGGCGTGGGAGCCGCGGTCGGAACCGGCGTGGCGGCCGGTGCGGGCTGGCTCTTGCCGCAGGCGGCAAAAATAATACATAGCAATACTATAAACAATACATAGAGCAGTTTATTTCTTTTCAATCCGACACCTCCATACTTGCAGGTAATACCATTATTATACCATAGTGCCGCATTTTTTTCAACAAAAAGCGCCTGCGGAAGTGTATATTCCGCAGGCATTGGCATTTATTTTATTTTCTCTTGCGCGGTTTGGGCAGCGGCGTGACGGCTTCGAGGATCGGGATCACGGCGGAAAGCAGCTCGGAATCCTCGATATCGAGAATGTAGTGCAGCTTCGCGCCATCGTATGGGAAGCCGCGCTCCGCGTCATTCAGATACGCGGCAAGCTCCGGCAGTATCTTGACAAATACGGTGTTGTCGCACACGCTGATTATCGGTTTATCGTTGAGATAGACCATATAATCGCCGAACATCTTCCTGCTGCGTACGTTTCCGAAGGGTGCAAGCCGCTCACAAACAAATTCGATGTATTCAGGGGTTGAAGCCATAAGCTCAAAGCTCCGCAAATATTGCCGCGCCGCGCTTCTTCAGCCAGATGCAGAGCAGCGCGTCGATGCATACCGTCACCGCGAGCGCGACGGAGAGATACGCGGCAGACGACATGACCGCATCAGCAGCCATTAGATAGACCGCAATAATGACAATAGCGTATATCCAGCCGCCGAAGAGCGATATCGTGACAGACGCGCCCTGCTTTATCGGCGCAGTCTCGTTCGTCCACGCGAGATTCGGACGCTTGAGGTCTATGAGCATTCCGATACCGGCCATCATAAAAATATAGGCGAGGGGCAGCAGAATCATAAGCAAGGCGTTCAGCGCGTCAAGGCGCAGTACAATAGACGCACACACGCTGCACAGCAGTGACGCCGCGCCCGCCAGCAGCAGATGCATTGTGAGCTTCGCGCGGAGCACGTACCACGCGGGTACGGGGAGCGACTGCACTACCCATATGTTTTTGCCCTCAAGCGAAACCGACGGAGCCGCCATATCGTTCATCGCGCCCATCACGCAGATGCCGCCCGCCAGCAGCACGGCGGAAATGTCGGCAGAGTCGAACACGTCCATCAGCAGCGCGCTTATATCCGCGCCCTTAATAAGCAACAGTACGGCCGCAATCGGCATGATGAACAGGCCGAGTCCGCAGTTGAGCATGTAGTTCGGGCTGGAGCCGAAGCGCGTAAGCTCTTTGCCGAGCAGTGCCCGCGGGGCGGAATGAAGCTTCGCCGCCTTCTCGCGGTATCTGACCTTGGCTGTGCCACCGGTAGAGGTCGCAATCTTCAGAAAGCTCCGGGACAGAAGCATCCAAGTCAGCGCAAACAGCGCCAATACGATGGCGGAGATTATGAGCGTATCAACCCAGCTGCCTGAGGCGGCGCGCCCGAACATGTACAGCGGATACGCTGCCGACATCACATTCGCGCCCACCGCGCCGAGATCTGCAAGCATAGCCTGAAGCATGTACGACGCGCGGAAGCAGACGAAATAATACACCGCGAAGAGCACGAGCGACACGAGCACCGTGATGATGCTCTTATTTTTCAGCTTGAGGCTGATTTTGGCGACCAGCCAGCCGAGCGCGCAGGACAGCACCAGCACAAATATCGAAATCATCAGCAGCGCGATGATAGAGCAGACGACGGCGGAGACTGTGACAGGCGCTACGATCCAGTAGACTATCATCGCCGGAACGAATATGACCGCCGCGTACATCAGCCCCATGAGATACACGCCCATAAGGCGCGAACCCATGATTATTTTCACGGGGATAGGCATCGACAGCAGGAAGTCGTTATCCTTGGCGATGTACAGGCTGGAATAGGTGTTGAAAACGCTGCCGAACGCGCCGAGGAATATGGCCATCAGCCCCATGAGCGCGAAGTACAGCCAGTCCATGCCGACAAAAGTCATTGCATCGCACAGGGTGATGGACAGAAACGTGAAGATACCGCCCAGCAGCCCCACCATTATCAGCACGAAAAACACTATAAACAGCGCAGTAGAGAGCGTGGAGCGCTTCTGATTCTTCTTCGCATCGTAGAAGTAGCTCCGGAATATCTCCATGAGCTGCTTTTTTACAAGCGTTTTCAGCATGACGTATCCTCCAGCTCAAGGAAGACCTCTTCGAGACTGTCGTCACCCTTGACCTCTTCCATGGTCCCTGCGCGGATAAGCTTGCCGGACTTGATTATGGCTACCTTGTCGCAGAGCTTTTCCGCTACCTCGAGAACATGGGTCGAGAAGAAAATCGCCCCGCCGTTATCGCATACCTCGCGCATCATGCCCTTGAGCAGGTGCGCGGCCTTGGGGTCGAGGCCGACAAACGGCTCGTCCATGATTATGAGCTTC
>OGYM01001693.1_pt1 | contig 15594 bp, 18 predicted proteins | sample 1576491 | NCBI WGS metagenome assembly OGYM01 (sample SAMEA3541515, study PRJEB24748) | human gut metagenome | biome: human gut; feature: human-associated habitat; material: faeces | place: China | collected 2012 | reverse complement strand
TGATAGAATCAGAAGCGGAGTAGATGCAAAGAAAGCAATGCACCGCCTAATTAGGACTTACGGGAATGCTAATCGGGATAGAATATATAAAGCAACTAGGGCAGTTATGGATAATCTATCGAGAAATACCGGTTATCCAGTTGAAGTATTGATGCTTAATCCAACATTATCAGGTAGTACCTTAAAACGAAGGAGGAAGAAATAATGGCAAAGACATCAGGAGGAATTAGGGGGGGCAGTGCAAAACCTTCCCGTAGAACTGGACCGGGATTTACCGAACCTATTCAAGGTCCTACAAAAGCGAGTTCTAATGCAACGGAGATTCAATATGTATTTGTTGACAAGATAACGGGGAATGAATCGAACGGATATATTAGCTCCGATGTAGTAAAAAAGGCTATAAAACAAGCCGAAAGGAGTGATCGTGATGCAGGAATATATGAGCCGGATAATTATTATATCCAACGAATAGAAGTTATGAAAGGAACTAATCGCTCTAACAAGTACAGAGGGTGGTAATTTAGTAAGAAAATAAATAGAAAACGGCGGAAAAACGGCGGAAATAGAGATGGGAAGATTTGAAGAAGGGAATAAAAAAGGAAAAAAATTTTCGTCTGATAACCAGCCTCCAAACAGAGGCCGGAAACCTAAGCTATATACTATTGCAAAAAAAGCCTATAATTTATCGTATGTTGATTTTAAGGATATGCGATGCTATCTTATGCAGTTATCTCGTAAGGAATTGGAAGATATATCAATGGCAAATGATACCCCTATATGGATTGCAATATTGTGTCGTTCGTATTTAAAAGGAGCTTCTAAAGGAGAAACGCAAACATTGGAAGAAACTAAAATCGACTTATGGGGAAGAGAGATTGCATCCATCAAAGATAAAAGCAGCCCAGTGTCAGAAGAACCTCCAAGAACATTAACGAAAGAGGAAGCTAAAGAACTTTGGAATTCACTGAATGATGAGTATTAGAAACATTGACATAGAGCGTACTTTTTGTCTATCTGGAATGCTGAATTTTACAAGATATGTATTCCGGAAAAAGACAGGTAACAAGTTTATTATAGGTGATCATCATCGTATTATATGCGATGCTCTTGATAAAGTTGTCAAAGGCGACATTAAGCGGCTTATTATCAATATTGCCCCACGATACGGTAAAACTGAGCTTGCTGTCAAAAATTTTATAGTATATGGCTTAGCTTTAAATCCTAAATCAAAGTTTATCCACCTCTCATATTCCGATGACCTTGTTTTGGATAGTTCCAAAGAGATAAACACGATCGTACGCTCTGATTATTTCCAAAGGTTGTTTCCTGAGTCGGTAACGGATAGCACTAATGCTAAAAAATGGTATACTAATGCTGGTGGGGGGCTTTATGCCGTTAGTTCGGCTGGGCAGGTGACAGGATTTGGCGCAGGCCAGATAGATGACCCCAACGACAAAGAAGAGAAAGAGATAGATGACTTTATGCCGGCATGGGATACCAAGTTTTCCGGAGCCATTATAATTGATGACCCTATAAAGCCGGAGGATGCTTTGTCTGACACGATAAGGGAGAGGGTTAATAATCGTTTTGAAACCACAATCAGAAACCGTGTAAACTCCAGAAATACGCCTATTATAATTATTATGCAAAGACTTCATGAGCATGATCTTTGCGGGTATTTGATGGAAACAGAGCCGGGAGAATGGACTGTCTTATCTCTTCCGGCAATAATATATGAAAATGGCAAGGAGAAAGCTTTATGGGAGTTTAAACATACCATCGAAGAGTTGCATAGGATGCAGAGGGTGAATAGCTATGTTTTTGAAACCCAATATATGCAGAATCCAACTCCTATGGAAGGCTTAATGTATGGAAAGTTTAAGACTTATGAGGCTATTCCGATAACCAATAGAGCAATAAGGAAAAACTATACAGATACAGCCGATACCGGAAGCGATTATTTATGTTCTATTGATTATATCGATACAGAGATAGGGAATTTCATTCTTGATGTCCTTTTTACACAAAAGGAGATGGAATTTACCGAACCGGAAACTGCTAAAATGCTCACTAAAGACCAAATATCCAAGGCAAATATAGAAAGCAATAATGGAGGAAGGGGATTTGCCCGGAATGTAGAGAAACAAATGCGGATGATTGGCAACTCCAAGACTCAAGTAAGCTGGTTTCATCAGTCAAAAAACAAAGAGGTTCGGATCTTTACCAGATCTTCCGAGGTGATGAACCTTACTTATTTCCCTGCTGATTGGGAAAGGAGGTGGCCGGAATTTGCGTCTCAACTGAAAACATACAGGAAAAGGGGGAAAAACGCTCACGATGACGCATGCGACGCTCTTACGGGAACTGTGGAGATGAGAGGTGAGGTAGATGTTCTGTACTACAAGAAAGAGGAAATAGGGGTAAATAATCAAATTTTTGTTGAAATACACCCCAATATAAACGGATTGTTTATAATGGTTTCTTATTGCGTTGCTGGCGGAAAGATATTCATGATTGACTGCTTGTTCTCCGATTCGCTAATATCTGTTGACCAACTTATTAATAAAACAGACGGGAATGTACAAATGGAGATTCCCGTAGAGATGAAACATTACGCAGACGATTATAGGAAGCTTATAGATCATGATTTGTGGGTAAGAGAAGAATCAACAGATAAGAAAACTATGATTGAATCGTATAAATCGATTATTAAAACAATCTACTTCCCGGAATCCGATGATTCATTTTCTGCATTAATCGCTAACATGTCTGATTATGATGGTATTAACAGCTTTGAAGGCATGTATGTATTATCTTGCGTGTGCGCTCGTGCAAAATCTTCAAAAGTGATATAATTACGAATAATAATTATCTATTTTTATTTGGACTAAATAGAAATTATTTCTATATTTGCGGTGAGGATACCAATCCCTTCGTGTGAAGATGCACGGAACCTATAATTTTTATACTATCGGATTTTTCGTTAGTATTTTTGTCCGTAAAGACCTCTTCATTTCGTAGGGAATGGTTATCTCAAATCAGATAATCATTCTTTTTATGTTTAAATTAGGAAATTGGTTTCAAAAAAAAATTAATATATCTGTTCCCTCAATGAGAGAGACAGTAAAAGCTATTGAAAAGGATTCTAATGGGAATTTCTTGTATCTTACCAATTTCTTCTCTCCATCAGGTGAAATCAAAAATGACTATGATCTAACTTTGGATAAAGATAAAGCTGATTCTCTTCTTGTATGTACTCCGTTCTCTACTGTTATAAATAAAGTCGGTTCTCTCTTCGCTAATGGGAGAATATATGTCACAGACAAGGATGGGAATGAAAAAGAGGGATATAACGATATCAGGGAATTGCTGTCACGTCCTAATCCACTTCAGACGAGAGTAGGATTCTTCAAAGAGATCGAGATGTCCTTGAAACTTTTTGGATATTGCCCTATTTTTACTGTAAGGTCGTCCAGAAAATCATTGCCACTTGCAATGTATGTTATTCCTGCGCAAATTTTTCACATGGTTTCGTCCGGCAAACTGTTTCGTCAATATGATATAGAAGATATTGTTTCTAAAGTTTATCTTGAATGGAACGGATTGCAGGAAGAATTATCTGAAGAAGACTATTTTGTAATCTATGATAGTTCTGCTAACATAAATGGAGCCAATCAAGATATTGATTTTTCGTCTGTTACTGATTCGCTCTCTATGCCGATCAATAATTGGATAGCAGCAATGACAGCTAGCTATCAATTGATTGTAAACGGTGGCCCCAAGGGTATAATATATTCCGATTATACAGATAAAATGGGAAATGGAGCTATGACTCCAGAAGAAAAAGAAATTTTGGAATCTAAACTAAAAGAAAAATATGGTATTCTCAATAAATTTCCTATCCTGACATCAAAAATAAAGCTTGGTTGGATTCCTTTGAATTATGATGCGTCCCAGCTTAAACTTCACGAAGAGGATGAACGGTGCAGCAGAAAGATATGTAATGCAATAGGTATTGACTATAGTTTATTTGATGAGTCTAAATATGACAACAAAAGCATAGCGGAAAAATCAGCTTACCAAGGTCTTATTATTCCTGATTCGGAGAAAGTGGCGGAAGCTTTGACAGAGGCTATTTGTCCGAAAGGCGTTTTTATAAAGTTAGACTATACTCATATTGATTGCCTTCAGCAAGACAAATCAGCATCTTCTTCTGCATTTCAGAAAATGGCTTCCTCTTTAATTCAATTAGTTGAAAAGGGGCAAATAACTCTTGATGAATCCAGGAATGAGCTGGCTAAGTTTATCGACATTGATCCGGACAATCCCAAAGGTGAATTAAAAACTAATAACTCTTTTGAAAATGGACAAGACTAATAAATATAATGGAAGAATGGGAATGCAATATAAGACATTTTCCATTTATGCTAAAGAGGTAAACTACGACAATGAAAGCCGGACTATTAGCGGTTACGCTGCGGTCTTTGGCAATAAAGACAAAGCCGGAGACATATTGGTTAAAGGCTGTTTTTCAAAAAGTATTCAAGATCGAGGTCCGGAAAGTTCAGCAAATGACAAGATAATCATGTTGTGGATGCATACTATGAATGAACCTATAGGACGGATTACAGTATTAAACGAAGATGAAAAAGGGCTTTATTTTGAAGCTGTAATAGACGAAGTGCCAAGAGGTGAGCAGGCAATAAAACAGCTTGAATCCGGAACTTTAAACCAGTTCTCGATCGGATATCAGTACGTGTGGGAGAATTGCGAATATGATGCGGAAAAAGACGCTTTTATTGTGAAAGAAGTAAAGTTGTATGAAATATCAGTAGTCTCTATAGGTTGTAATGGAGAAACTGAATATTTGGGGCTAAAATCTATAGAGGATGCCGAAAAAGCTTATGAAGAATTAAATGCCGAAATATCTGAAGTGTGTTCAGGGATGCCCGCATCCAAACAACAAAAGATACAGAGAATTATATCAAAAGCAATGTCACTTGCATCATTCAGGCCGGAGAGTCGGAAAGGATCTACACCTGAAGGAGATGGAGCCGACATGCACGGCAATAAGGTAAAATCAATGTTCAAAAATTTAAAATTAAAGTAGTATGGGAAAAGAAGTGAAAAAGGTTGAGTTTAAGGATTTCCTTGATACCAAAGGATTGTCCGAAGACGAATCTAAAGTTTTTGAAGTGTTTTCCAAGGGGCTGGATGGCTACATGGAGACACTTTTCGCCCAGTTTATGAATGATGAGATTGATTCTAAATCAATGAAAGAATCAATTGATAATGCAACAAAATCTATCGAAGAGCTGAAAAAAGAAATCAAAGGATTTGCAGATAGTGAATCTATCAATGAACGTTTAAAATCATTTGAAGAAACAATCGTTCGGATCAAAGCCGCGACCGAGAAAACAAAAGGAGGCGATATCAGATTTAAGTCTCTTGGAGAACAAATTGCTGATGCTTGCAAAGGTTTTGTAACCGAGATTAACGGAGTCAAAACAATTGATGTTGAAGCTCTAAAGAAAAAGGGTGGAGTTAAATTTGATGTCGTAGTGAAAGCTGCTGCCGCTCCTGTAATGACTACAGGCGGAAGTCCTGTTTCCGGTGGGATTACAATTGACGATCAAATCAGTGTAGCTCCTCGTAAACGTGCATCTATCCGTGACGTGGCTAATGTAGCAAGTATTTCTACTCCGTCCGTAGTATATGCTGAATTGAAAGATGTTACCGGTGATGCAGCATGGGTTCCCGAAGGAGGGTTAAAACCTTCAATGACCGCTAGTGTTGAAACCGTCACTGTTACAGCAGGGAAAGTGGCTTTGACAGCTAAGATAACGACTGAGGTACTGCAGGATATTCCACAATTGGAAAAAGAGATTGAGGCTGAGATTATCAATAAGATCGGCTTAAAGGAGGAAGATGGTATTTTCAATGGTACCGGAGCCGGTGGTCAGATAAAAGGAGTGGGAGATTCTATTCCGGCATTTTCTCTTACCGGCATTGAAGTGTATAGATCCCCCAATATGTATGATGCGATCGTTGCTGCCTATACACAGATTGTAAGCGTAAGCAACATGGCTTACTCTCCGAATGCCATTCGGATGAATCCGGTAGATTACGCAAATATGCAGCTCACAAAGAACGACAATGGTGATTATATCCGCCCGTTCAAGATTGGGGATGAATTGATTACCGGACTTCGTGTAATTCAAGATCCTAATGTAACTCTTGGTTCTTTCCAGATGGGAGACTTCCGATATCTGTTTATCCGTGATTATGTTGTTCTTTCCATGAGTATAGGTTGGGAAAATGACGACTTTACCAAAAACTTGGTGACCGTCTTGGGTGAGAAGAGGGTGCTTGCTTACATCAAGTCGCAGTATAAGACTGCATTCGTTGCTGACACATTTAAAAATGTGATAACTGCGATAACCAAAAGTGTTTAACGTTAAAAGGTAAAATATGAAAAGAAGTAGTATTAATACAACCAAAAGCGACAAGTCCTATAATATGGACTTGTCGGAAGTGTACAAGGTTACGTTCCAAAAGGACTTCGGTGCGTTTAAGGCGGGGGATGAAACCCATGTTTCTCTTCCGATTGCGATGAAATGGGTAAAAATGGGAATGGTTTCGGAAACATCTGAAATAACTTCTGCGGCCGATAGTGCTGGATGTTCCGACCTTTTGAAAAAAGATAAGAAGAAAGGAGAATAAACGATGATTATTGACGGCTCATACTTTACGGGAGTGCTAAGTCTCGGTATTATCTGGGATATAGACGATGATTCAATCACAAGAAAGGCGGAAAGGGATAATCTTCAATCGTATATTGACTTATACGAGAAAAAGTACCTCCGAATGGTCTTGGGAAAAAGTATGAGTCGTGAATTCATTGAATATCTTTCATCCGGCAAAGATGATGTCGGTAAATGGGAATCTCTCAAGGAAAAACTTTCAGTCAGAGGATACAGCCCTGTTGCTAACTATGTGTATTTTCACTATGTGAGACGCTGTGGAATTAAACAGACTCCAGTTGGTACAGTATATGCATCCGATGATAAAAAGGCAAATCCTAACGTCCTCTTGGTTTCTGCATGGAATGACATGGTATGTATGAATGAAGATTTGTATGACTTTCTCAAGTCGGATAAGGAGTATGCTGGTTTTAACTTCAATACCACTATGATTGAATGTATTAATGAAATGGGTATATGAAATCGGTTAATGACATATTCAGGGAAATAGTAGCCAATACGGCAAAAATATACGGTAAGAACGTGTCTTATATGTTCGGGGATTGGGAGTATATTGCGGGCCAGCTTACAGAATGGAGTGAATCTCCGAAAGCAAGTAAATTGAAGTTCCCGATCATATGTTTGTATTCTCCGTATATTGAGAATCGTACTTCAAGAAATCCTGATGTTGCCCTTGAATTTCTTATTATGGTCGATACAAGGAAAGAGTATCTCAATGAAGAAAGAGAGAGAGTATCATTTGCCAAAATCCTCCGGCCGATTTATGACGCTTTTATCAAGAGTATACTTGCATCTTCTGATCTTGTGAATGATTATAACGGCATAGTTCCTCATTCATACACGGAAAACTACCGCTACGGACGAAAAGGTGTGGAAGCTGATGGAAAACAATTTAGGGACTTCATAGATGCTATTGAGATTAAGAATTTAAATATAAAAATAAAAAATATAAAATGTTATGGCGATAGAATTTAGAGAATGTGCCGGTATGGCTCAGTTTAATACCGGTTCATCAAAATGCCTGCTTGATCCCGGAAAGGTGAAGGCTATTATTTTAACTATGCATGGATATAAGCTGCCGGAAAATGCTACGGCTGAATTGATTGAGAAAGCTTGTCATGCCGATCGTCCTGCCCGTATATTCCCTATCAAGACAATCGTGGAATATGCTCCGTCCGGTGGCGAGGCGAATAAGAGTGCGGTTGGTTATGGACCGAATAAGATAACATCTTACTCGGCTAAGGATGATGTATGGACCGTCGATGAATACGACGCGAGTCTGAAAGCCAATATCATGTCTGCTAAAGGAGTTGCATTCGATGCGTATTTTGTGGATGAAAACAACGTGGTCTATGGTATGAATGACGGAACCGGAGTCTTGGCCGGTATTCCTTTATCTGGCGTATATCCGGGAGGGCAGGATTGGGATTCATCCGGTACGGAAGCGAACCTAACTATCGGGACGATGTTTAAGGACTACGAGAAATACGTAAAGAATGCCGATTATAAGGTATATAAGTTTGATGTGGTGGAAGCTTTGAAAGGACTTGTATATGTTGAGCTTGTAAAGCTTGATTCCGGGGAGAATAATTATAAATTGAAAGAGCATTTCGGAGGATTGGATGTAACCTCTTTCTTTGGTTCTGCTTTGTCGGAAGGTGCAACAACTTGTTTTGATGGTCAGGTGACGGCTGTCAAGTATGAAAACGGTAACTTGGTGATCACTGCTACCGGTACTCCGTCTCTTAAATCTCCGGCCGTACTTCAAGAAAATGGAGTGGTCGGAATAGAACAGTGGCCGTCATGAAAGTAGAAGGTATCAATTTCGTAGACGAAGAAGTGCGGAAAATGAAGAAAAAAGAGTTTATTGCTAAACATAAAGTCCTTTTTTCTGACCGGACTGAAGCTGAAAAAGAAAATATCCTCTCTGATATCTACGATAGGATTGTAGGCGTCAGGTCTCCTTTAGAGGATACTATTTAAAGTGGTTTGTTTTCAGGAAGGGGGAGGGCATTTGCCTTCCCTTTTCTCTTATAATTTGCGTATGGCTACAATAAAAGAAGCATTGGATAATGTGACAGCTTTTGTTAATGGGTTTGAAGGAGAGGTTCAACACACTATGGATTCAAACAAATCTCTTGTTAGAGAATTTGTGACAGAGCAGTTGTATTCAGGTGTAAATGGGAATGATAAACCATTGCGACCTACTTATTTGAACGATCCTTGGTTTGCTACTGATGAAGCCGAAAAGTGGAAGAACAATGCGAAGGGGTACGCTAAGATGAAGAAGAGGATAACAAAACCTATCCCCTCTTTCCAAGGTTATCCGGCTAGGGATATTTACACTCCCAACCTCATTATAACAGGCGAATTCTATGATTCTATACGTGTCTCTTCGTCCTCAAAGGGATTGAAGATAGAAACGAGAGGAAGCGACATAGGACCGGATATAGAAAGAAAGTATGGGAGTGCCATATTGGGAGTAGGAGGGAAGTCCCGTGAATACTTCCTCGAATATGTACTTAATCCGGCTCTAAAAAAATACTTTTCAAAATTTCTTCTATCAACTGTATAGACGTCTTTAAAAAGTATTCCTTTGTATCTCTCCAAATCAAACTTCTTAGGTCAAGGTAATAAACGGCTTGCTTCTATAGAGAAAATGCGGGAAATCGCAAGAAAAGCGGCAAAAATGGAGAAATCGGTGTTTGTTCTTTATTCTAAGGAGGATGGTAGTATTTGGTATGTAAAAGAGGGGGAAGATTACAAAGGTGTTTTCGTCGAATATATATATCCGTAATACGAAGAATAGGACAATATTCAGGGTGTGTGGTTAGAAAAATCACGGGGGTTATATAAAAAGTATAGGAAAAATAGAACAATAAAATACCGTCGAAAGAAAAAATAAAATAATTGTTTGCCAAATAATAAAAACTTGCTATATTTGTAGTGCGATACAGCTTGGGGAAGCGCAGATAAGATATTAAGTATTTCCATAGAGTTGGGAATATATAAACAGTGCCGAAAGATCCCCAAGCGTTCGGTGCTGTTTTTTTATATTCCTGTGTGTGAAAGGGCACACTTTGGCAATTATTTGCATCTCCTGACGATGTAAAAGGAGAAGAACTTACCGCCCTAATCCAGCATAAAGGAGAGTTTTATAAAGCCACCACAATAGCCGAATTAGAGAAAATAGTGGCTGAAATTAAAGAAAAGTAAAGGGATATTTGCATTTCTGCGTGCTTATGCCTTAATTTGTTGCATTGTATAACATAAAACGCACAAAATGAGAAATATATCTTTAATGCTGTTCCTTTTTCTATGGAATGCGTGTCTCTATGCGCAAAACTTTGAACGCCCTGCTTCCCAACCGTTGCAAGAGAAAACGAATACTTGCATTTCAATTCGGGATTCTTTGGATATGGACCTAGAAAAAATAATAGCTAATAACAATATTGTTAGATCGGGATATTATTTAAAACGTTCATCTATTTTCCAATATAGTGCATTAGGATGTGCCGCTTTGTCTGGCGTATTCTTTTTGGCGGGCTCAAAATGTAATGCTCGGTTAGATAAAAACGGAGAAGTGATAGATTATGGGAATAGAGATGTATGGCGATTTCTTGGTTATGCTGCCGCTGCTGCGGGCATAATGTGCGAGGTTTGTTCAATCCATTTTAAATGGAAAGCCGGGAATACTCTTATACTACAGGCTAAACCAAATGAAATTACTGCATCATTAAAATTTTAATTAGATTATTTATTATGGAAATCATGAAAAAATATATCATCATTTTCCCTTTTATGGTGGTTGCCTTTCTCTTTGCCTCTTGTGGATCATTGCCAAAGCCTTACTCTTATACAGGCATTCTTGATTATTCAGATTTTACTCGAAATGGCATATTTGTAACAGAAGCCCCTACGGTTAATTTTGATTATACTCCTATAGGAAGTTTGGTATCTAAATCTGAAGGCGGATATATAAATACGACCTATAAAGAGCCTGTCATAAGTGATTGTTTTACCGATATGATAAAAAAGATAAAATCATCAGGAGCCAATGGAGTTATAGGGTTAAAAATTAATTTTGATTACTTTAAAGATCAATACACACACCGTTTATCAAGCATATATGTTACAGGAATGGTAATTAAGTCAATAAATGAAATTCCAGTTGCAGAAGTGAGTAAAGATAACAAAGAGTATTTATGTGCTATAGAAGGTATTGGATGTTATGTGATTGATAGGCAAAGTAATGGAGTTAAAATACAAACGGAAAAGCTTCTAAACGAAGAGCAAATTAGAGCTTTTTATAAGAGGCACTCTTTTGGTGGGAAGATGCTGCAATTCTTTTTAGATTCGGAAAGAGAAGCTTACTATGGAATTTCTGATGGATTTATCATTGATTATTCAACTAACTCATTTATTAAATTGTGATATATGAAAACATCAAACCCTCAAAATGAAATTGTAGTCCGCTGTGGAAAAACTACGGACAGTATGGAAACATTAGAGAAAATATGCAAGGAAGAAGCCGAAAAGCTAGCGAAAACTATCGAACTTGCCGAAGGAGATGCAATATCCGTTCCTTTCTGGGCTGCGGAACCAGGTTTCCCTGAATTGATATGCGTAGGAGCATTCAGTAAAGATGAGAATGGAAATGTCGTTTATGAACTGGATTTCTCTGAGTCTACTTTATAATTTACTCTTAACTAATTCTAGCCCGTCAAGTAGACGGGCTTTTTTGTGTTCGTGCATTGGGTTTTATTGCCATTGATAGAGTGAATGAATATCATGTTCTTGATGAGAGTAGAGATAGACATGAAAAAGTGGATGAAGATAGAGATGAAACTGTTAATAATCTAAATATTATTTAAAAGATTCGTGTTTGAGGTCTTATTATGGCTGTTATTTGTTGTTGTTGTATATTTGCATGGTTAACTTATAAGTTAATTATGAAAGAGGTAGAATACAGTATTGAATTATTTGAAGAATATGATAACATTAACTTCTATACAATCAGACTTAAAGGAGATGTACATACAGAAGCTGAAAAGTTTCTGCTCAAGTTCCCTGAAGGGTGTAAGTTTGACAAAGACATAGATGTTATATTGTCATGGCTAGAAAAAATATCAGAGAAAGGGGCATTAGAAAGATATTTTAAGCCAGAAGGTAAGTATGGGGATGGAGTATGTGCAATTCCTATAGAAATTGGAAATAATGTTAGATTATATTGCAACAGGAAGAGCTTTGTTAATTCCTAAACTTATAAATACTGTATTGTCTGACTTCTATCTGCCTTTTGGTGGGGATCAGGGTGTGCTAAAACAAATGAAAGAAAATAAAAAGAATAAAGCGGATTAACCTCCGCTTTTCTTTTGCCGTTTTATCTTATCTTTATTCATTCTAAATAGCTTGTAAAATTCGCCAATTCTTTTTATATTTGTGCGGAAACTGTGTCAAGTGGCATGGTACTTAATTCGCACGTTATATGGCTAATGAATTAAAAATTACCGATGTTGTCGATAAAAGCGTTTTCGACCAATTAGATAGACTAAAAACAGAATTCAATGAAAACTATGCCGCCTATAAGCAATTTATAGGGTTATTGGCAAGTGGAATGAAAACCAGTCCTAAGAATTATCAAGAACTTTCCGATAAATCCAATGCGTATAATAAGACTTTAAACGACCTTATCACTACTCAAAACAAATTGGCGTCTATTCAGGAAAGACAGAATAAACTACTGGAAGACTATGGAAACAAGATAACAAAATTGCTGACGTTAAATACGTTACCTAAGCAATTTGACGATCTGGCAAAGACCATAAATAAGCTTTCAAGTTCTCTTGATGTTCTTTCTTCTAAATTTCAAAGCACCTCTAGTGCACAAACTACAGCTGCACAAGCCAATCAATCTTATACACAATCAACAAATCAACTGAATCAGGCTATTTCAACTACAGAAGCGAAATACACGGAAATAGTTGATAATATATTGACTTATGATAGCCATGTAACTAAATTAACCGGAGATACGATTCAGAATAAAATTCGAATAAAAGAGCTTGGTGATGAATTGAAGTCTTTGGATAAGGAATATAAGAATGGGACTATTGGAATTACTGAATATCTCAATAAATCAGCCCTGTTAAAACAAAGACAAACAGAGTTGTCGGAGCAAAACAAGCAATATTCCAATTTAATCCGGAATCATTCAGCGGTTATCATTTCAACGGCTAGTAGTTATAATGAGATGAATGCTGCGGTATTAGCTCTTGAAAAAAGGCTGAAAAATATGCCTAAAGATTCATTTTTGGGAGATGAAGGGCAAAAGACCTTACAGCAAATACAGACTTTAAAGAATGAGTTAAAGTCTATGGATGCTCAAATGGGCAACTACCAAAGAAATGTAGGTAATTATGCGTCTCATTGGAATGGATTAAATATGTCAGTTCAGCAAGTTGCACGTGAATTGCCATCTTTGGCTGTCGGATGGAATACTTTCTTCCTTGCAATATCAAACAATTTACCGATGCTTGTTGATGAATTGAAGAAGGCAAGAATAGAGTATCAGGCAATGCAGGAAGCCGGGCAAAAAGGTATTCCTGTATGGAAGCAGCTTACAAAATCTATTTTTAATTGGCAAACAGCTTTGGTAGTAGGTATTACTTTGCTTTCTGTATATGGAAAAGATATAATGGATTGGGTAGCAAGTTTATTTAAAGGGGAAAAAGCTGTATTGGAATTAGCAAATGCGGAAAAAGATTTAGCCGATGCCCGAAAAAGAGGAATATCTAATAGCGTTAAGGAGAGGGCGGAGTTGGATTTATTATACAAAGCAACGCAAGATACAACTAGATCTATAGAAGAGAGAAATGCCGCTGCGGATGAATTACAAAAAAGATATCCACCGATTTTTGCAAATATGAAAAATGAGAGAATATTAGCGGGAGAAGCAGCTGTTGCATACGAAGAATTAAAGAAGTCGATTATTGCATCTGCTATCGCTAGAGCTCAAGCGGATAAAATAGCCGAAAATTCAATGAAAATACTTGAAAAAGATAATGAAAGACTAGGATATTTAGTAAAACAGGTACAAGCACAGGAGGTATTAGATATGGCTTCTGCTAATTTAAGAAAAAGCCAAGGGAAAGATTATGATGTAACTAGGAATAAAGCCATAAGGGATCAGATAGAATTAGTGGAATTTTATGGGAAAAAAGCATCTGATACAGCTTTAGAAATTGACAGTTTAAGGAAATCAAATGAAAATTTGATGAATAAGATAGATGTTTCAGCTTATACATCTACTCCGGGAAAAGAAGATAGTGACGAAGAGAAGAGGAAAAGAGAGAGGGAAAAAGCTGCCAAAGATTTAGCCAAATATCAAGAAGACATCGCTAAACGCCTTTCCGATACCCGTATTTCCCTTATAGATGATGAGTATGAAAAAGAAAGAGCAACAGCGCAAAAGAAGTATGAGGAAAATATAGCATCCATCAAAGGTAATTCAGAGGAAGAAAATAAGTTAAGGGCTAATTACGAAGAAATACTTCAAAATGAATTGCTGGCTATTGACAAAAAATACTTGGATAAAATAGATGAGGAAGAAAGGAAGAGGGTAAAGGATTCTGCTAAGTATCAATTGGAGGAAAAGCAACGAGAATATGCAACATTAGCTATTGTATCTTCTCAAAGCATTCAAAAAGAGATTGATGATGAATTAGAGCGATACAGACAGGGAATCATTTCTAAAGAACAATACGAAAAAAAGAAAGCTGAAATAACAGAGAAATACGCCATTCAAGAAGCTCAAAGAGCGATCGATCTCCTCAAAGAGCAAATAGATATTTCCGGTTTGTCTGATGAGGAAAAGTTTAAAATAAAAGAGGCTCTAGCGAAAGCTGAAATAGATTTAGCCAATAAAGTACGTGACGCTAAGAAAAAAGCCAGAGATGAAGAAACAGAAGATGAAAAGAAGTATTGGGCAGAGCTGGATGCTTCATTACAACATTTGGAAGATGTCAGCAATAATGCAGTAGATGGATTAGGCACGTTATTTGGAGGGTTAATGAACCTTATTACAAAGGTCGTCCGTGATGGAAAACTGGGAATGGAGGACTTACTAGGTAGTATCAGTGCAATATCGAAAGGACTAACTTCTATTATGATTGGAATATACGATCAACAAATAGAGAAAATAGAAGAACAACAAGAAAAGAACGAAGAAGCCGGAGAAGAAGAGCTGGAACGCATCGAAGATTTAGCCGAGTCTGGTGCTATCTCTACAGAGGAAGCGGAAGCAAGAAAAAGGGCGGCGGAAGACAGGACTGCCCAAAGAGATAAGGAACTTGAAAAGCAAAAGGCCGAGCTGGAACAGAAGCAGGCCAAGTGGCAGAAAGCAAACTCCATCGTGCAAACAACTATTGCTACCTCTCTGGCAATAATGCAAGCCTTTGCGCAGGCCGGACCTATTGCCGGAGCTGTTCTTGCCGCTGTAATAGGTGCGATGGGGGCCGCTCAAATAGCTATTATTGCTGCTCAACCAATACCTAAATATGCAAAAGGAACGGATAACCATCCCGGTGGATTGGCTATTGTCGGTGATGGGGGAAGGCAGGAAGTGATTGAAACGGATACACTGTAACGGTATCCGAGTAAGGGGATGGTCTCTGCCATCGTTTAGACGCAAGACAGCCGTTCTTACTTTTCAGTGCGATACTCATCGCTGCAATTTTGTCGCGTGGTAGCAGCAAGTGGTTCATCAAAACTACAACAGCTCTCTGCATTTTACCCACCGCGGCAGAGATGCCGGCAGAAAGAATCTGTC
>OGYM01001691.1_pt1 | contig 15618 bp, 13 predicted proteins | sample 1576491 | NCBI WGS metagenome assembly OGYM01 (sample SAMEA3541515, study PRJEB24748) | human gut metagenome | biome: human gut; feature: human-associated habitat; material: faeces | place: China | collected 2012 | reverse complement strand
GGATATCAACTCAGGGCTGTATCACTTCCACGTTAACGACGACGGCGAAATTGTTTACGGCATCGGCGCGATCAAAGGCGTGGGTGAAGGCCCGATTGAAGCTATCATCGAGGCGCGCAATAAAGACGGTTACTTCCGCGAGCTGTTTGATTTATGCGCCCGCACGGACACGAAAAAGCTCAACCGCCGGGTACTGGAAAAACTGATCATGTCCGGGGCGTTTGACCGCCTTGGGCCGCACCGCGCCGCGCTGATGAACTCGCTGGGCGACGCGCTGAAAGCCGCCGATCAGCATGCCAAAGCGGAAGCGATCGGGCAGGCGGATATGTTTGGCGTACTGGCGGAAGAGCCGGAACAAATTGAACAATCCTATGCCAGCTGCCAGCCGTGGCCGGAACAGGTGGTGCTGGACGGGGAACGTGAAACGTTGGGGCTTTACCTGACGGGACACCCTATCAATCAGTATTTAAAAGAAATTGAGCGCTATGTCGGAGGCTACCGGCTGAAAGACATGCATCCGACAGAACGTGGTAAAGTCACCACGGCTGCGGGGCTCGTGATTGCTGCAAGGGTTATGGTCACCAAGCGCGGCAATCGTATCGGCATCTGTACGCTGGATGACCGCTCTGGACGTCTGGAAGTTATGCTGTTTACCGACGCTCTGGATAAATATCAGCAATTGCTGGAAAAAGACCGCATACTTATCGTCAGCGGACAGGTCAGCTTTGATGACTTCAGCGGCGGGCTTAAAATGATGGCCCGTGAAGTCATGGATATTGACGAAGCCCGGGAAAAATATGCTCGCGGGCTTGCTATCTCGCTGACGGACAGGCAAATTGATGACCAGCTTTTAAACCGACTCCGTCAGTCTCTGGAACCCCACCGCTCTGGGACAATTCCAGTACATCTCTACTATCAGAGGGCGGATGCACGCGCGCGGTTGCGTTTTGGCGCGACGTGGCGTGTCTCTCCGAGCGATCGTTTGCTAAACGATCTCCGTGGCCTCATTGGTTCGGAGCAGGTGGAACTGGAGTTTGACTAATACAGGAATACTATGAGTCTGAATTTCCTTGATTTTGAACAGCCGATTGCAGAGCTGGAAGCGAAAATCGATTCTCTGACAGCGGTAAGCCGCCAGGACGAGAAACTGGATATTAATATCGATGAAGAAGTGCATCGTCTGCGTGAAAAAAGCGTAGAACTGACGCGCAAAATCTTTGCCGATCTTGGCGCATGGCAGGTTGCTCAACTGGCGCGCCATCCGCAACGTCCATACACCCTGGATTATGTTCGCCTGGCGTTTGATGAATTTGACGAACTGGCGGGCGATCGCGCCTATGCGGACGATAAAGCTATCGTCGGCGGCATCGCGCGTCTGGATGGTCGTCCAGTGATGATTATTGGTCATCAGAAAGGCCGTGAAACGAAAGAGAAAATCCGTCGTAACTTCGGCATGCCGGCACCTGAAGGGTATCGCAAAGCGCTGCGTCTGATGGAAATGGCTGAGCGTTTCAACATGCCGATCATTACCTTTATCGACACCCCTGGCGCTTACCCTGGCGTGGGCGCGGAAGAACGCGGTCAGTCTGAAGCGATCGCACGTAACCTGCGTGAAATGTCACGCCTGAGCGTACCGGTGATTTGTACCGTTATCGGCGAAGGGGGTTCCGGCGGCGCGCTGGCGATTGGCGTGGGCGATAAAGTGAATATGTTGCAGTACAGCACCTATTCCGTTATCTCCCCGGAAGGCTGCGCGTCCATTCTGTGGAAAAGCGCGGACAAAGCGCCATTGGCTGCCGAAGCGATGGGTATTATCGCGCCGCGCCTGAAAGAGCTGAAGCTGATTGATTCCATCATTCAGGAACCGCTGGGTGGCGCGCACCGCAACCCGGAAGCGATGGCGGCTTCTCTGAAAGCGCAACTGCTGGCCGATCTCGCCGATCTCGACGTGTTGAGCAAAGATGATTTGAAAAACCGTCGTTATCAGCGCCTGATGAGCTACGGCTACGCGTAAACATCATCAATGCCCGATGGCGCTTGCGCTTATCGGACATGGAGTAAAAAGGGTCACATTTTGTGGCCCTTTTTTTTACCTGCGGTTTGACCAGGCTATGATTAGCTAAGGTTTTTCCAGGAGGAACGCATGAATATCATTGCCATCATGGGGCCGCATGGCGTTTTTTATAAAGACGAACCCATCAAGGAACTTGAGCTTGCCCTACAGTCGCAGGGGTTTCAGATTATCTGGCCGCAAAATAGCGTCGACCTGCTGAAATTCATTGAACACAATCCGCGAATCTGTGGCGTCATTTTTGACTGGGATGAGTACAGCCTCGATTTGTGTAGCGATATCAACCAGCTAAATGAATACCTGCCGTTGTATGCGTTTATCAATACGCATTCGACGATGGATGTCAGCGTGCATGATATGCGTATGGCTCTGTGGTTTTTTGAATACGCGCTCGGCCAGTCAGAAGATATTGCGACGCGTATCCGGCAGTATACGAATGAATACCTTGATAATATCACGCCGCCGTTCACCCGGGCGCTGTTTACCTATGTGAAGGAAGGGAAGTATACCTTCTGTACGCCGGGACATATGGCGGGAACCGCTTACCAGAAAAGCCCGATTGGCTGTCTGTTTTATGACTTCTTCGGAGGGAATACGCTAAAAGCGGATGTGTCTATTTCCGTGACCGAACTGGGGTCGCTGCTGGACCATACCGGGCCGCACCTGGAGGCGGAAGAGTATATTGCCCGCACCTTCGGCGCCGAGCAGAGTTATATGGTGACCAACGGCACCTCTACATCGAACAAAATTGTCGGCATGTACGCGGCGCCGTCGGGCAGCACGCTGCTGATTGACCGTAACTGCCATAAATCTCTCGCGCACCTGTTGATGATGAGCGATGTGGTGCCCCTCTGGCTGAAACCCACGCGCAACGCACTCGGTATTCTGGGGGGCATTCCTAAGCGTGAATTTACGCGTGAGAGTATTGAACATAAGGTTTCGGAGACGGCGCAGGCGCAGTGGCCAGTACATGCGGTTATCACCAACTCGACCTATGACGGCCTGCTGTACAACACGAACTGGATTAAACAAACGCTGGATGTCCCTTCGATCCATTTCGACTCGGCCTGGGTGCCCTATACCCATTTTCACCCGATTTATCAGGGGAAAAGCGGGATGAGCGGCGAGCGGGTGCCGGGAAAAGTCATCTTCGAAACGCAGTCGACGCATAAAATGCTGGCGGCGCTGTCTCAGGCATCGCTTATTCACATTAAAGGGGATTACGATGAAGATACCTTTAATGAAGCGTTTATGATGCACACCTCAACATCGCCAAGCTACCCCATCGTGGCGTCGATTGAGACGGCTGCGGCAATGCTGCGTGGCAATCCGGGTAAACGATTGATCAATCGCTCCGTGGAGCGGGCGCTTCATTTTCGCAAAGAGGTACAGCGGCTGCGCGAAGAGTCGGAAGGCTGGTTCTTTGATATCTGGCAACCGGAAGAGGTGGATGAAGCGGAATGCTGGCCCGTTGCGCCCGGCGAGGAGTGGCACGGTTTTACCGATGCGGATGCCGACCATATGTTTCTCGATCCGGTGAAAGTCACCATTTTGACGCCCGGTATGGATGAGCAGGGCAACATGAGCGAGGAGGGGATTCCCGCCGCGCTGGTGGCGAAGTTCCTTGATGAGCGCGGCGTGGTGGTAGAAAAAACCGGGCCTTATAACCTGCTGTTCCTGTTCAGTATTGGTATTGATAAAACCCGGGCGATGGGGTTGCTGCGCGGCCTGACGGAGTTTAAACGCGCTTACGATCTTAATCTGCGCGTTAAAAATATGCTGCCGGATCTGTACGCCGAAGATCCCGATTTTTATCGTAATATGCGGATTCAGGATCTGGCGCAGGGTATCCATAAACTGATCCGCCAGCACGATCTTTCCGGGTTGATGTTACGGGCGTTCGACACATTGCCCGAAATGAAAATGACGCCGCATCAGGCCTGGCAGAGGCAGATAAAAGGCGAAGTGGAGACCATCGCGATTGATCAACTGGTGGGGCGTATTTCCGCCAGTATGGTGCTGCCGTATCCGCCTGGTGTGCCGTTGCTGATGCCGGGGGAGATGATCACCGAAGCGAGCCGCGCGGTACTCGATTTTCTGCTGATGCTGTGTTCCATCGGCCACCATTACCCTGGCTTTGAGACCGATATTCATGGCGCAAAACAGGATGAAGATGGCGTTTACCGAGTGAGAGTCTTAAAAACGGCATGATGGCTTGCCTGAGCGACTGCAAGGCGGGTAACGTGCTGATAACACATTAAGGAGACGCTATGCTGGGATTAAAACAGGTTCACCATATTGCGATTATTGCGACGGATTATGCGGCGAGCAAAACGTTTTATTGTGACGTACTGGGCTTCACGCTGTTGAGTGAAGCGTACCGGGAAGAACGTGATTCCTGGAAAGGCGACCTGGCGTTAAACGGGCAATATGTGATTGAGCTTTTTTCTTTTCCCTTCCCGCCTGCGCGACCGAGCCGACCGGAGGCCTGCGGTCTGCGGCATCTGGCGTTCAGCGTGGAAGACGTAGACAAAGCGGTAGCGCATCTGGAGGCGAACAACGTTAAATGCGAGTCGGTTCGCGTTGACCCGTTTACGAATAAACGTTTTACCTTTTTCAACGATCCAGACGGACTGCCGCTCGAACTGTATGAGCAGTAAAACTTGTCATCACGGTTTCTGCCCGGTAACGTGCCGGGCAGTGCCACAGTTAAGCAATGATCATGACAACATTCACCCTGAACGCCTCACTCCTGCCACACCGCCAGATTCTGGTGGCCTTTAGCGGCGGGCTGGATTCTACCGTACTGCTGCATCAACTGGTGCAATGGCGAGAACAGCAGCCTGATGTCACGCTGCGCGCCATCCATATTCATCATGGGTTAAGCTCTCATGCCGATAGCTGGGTGACGCATTGCGAGGCTGTGTGCCAGCAGTGGCAGGTGCCGCTGGTTGTCCGACGAGTGCAACTCCAGGATGAGGGGCTGGGGATTGAGGCTCAGGCGCGCCAGGCGCGATACGCGGCCTTTGCGCAGGCGCTGCATCCCGGTGAAGTCCTGGTCACGGCCCAGCATCTTGACGATCAATGTGAAACGTTTTTGCTGGCGTTGAAGCGCGGCAGCGGCCCGGCGGGATTGTCCGCTATGGGGGAACGCTCGTCGTTTGCCGGAACGCAACTGATCCGCCCGTTACTTGGGGAAACCCGTGCGGCGCTGGAGCAGTGGGCAAAACGCTATGCGCTGCGCTGGATTGAGGATGAAAGCAATCAGGATGATGTCTACGATCGTAATTTCCTGCGCCTTAGGGTGCTGCCGCTGCTGCAACAACGCTGGCCGCATTTTGCTGAAGCGACTGCCCGTAGCGCCGCGCTTTGCGCAGAACAGGAGTGCCTGCTGGATGAGCTTCTGGCAGAGGATTTAGCGGGCTGTATCACCGCTGATGGAGCATTGCAGTTAGCGCCGTTAATGGCGATGAGCGGCCCGCGACGCGCTGCGCTATTGCGCCGCTGGCTGGCCGCGAAGCATGCGCCGATGCCTTCCCGCGACGGGCTGGAACGTATCTGGCAGGAGGTGGCGCTGGCGCGTGAGGATGCCGCTCCCTGTTTGCGCTTTGGCGAGTACGACATTCGCCGTTATCAGTCACAACTATGGTGGATAAAATCCGTTACCGGCCAAAGCGCGACGGTGATCCCGTGGTCATCGTGGCAAACACCGTTATCGCTGCCCGTTGGATTTGGGACGGTGCGGCTCGTTCCAGGAGGCGACCTGCGCATGCCGCGTGCCGACGAGCCAGTTAGCATACGCTTTAAGGCATCTGGGTTACTGCATATTATCGGGCGCAATGGCGGGCGTAAGCTAAAGAAAATCTGGCAGGAGCTGGGCGTACCGCCCTGGCGGCGGGATACCACGCCGCTGCTGTTTTATGGCGAGACGTTGATTGCTGCCGCAGGTATTTTTGTTACCTGTGATGGTCTGGCGGAGGAGGGAGCAGGCGTCAGGCTGGAATGGAAGGAAGAGACGTCGTCATCGCGTAATGCCTGATGGCGCTGCGCTTATCAGGCCTACGTATCGCATGGAAAGTAGGCCGGATAAGGTGCTTGCACCGCCATCCGGCAACAAAAGAATCAGGATTCGCTGACGATTACAGTACCGATTTGTGGATGACTGAAGCTGGTAATTTTGTCCAGACGCAGCTCGCGTGTTTCACCGGCGACATCCGCGATCAGATATTCCACGTTTTTGCGCGACACCAGATCGTTGGCTTTCGCCTGTAAAACTTCTCCATCCTTAAGTTCCAGCGTCAGTAACAGATGATGCTGGCAGGCGAGCTCAAGATTGTCGTAATCATCGCAGTTGATGGGTTGATACGTTTCATTCATTGACATAATCGCTCACCAGTAAGTTCGCGGCAGCATATGCCGCCTTTTCCCTGACCGACTCTGAAAGGGCATCGTCTGCTGCCACTTCATTAAGCACTTTCAATACACAACCCAGCGCATCCGGGACATACCCTAAGTCTCCGCTGGCGATTTCCGCATACCGCTTGCGTATTAACTCACAATATTTTTCCACATGCCCTCCTGTCAGCACTCTGACTTAACCGTGGATGCAAGTCTAAGCCTACGAAGATAAACTCTGTTTAGCAAGGTGACTATAACATACCCATCCAGGCAATATCAGCAGGTTGACGGCGCAGGTATACGACATCCGTTAACAGCCTTTTGACGCAGATTTCGCTACAATGTGTCCCTGATTCGAAAGGAGTTCTCTCATGGCGCTTAAAGCGACGATTTATAAAGCCGTAGTCAATGTGGCGGATCTTGACCGCAACCAGTTTCTTGACGCGGCATTGACGCTGGCGCGTCACCCTTCTGAAACGCAGGAGCGCATGATGCTGCGCCTTCTGGCCTGGATTAAATATGCCGATGAGCGCCTACAGTTCACGCGTGGTCTGAGCGCAGAAGATGAGCCTGAGGCATGGCTGCGTAACGACCATCTGGGGATTGATTTATGGGTTGAGCTGGGGCTGCCGGATGAGCGCCGCATTAAGAAAGCCTGTACCCAGGCTGCGGAGGTTGCGCTGTTTGCCTATAATAGTCGTGCCGCGCAAATCTGGTGGCAGCAGAACCAGAGTAAATGCGCGCAGTACGCTAACCTGTCCGTGTGGTATCTGGATGATGAGCAACTGGCGAAACTGAGTGATTTTGCCGGCCGAACCATGACGTTACAGGCAACGATTCAGGATGGCGCCATCTGGCTGTCGGATTCTCAGAATAATCTGGAAATTCATCTGGCTGCATGGCAACAGCCTTCATGATTGTCATCTCCCGAAATGTCTCGATTCCCGACAATGAGCTGGAAATCACAGCCATTCGTGCGCAGGGAGCGGGTGGACAGCACGTTAATAAGACCTCAACGGCTATCCATTTGCGCTTTGACATTCGGGCCTCTGGCCTGCCAGAGTATTATAAGGAACGTTTGTTGGCTGCCAGCCATCATCTTATTAGCAGCGATGGCGTCATTATTATCAAGGCGAAGGAGTATCGCAGCCAGGAGCTCAACCGGGAGGCGGCTATCGCCCGGCTGGTGGCAGTCATCAAAGAATTAACCGCAGTGCAAAAAAGCCGACGGGCAACCCGCCCTACGCGCGCGTCGAAAGAACGCAGGTTGTCATCGAAGGCACAAAAATCCACAGTGAAGGCGCTTCGCGGTAGAGTTCGTCGTCCTCAGGAGTGACGAGCGGGGATAACATTTCATAAGGAATTTATGGTGAAAACAGCGATATTGTCAGTAGCGGCAGCATGCACGCTCTTTGCCTTGATTGGATGTAATAATCGTACTGAAGTGGAGGCGCTACAGCCGACGCAGACGGCAGAATTAAAACCGATGCAGCAAAGCTGGCGTGGCGTATTGCCTTGCGCAGACTGTGAAGGGATCGAAATCTCTTTGTTCCTGGAAAAAGATGGAACATGGGTGATGAATGAACGTTATCAGGGCGTTCGTGAAGAACCCTCTTCGTTTGCCTCGTATGGCACCTGGGCGCGTACAGCCGATAAACTGGTATTGACCGACAGCAAAGGCGAGAAGTCTTACTATCGTGCGAAAGGCGACGCTCTGGAAATGCTTGATCGTGAAGGTAATCCGATTGAATCGCAGTTTAATTACACGCTTGAGTCGGTGTCTGCCAGTTTGCCCGTAACGCCAATGCCGGTGCGCGGCATGTATTTCTATATGGCGGATGCGGCGACCTTTACCGATTGCGCTACCGGGAAACGCATGCCGGTGGCGAACAATGCTCAGCTGGAACGTGATTATCTGGCGGCACGAGGCGCTGCGGAAAAGCCGGTATTATTAACGGTGGAAGGCCACTTTACGCAGGAAGCCAACCCGGATACGGGCGCGCAGGTAAAAACGCTGGTGGCCGATAAAGAGATTAAATTCGTTCCTGGACAGCACAGACGGGGCAGAATGGACAAAGGTATGAACTTCTTTTACATCCTGAGCGGTCCTCTCGGCTATGTCATGGAGTGGATCTACAAGCTGCTCCCGAGCTACGGCTGGGACATCATCATCTTCACGCTGCTCATCAACATCGTCAAGATCCCTCTGCAGCTGAGCCAGCAGAAGAGCATGGCTAAAATGTCGGCCTTCCAGCCCATGATGATGGAGATCCAGACCAAGTACAAGGACAAGCCCGAAAAGCAGCAGGAAGAAATGCTCAAGCTGCAGCAGGACTACGGCTATAACCCCACCGCAGGCTGCGTGCCCATGCTGTTGAACTTCCTTGTCATGTTCGGCGTTATCGGTGTCGTGTACAATCCGCTGGAGCGCATCTTCCACATCAGCGCTGCGGCTCTGACCGCCGCCGGTGAGGCCCTGACCGCCTCCGGCGTCGCCTTTACCGCCATCACCCGCGATACCAACATCATCGCACAGGTGGTTGCTGGCAACGGCGGTGTGCTGGGCTGCTTCAGCGCCGAGCAGATCGCTACCATTACCGAGTTCAGCCAGCACATGAACTTCCTCGGCATCGACCTGACCCGCATCCCCAAGCTGGGCCTTTCTCTGGACATCGTGCTGCCGCTGCTGTCGGTCATCACCATGCTCCTGTCCACCCATATCAGCATGAAGGCCAGCGGCCAGCAGATGCAGGGCAGCATGAAAGTGACCATGTATATGATGCCGCTGATGTACCTGTTCTTCTGCTTCACCTATCCTCTGGCATTCTCTCTGTACTACGTCGTTTCCAACATCGTGATGACCGTGCAGACTCAGGTCATGCGCAAGGTGTACGACCCCGATAAGATGCGCAAGGAGATCGAAGCGCAGATCGCAGAAAAGAAAAAGCAGGAAAAACGCGGTGTGAAGAACACTACCGTCAAGGTCACCGATCCCAAGACCGGCAAGACCACGGAAAAGAACCTTTCTGCCAGCGAGATGAACAAGCACCGTCTGGAGTATGCCCGCCAGCTGGACGAGGAGCGCTACAAGGACGAGCGTACCGTGCCGCTGAGCGAGCTGAACAAGCAGGATAAAGAATAAGGGAGGATGAACGGTTATGATCCGTAAGCAGGAAGCGACCGGCAAAACGGTCGATGAAGCCCGCGCAAAAGCCTGCGCTCTGCTGGGCGTGCAGGCCGATGATCTGAATGTCAGCTGCGAAGTGCTGGAAATGCCCCAGAAGACTGGTTTTCTGGGCCTGAAGCTCACCCCCGCTAAGGTGTGCGTGAGTGTGGAGGAGCCGGACGCTCCGGCTGCAGCACCCGCTGAGCCTGTTGTTGAGAAAAAGACTCCCGTGCAGGAGGCTGTCAAGGCCGCTCCCGTGGCAGAGGAGCCTGCCGCTGCGGCAGCACAGCCGGAAGCAAAGGCCGAAGAGCCTGCTGCCCCCGCTGCAGAAGCTGCTGCAGAGCAGCCCGCTGCCGAGGAAGAGGAGCCGGAAGTCCCCCTCGTGATCGAAGAGAACGCTAAGGTCAAGGCTGCTGTGGACTATCTGCGTGAGGTCATTGCCCTGATGGGCGTGGAGAATGTCACCTTCAGCGCTGTGCAGAAGGGCGAAGCTACCATCATCCGTCTGGACGGTGAAAAGCTGGGTGCCCTCATCGGCCGCCGCGGCGAGACCATGGAGAGCCTTTCCTATCTGGCAAGCCTTGTGGCAAACCGTTTGGAGGGCGATTACATCAAGCTGGGTCTGGATGTGGCTGGCTACCGCGATAAGCGCGAGAGCGACCTGACCGCACTGGCACAGCGCATTGGTGCCAAGGTGCGCAAGACCGGCCGCAGCTTTGCCATGGAACCCATGAACCCCTACGAGCGCCGCATCATCCACTCTGCCATCAGCAAGATGGAGGGCGTGCGCAGCGAGAGCAAGGGCGAAGGCCGTGACCGCCGTGTGGTCATCTACTCCACCGCACCCGATGCACAGACCGAGAACACCTATGGCGAGCGCCGTCCCCGCGGCGGACGCGGCAATGGCCGTCGTCCCGGCGGCAGCCGCAATGGCGGCTATCGCGGCGGGAACCGTTCTGAGCATGGCGACCACAATGGAAATCGCGGCGGTTACCGTGGAAGCCGCAATGGTACACCCCGCGGCCCGCGGCCTTCCGGCGTGCCGGAGCGCACCTATGCACCCCGTGATGCAGAGAATGCAGCACCGGTAGCACCCAAGCGCACCGAGCGCGTGGACGATTTTGCCGATTTCAGCTTTGGCAAGATCGAGCTGTAATACGGAATTACTTTTGAAATCAGGGTCTCCGGAAAATCTGCGGATTTTCCGGAGACCTTTTTTCACGCAAAAAGGATTTTACCAAAATCTAACGCCAAGGTGGTCTCGGGCCGGGCAGCTGTTGCGGTATACTGAGCATAAAAAAGTCATTCTTCTTAAAATTTGGAGAAACTGCCTGTTTTTTGCCGAAATCTTTCTCTTAAATGGCAATTGTAAAACAATTGGTCAGGGCTTTATACTGTAGTCAAGAGCGTTCTGTTCGTGAAGAACAGACAGAATGATGAAAAGAGAGGTATTCAACTATGGCTCAGAACAAGATCTCCCGCCGCAGCTTCCTGCGTGGTGCAGGGGCATCCGCAACCATCGCAGCCGCCAGCTGCATGGCACCCTCTGCAGCCGCCTGTGACATCAAGTCCCTGTGGAGCATGGATCTGCAGATCCTTGCCACCAGCGATACCCACGGCAAATTCGACCCATGGGACTACGCTGCCAACAAGGCAGATGCTTCCGGCAGTGTGGCCCAGCAGGCGACCGCCATCAAGCAGTGCCGCACCCGGAACACGCTGGTGGTGGATGCAGGCGATACCATTCAGGCCAACTCCGCAGAGCTGTTCCTGAACGATGACCTGCATCCCATGGTCGCTGCCATGAATGCCATCGGCTATGATATCTGGACCACCGGCAACCATGAGTACAACTACGGCATGGATGTGCTGAAAAAGGTCATGGGACAGCAGAAGGCCAAGGTGCTTACCGGCAACGTTTACGCACCGGACGGCACCCCGCTGGCCGATGGCTACACCATCATCAAGAAGGGCACCGTCAAGATCGGTGTCATTGGCATGGTCACGCCCAACATCATCCGCTGGGATGCCAAGAATCTGGAGGGCTGGAAGGTCACCAACCCTGTGGACGAGAGCCGCAAGATCATTGATAAGATCAAGGATCAGGTGGATGTTCTGATCGGCGTCATGCACATGGATACCGAGAACGAGTACGGTGTGTACGGCTCCGGCGTCACCGATCTGGCAAATGCCTGCCCGGAGTTTGATGTGATCGTGGGCGGCCACGGCCACAGGAGCATCCCCAACATGATGATCAACAACGTGCTGGTGGTGGAGAACAAGAACGCCGGTGCCACCCTGTCCGAGATCCACGTCTACCTGGAGCGCCAGCTGGACGGTAAGTGGAAGGTCGTGAACCGCACCTCTGAAAACCTGCAGATCAAGGAGTACGAGCCCGATCCGGAACTGACCGCTTTGCTGGCCTCCTACGACACCCGCGCCAAGGAAGACGCTGTTACCCCCATTGGCGAGCTGAAGGGCGGCGATCTGGCCCCCGAAAACGAGATCGACTGCCTGCCGCAGGCCATGGTGCAGGATACCGCGCTGCTGGACTTCATCAACGAAGTGCAGATGTACTACACCGGTGCGCAGGTCTCTGCTACCGCCCTGACCTCCATGACCTCTCAGATGCGCGCGGGCACCATCCGCAAGTGCGATATGGCCAGCATCTACACCTACCAGAACACCCTGTACAAGCTGCAGATGACCGGCGAGCAGCTGCGCCGCTTCATGGAGTGGTCTGCTGCCTTCTTCAAGACATGGAAGCCGGATGAAGTGACCATTGCCTTTGACCCCTCGGTGCGCTACTACCTGTACGATGCTTTTGAGGGTGTCAGCTACGAGCTGGACATCTCCAAGGAGCCGGGCCACCGCATCAAGAACCTCAAGTGGCCGAACGGCAAGGCCGTAAAGGACACCGACACCTTTGTTGTGGCAGTGAACAACTACCGCGCAACCACCCAGCTGCTGACGGCTGCGGACATCTTCCTGCCGGGCGAAGAGCTGCCCAAGCTGTTGGAGATCGATGTGCGCGGCGACGTGGGCGGCATCCGCGAGCTGCTGGGCGAGTACATCCGCACCGTGAAGGGCGGCACCATTGAGCCGCACGTGAACAACAACTGGAAGATCGTGGGCAACAACTGGAAGGCTGCCGATCACCAGAAGGCTGTGCAGCTGCTGCGCGAAGGCAAGCTGGCCCTGAATGAGAACGCCGATGCACGCACGCTGCCCGGCAAGGCCATCACCACGGCGGATATCGCCAAGTTCTAAAAAACAGATCTCTGTAAAAACGGGGGCTTTCCGGTTTGGGCCGGAAGGCCCCTTTTGAGTAATAGAAGACGCTTTTTTCAACCTTTTCCCGGGAAATGGTTGAAAAACAGTATCATTCTGTGAATTTTCGTGGTACAATAAAAAAGTATTGGTATCTTTTTTGAAAGAAAAAGGATCACAGGGATCTTGCAGAAAGAAGGCAGACAGCATTGAACCAGATCCAAAAGCTCCTGTGTTATAGCGGGCTGGAAGTGCAGGATTACAGGGACTGTCAGCCGGAGATCGAGGAAGAGAACCGCAGAAAGATGCATGTGTACCTGAACATGGCGTGCGGCCTGTTGTTTGCAATCACCTGCCTGTCGGGAGGGATCGGTGTTCTGCGAGAGCACAGCCTGCTCTATTGCATCGCCCTTGTGGTGTGCGCGGGCCTGCGTGTTGTGGATCTGATGTTCCCGGATCAAAACGGCCTGCTTCTGCGGTGGCTGATGTATGCCTTTGCAGCTATGTTGTATGCGCTGGGCATTGCGGAAGCGGTGCACGCGCCGGAAGAGCTTTCTGTCACCTTCATTGCATTTTTGCTGGCGGTGCCACTGCTGTTCATGATGCCGCCCATCCAGCACATTGCCAATGTGCTTCTGTTTGACGGCATCTTTATCGGGATGGTGGTCGTGTTTGAAAGCGGCCGCACCGTGACGGTGGATATCGTCAATGCGGTGTTTTTTGGGGTGATCTCCTGCATCATTTCCACATTTACCATGATCACCATGTACCAGAACGCACTCTCCCGCAAAAGGATGCGCGAGATCGCCAGTTTTGATATCCTTACTGGCATGAAGAACCGCAATGCTTACGAACGGGAGCGGGAGGACTGGGCTTCCCGCTGCTCGGTGTCGCTGAGTTGCATCTATATGGATGTGAACGGCCTGCATGACCTGAACAACAGCGAAGGCCACGACAAAGGTGACCGGATGCTGCAGGTGGTGGCGCTGGAAATACGGGAAATGTTTGGCAAAAACAACTGCTACCGCATTGGCGGCGATGAATTTTTAGCCTATGTGACGGACCGGCAGGATCCGGCTGTGCGCAAATGTGTAAAGGATTTTGTCTCCATCGTGGGCAGCGCGGGTTACTCGGTGGCCGTGGGTGTTGCCACCGAGAGTGCGGGCGGCATCGATGTCGGTGCGCTGTGCCGCAAGGCAGAAAAGCGGATGTATCTTGATAAGGAAGAGCATTACCGCGTCCTGCGAGAGCAGCAGGGACGCTGAAAGGAAAACCATGCAGGAAACGACCATTGCAGCCATTGCAACAGCACCGGGCGCAGGCGGCATTGCCGTCGTGCGGCTCTCCGGTGCGGAGAGCTATCCCATAGCAGCCCGGGTGTTCCGCCCGGCCAACGCCGCAAAAAAGGTGGAGAATGCCAAAGGCTACACCGCCATGTACGGCACATTCCGGGAAGGGGACGAAGCCTTTGATGAGGGGGTGGCCCTGTTTTTCCGCGCGCCCCACAGCTATACCGGCGAGGACGTGGTGGAGCTTTCCTGCCATGGCGGCAGCGCCGTGGCCCGCCGTCTGGTGGAAGCCTGTCTTGCTGCCGGTGCTCAGCCTGCCGCGCCCGGCGAGTACACCCGCCGCGCGTTCCTGAACGGCAAGCTGGGTCTGACGCAGGCCGAAGCGGTGATGGATCTGATCTCGGCGGATGGCCGTCAGGGTGCCGCGCTGGCCAATGCCGCGCTGGGCGGTGCGCTGGCAAAGAAGATCAGTGCCCAGAAGGAAGCGCTTACCGCCATTCAGGCTCACCTTGCCGCATGGGTGGATTTTCCCGAAGAGGATGTACCGGAGCTGGACGGTGACCATCTGCACCGCGTACTGAGTGGGGTAAAGGCAGAGCTGGACGAGTTGATCCATAATTATCAGGCGGATACCGTCCTGCGCGAAGGTGTGGACTGCGCCATTGTGGGCAGACCAAATGCGGGCAAATCCACACTGCTCAACCTGCTGGCCGGGTTCGACAGGGCCATCGTCACGCCGGTGGCTGGCACCACCCGTGACGTGGTGGAGCAGGCGGTACAGCTGGGGGATATCCAGCTGAATCTGTTCGATACCGCCGGTCTGCGGGAGACGGAGGACGCCATTGAAGCCGAGGGCATCCGCCGCAGCTGGAAAAAGCTGGAGGAGGCAGGCCTGATTTTGGCTGTGTTCGATGGCTCTGAGCCGCCCACGCGGGAAGATCTGGCGCTTGCACAGCGCTGTGAGGGTCGTCCAGCCATTGCACTTATCAACAAAGAGGATAAACCAACACAATTTGACGCAGAGTTGATAGCGCCCTGCTTTGCCATGGTGCTGCCGGTGTGCTGTCAGGAAGAGGAGAGCCGCAAGGTGATCTCCGCTGCGGTGGCCCGCCTGCTGGGTACCAGCCACACGATATGCAGGTCATCCGATCCAACCATAAAGTCAACGTGGATCAGGGAATCGTTGATACCTTTTGCGAGGATTTCTTCATCACTCATATCCATAAATCCGTCCAGCACCTCGGAAAAGCCGGCGCCGGCGGCAACGTGGCAGCATGCGTTCTCGTCGAACAGAGTGTTAAAGAACATCAGACCGGACTGGTTGATCGGGGACTCCTTCGGAACGAGTGCAACCTCGCCGAGCATCGCGTGTCTGTTTATGTAAAATCTTTCAAAGAACTCTTTCTTTATCGCTTTGAGTAATG